>Ga0209570_1001131_pt1 | contig 17158 bp, 13 predicted proteins | sample EBPBio172007_DNA_FD_185861 | JGI IMG/M metagenome (GOLD analysis project Ga0209570, IMG submission 185861) | Wastewater treatment Type I Accumulibacter community from EBPR Bioreactor in Madison, WI, USA - Reactor 1_9/17/2007_ DNA (SPAdes)... | ecosystem: Engineered > Bioreactor > EBPR >... | reverse complement strand
TTCTTGCGCCGCTCCTCCAGCAGCGCCATCAGCGCGCCGACGCCCGCCGGCTCCATCTGCTCGATGATGATCTGGTAGCTCGACTTGCCGGGGAAGGTGGTGATTCGCCCGGTCGCGATCACCTCCAGCCCGTCTTCCGGGCGGAACTTGATGCGCGAGAACACGCCCTTCCAGATCACGGCATCGATCCGGGCGTTCTGGTCCTTGAGCGAGAAATAAACGTGGCCCGAGGAATGCGGACCGCGATAGCCCGAAATCTCGCCGCGCAGGCGCACATGGCCGAAGGCATCCTCGACCGTGCGCTTGAGTGCGCCCGCGAGTTCGGACACCGAAAGTTCGGGCGTGTTGGAAACCTGATCGTTCATGCTTTCCCAATGTAGAGATCGGCGCGCGAGGATGCTACATCGCTGACCGTTCGTCGGCTTCGCGCCAGCGAGAGACATGTTGAGAACGGGAGTGCGGCGATGAAAGTGCTGCTGATCGGCAACGGCGGACGCGAACACGCCTTGGCCTACGCGATCGCGAAAAGCCCGCACCTCACGCAGCTTTTCATCTCGCCCGGCAATCCCGGCACGGCGAAACTCGGCCGGAACGTGCTCGTGAGCGTCGGCGAGCCGGAAGCCGTGGTTTCATTCTGCCGCAAGGAGGCGATCGATCTCGTGGTCGTCGGCCCCGAGGCACCGCTGGTCGACGGGCTCGCCGACGTGCTGACCGGCGCCGGCATCCGGGTATTCGGCCCGTCGAAGGCCGCCGCGCAGCTCGAAGGCTCGAAGGATTTCACCAAGTCGATCTGCGATGCTGCCAAGGTGCCGACCGCCGCCTATGCGACCTTCACCGATGAGGCCGCCGCCCTCGCCTACGTGCAGGCGAAAGGCGCGCCGATCGTCGTGAAGTATGATGGACTCATGGCCGGCAAGGGCGTGACCGTGGCGATGTCTGTCGCAGAGGCCGAAGAGGCCCTGCGCACGCTCTACGCAAACGAGAAGAGCGCCAAGGTCGTCATCGAGGAGATGCTTCTGGGTGAGGAGGCGAGCTTCTTCTGCTTTGTCGATGGCGAGACGGTGCTGCCGCTCGGTTCGGCGCAGGATCACAAGCGCGTCTTCGACAACGACGAGGGGCCGAACACCGGCGGCATGGGCGCCTATTCGCCCGCGCCGGTGATGACCGCCGAGATCGAGGCGCGCACGCTCGCAGAAATCGTCCGCCCCACCGCGCGCGAGATGGTCAGGCGCGGCACCCCCTATCGCGGCATCCTCTTCGTCGGGCTGATGATCGGCGTTTCCGGCCCGAAGCTGATCGAATACAACTGCCGCTTCGGCGACCCCGAGTGTCAGGTGCTGATGCTGCGGCTCGAAAGCGATCTGCTGACGCTTCTCGATGGCGTCGCGCGTGGCGAACTGGCGAAGCTTTCCGTGACGCTGAAACCGGTGAGCGCCGTCGGCGTCGTGATGGCGACGAAGGGCTATCCGGGAGACTATGGCAAGGGTTCGCCGATCCTCGGGCTCGACGAGGCCGGCGCGCTGCCCGGTGCGACAGTCTTCCACGCCGGCACGCGCGCGGAGGGCGATCGCATCCTGGCGAACGGCGGGCGCGTGCTGACGGTCTGCGCCACCGGCACCGATCTGTTCGAGGCGCGCGACCGCGCCTATGCCGCCGTCGCCGCCATCCGCTGGCCGGACGGCTTCAACCGCTCGGATATTGCCGCAAGGGGCATCGCCCGGCTGAAGAAGGAGAGCACAAATGGCTGATCTCGCCGATCTCTTTCCCGGTTTCGAGAGCCACTGGATTTCCACCCCCGAGGGCAAGATCTTCGCCCGCTCGGGCGGCAAGGGCCCGCCGCTGGTGCTGCTGCACGGCTTTCCGCAGACGCATGTGATGTGGCACCGGATCGCGCCGGAACTGGCGAAGCACTTTCACGTCATTCTGCCAGACCTGCGTGGCTACGGCTGGTCTTCCGCACCGCGCTCGGAAGCGCCTCACGAGACCTATTCCAAGCGCGAGATGGCGAAAGATGTCATCCGTGTCGTCGAGGAACTCGGCCACGCGCAATTCGCGCTGGCAGGGCATGACCGGGGCGGCCGCGTCGCCTATCGCCTTGCGCTCGACCATCCGGGACGGCTCTCGAAGCTCGCGGTGCTCGACATCATCCCCACCTACGCGATGTGGCAGCGGATGGACGCCAAGAGCGCGATGAAGGTCTATCACTGGAGCTTCCTCGCCCAGCCTTACCCCATGCCGGAAACGATGATCGCGAAATCGCCGTCTGAATGGCTCGAACACACGCTCGCAAGCTGGACGATGGCAAAGGATCTTTCCGCCTTCGATTCCCGTGCACTTGCCCATTACCGCGCCTTCTTCAACGATCCCTCGCGCATCCATGCGACTTGCGAAGACTATCGCGCCGGCGCCGGCCCGGATGTCGACGCCGACGAGGCCGATTGCGCGGCGGGCATGACCATCGATTGCCCGGTCTTCGCGTTGTGGGGCGAGAGCGGCATTCCGGCCGAGGGCGCGTCGCCGCTCGACGCCTGGCGCGCGCTCGCGCCGAAGGTGACGGGGTACGGCGTCGAATCCGGGCATTTCCTCGCCGAGGAGAACCCGGAGGCGACACTCGAAGCCTTGTCGGATTTCTTCAGGTGAGGAACCTGGGATGAAAAAGAAAGCCGCGACGCATCCCCGGATCGGCCTCGTGCTGGGCTCGGGCGGCGCGCGCGGCCTTGCCCATATCGTCGTTCTCGAAACGCTTGACCGGCTCGGCATCCGCCCGGTCGAGATCGCGGGAACCTCGATCGGCGCCATTCTCGGTGCCGCCTATGCCGCCGGCATGTCCGGCGCGGAACTGCGCGCGCATGTGCTGCGGGACTACCGCAACCGCGCCGAGGTGATGACGCGGCTGTTCCAGACGCGCGTCGGCCGCATCGCCGATCTCTGGCGCGGCGGGTTCGGCAATCCGGTCCTGGTCGATGGGCTCGGCATTCTCGAACGGTTCCTGCCGAGCCCGCTGCCCGAGACCTTCGAGGGCCTTTCCATCCCCTTGAGCGTGGTCGCGGGCGATTATCACCGGCTCGACCGGGTGGTGTTCCGCGCCGGGCCGCTCGCGCCCGCCATCGCCGCCTCGATGGCCATTCCCGGCCTCGTGCGCCCGGTGCAGTTCGGAAATCGCGTGCTGGTCGATGGCGGCACGGTCGATCCGTTGCCGATTCGCGCCGTCGAGCACGAGGTCGACCTTATCCTTGCGATCGACGTCAGCCGTGCCGCCGCGCGCGACGAGGCCGAAGCGATGCCGGGCGCATTCGAGATGGGCTTCCGCGTCTACGATCTGATGCAGGCCGCGCTGGCGGATGCGCAGATGACGGGGCTCACGAAGCCGGTACGTCGGCTCAAGGCGCCGGTGGAAGGGTTCAACGCGCTCGACTTCTTCGCGGCGAAACGCATCCTCGCGGCCTCGGAGAGCCTTGCGGGGGCGGTCGAATCCGCGATCACACTACCGCTCTAGCTTTTTTGTTTTGCCGCATTTTCGCTTGCGCTGACCTTCGGTTCTTAACGCGAACCGGGTTCCACTTCGCTCGAAAATGCTCTTTCGCGCCTGTCGGCAAAGAAGGTGCTGAGCATGTCACCGGCCTCTCCCGCACGGATGCCGCCATAGATTTCCGGTACGTGGTGGCAGGTCGGCTGGGCAAAGATGCGCGGCCCCTGCTCCACACCGCCACTTTTCGGGTCCGACGCTGCGTAATAGAGCCGCCGCACCCGCGCGAAGGAGATCGCCGCAGCGCACATCGGGCAGGGTTCAAGCGTCACATAGAGATCCGCGCCGCCGATCCGTTCCGAACCGAGCGCAGCGCAGGCTTCGCGGATCACCAGCATCTCGGCATGCGCGGTCGGATCGTTGAACTCGCGGGTGCGATTGCCCGCGCGTGCGACGACAGCACCTTCGACGAGGATCGCCGCGCCGATCGGTACCTCGCCGCGCGCCCCGGCGGCGCGGGCCTCGGCAAAGGCTATATCGAACCCGCTGCTGCGTTCCCTGTCTTCCATGTCGCGATACCCAGCTCCAAAACCTTGCAAAATATTCTTTTCCGGCCTCTCGCCTCGCCGGAAGCTTCCTGATAGAAGCCGCGCCATGACCGAAAGCGATAACGACAATCGTCGCGGTGGCAAGCCCCGCGACAAACGCCCGCGCGCCAGCAATTTCCGCGAGCGCCTCGAACGTTCCGGCCCTGCCGGCGGCGAAGGCAAGCGCCCGTTCCGCGCCAAGGGCGAGGGAAAGCCCTTCCGCGAGGGTAAACCTTTCCGTGCCCGCGAGGATGCACCGCAGGGCGATGCGCGCCCGCGCCGTCGCAGCGAGGAAGGCCGTTCCTTCGAGCCGCGCGGCGAAGGTGAACGCAGCTTCCGCCCCCGCCCGCCGCGCGAGGACAGGCCGCAGGGCGACCGCCCGTTCCGGCCCCGCTTCAATGACGAGCAGGGCGAGCGCCGCCCGCGCCAGGATCGTCCTTTCCGCGAGGATCGCCCGTCCCGCGAAGACCGCCCGTTCCGCGAGCGTCCGCGCGGGGATGCGCCTCGCGATGGCGGCGACGACAGGCCCCGTTTCAAACCGAAGCGCGAATGGCAGGATCGTTCGGAGCGACAGGATCGCGCTCCGCGTGAGGACCGGGATTTCCGCCCGCGTCCGCCGCGCGACCGCGATGGTGAACGCCCCGCAAGGCCGCGTTTCCGCGATGACGAGCGGGAGGCCCGCCCCCCCCGCAACCCTCGCGAAGACGCGTCTGCGACCACCGGTTTCGCGCCGGAAGGCGAGCGCATTGCGCGCGTGATGGCGCGTGCCGGCCTCTGTTCGCGCCGCGATGCCGAGGAGTGGATCGCGGCAGGCCGTGTCTCGGTCAACGGCAAGGTGATCGACAGCCCGGCGCTCGACGTCACCGCCCGCGACCGCATTGTCGTCGATGGCGCGCCGCTCCCCGAGCGCGAGCGCACCCGGCTCTGGCTCTATAACAAGCCGCGCGGGCTCGTGACCACCGCTTCGGACCCCGAAGGGCGGCCGACGGTGTTCGACAACCTGCCGCCCGAGATGCCTCGCGTGATCTCGATCGGTCGCCTCGACATCAACACCGAGGGGCTTATGCTCCTGACCAATGACGGCGGGCTTGCGCGGGTGCTCGGTCTTCCCGAAACCGGCTGGCTGCGGCGCTACCGCGTCCGCGTGCACGGCACGGTCAATCAGGCGCAGCTCGACACGCTTCAGGAAGGCGTGATGCTCGACGGCATCGAATACGGCCCCATCGTCGCGCGGCTCGAGCGTGAAATCGGCGACAACGCCTGGCTGACGATGGACCTGCGCGAGGGCAAGAACCGCGAGATCAAGCGCGTTCTGGAACATCTCGATCTGCAGGTGAACCGGCTCATCCGCGTTTCCTTCGGCCCGTTTCATCTCGATGATCTCGGCGAAGGCGCGATCGAGGAGGTGCGCACACGCATCCTCAAGGACCAGCTCGGCGAACGGCTGATCGAAGAAGCGGCCGCCTATTTCGACGGGCCGCGCCGCGAAAGCGCCGCCTCGCGCGCCGCGATGGCGCCGCTGGAGGAAGAAGCGCCGCGCAAGCGCTTCGACCGCCGCAAGCCGGGTGAAAAGCGCGATCTCGCCGTCTCGGGCGAAGCGCGCGATCTCAAGGTCGAGCGCGAGCGCGTCGCCGACCGCAAGGGTCGGCGGGTGCAGGTCGAGCGGGTGGTGAAGGTCGAACTCTCGCCGGAAGACCTGCCGCGCGAGGTTCGCGATGGCCGGCGCGACGAGCGCCGGGACGACCGCCGTCGGTTCGACGACCGGCCGCCGCGGCGCGAGGGTGGACGCGACGGCAACAGGCCGTTCAAACCGCGCTTCGATGCCGAGCGCGGCGAACGCCCGCAGGGCGAACGTCCATTCCGCAAGCGTTTTGACGAAGCGCGCGGCGAGCACCAGCCCCGTGAAGACCGGCCGCGCGGCGATCGCCCGTTCCGCAAGCGTTTCGAGGATGATCGGCCACCTCGTGAGGATCGCCCGCAAGGCAGCCGCCCGCCGCGTCCGCGCTTCGACGGTGAGCGGGGTGAGCGGCCGTTCCGTGACCGCCCGCGCGACGATCAGGGCGAGCGCCGCGAAGGCCGTTCGTTCGGGAACAAGCCCTTTGGGGACAAGCCGCGCGGCAAACCGTTCGGCGGCAAGCCGTCCGGCGACAGGCCGTTCCGGGGCAAGCCGGGTGGCGGTGGCAAGCCTTTCGGCGGAAAACCCCGTTCCGACCGGCCGGGCGGGCGACCGCCGCGCCGGGACGACTGATGCGGCAGGATAAAAAATGAGGATCGTCGGCGGACGTCTCGGCGGGCGCCCCCTCAAGGGGCCGCGCTCCAACGACATCCGCCCGACGACCGACCGTATGCGCGAGAGCCTGTTCAACATCCTCGCGCATGGGTTCGACGTTGAATTCGAGGGCCTGCACGTTCTTGATCTTTTCGCCGGCACCGGCGCCAATGCCATCGAGGCTCTCTCGCGCGGGGCGGCTTACGCGGTGATGGTCGATATCGGCGCGGAGGCGCGCGGGCTCCAGCGCGAGAATATCGAAAGCCTCGGTCTCGGCGGCGTCACGCGCATCCTGCGGCGCGACGCGACCAAACTCGGCGATCTCGGCACCTTTGCACCGTTCGACCTCGCGTTCTGCGATCCGCCTTACGGCAAGGGGCTCGGCGAGGCCGCGCTCGCGAGTGCGATCAAGGGCGATTGGCTCAAGCCCGGCGCGTTGGTGATGCTGGAAGAGCGCGCCAACACGGAAGTTTCGCTTCCCGCGCCGCTCGCGGAGATCGACCGGCGCAAGGCGGGCGAAACCCAACTGATCTTCGGGCGGATGCCGGAATGATCACGACCGCCCGAACAGGCGCTCGATATCCTTGAGGCCAAGTTCGATATAGGTTGGCCGGCCGTGGTTGCACTGGCCGGAACCGGGCGTGGCCTCCATCTCGCGCAGGAGCGCGTCCATTTCCTCAAGCCGCATCCGCCGCCCGGCACGGATCGAATGGTGGCAGGCGAAGGTCTTCAGCACGAGGTCTCGGCGGGCGTCAAGCCGTTCCGCGCCGCCCCAGTCGTCGAGGCTCTCGGCGAGGTCGCGCACCAGCGCGACGTAATCCGCGCCGGCGAGCGCCGCGGGCACCTCCTGCACCGCGACGGCACCGGGGCCGAAGGGTTCTATCACGAGACCGGCTTCCGCAAGCGCTTCCGCATGGTCGAGCAGACGGGCGCGGATATCCTCGTCGAGATCGACGATTGCCGGCACCAGCAGCGGCTGGCGCGGGATCGCCCCCTCCCCGCGCGCTTTCTTGAGGCGTTCGTAGACGAGGCGTTCATGCGCCGCGTGCTGATCGACGATGACGACGCCCTTGCCAGTCTGGGCAAGGATATAGGTTTCGTGGAACTGCGCCCGCGCATAGCCGAGCGGCGGGGCGGCTTCGGCGGAAGCGACTGGTTCAGGTTCCGGCCGTGATGTCTCGGCAAAACCCGACGGCGACGTCGAAACCGTCCGCACCGAGGAAGCCGCCGGCATTCCTTGCGGGAACACGAACGAGAGCGGGCGCGGCGCGAATTCGGCGCGCGGCGCGATATGCGAGATGCCCTGCGCCTGAAGCCGCTCCAGCATCGCCGCACCGCCGCGAGTCGAGGCCTGATGCCCAGCGCCGGCGAGCGCGTCGCGGATCGCCCCGATCATCAGCGAGCGCACCTGCTCGCTCTCGCGAAACCGCACCTCCAGCTTCGCGGGGTGCACGTTCACATCGACACTCGCAGGGTCTAGATCGAGGAACAGCGCGACGACCGGATGCCGCCCGGCGCTCATCGTATCGGCATAGGCGGCCTTGAGCGCGCCGATCAGCAGCTTGTCGCGCACCGGACGACCGTTGACGAACAGATACTGGTCGAGCGTGCCGGCCTTGTGGAAGGTCGGCAGCGATACGAGCCCCGTAAGCCGCATCTCGCCGCGCTGCCCCTCGACTTTCACAGCGTTGGCACCGAATTCCGCGCCGAGAATGCGGCCGACACGTTTCGCCAGCGCGTCGTCGCCTGCTTCGGCCGCCAGATCGAACCCGGCGAGATGATCGCCGGCGAGCGCGAAGGCAATGCTCGGGTTCGCCATCGCGAGGCGCTTGATCACCAGTGCCGCCGCCTGCGCCTCGGCGCGATCGCCCTTGAGGAACTTGAGACGCGCCGGGGTGGCATGGAACAGGTCCTCGACCTCGATCCGTGTGCCTCTGTTGAGCGCCGCCGGGCGCAGCGGTTCGACGCGCCCGCCATCGACGCGGATGAGGCTGGCGGAGGTCTGCTCCTGCCCACTCAGGCTGCTTTTTTCCCCGCTCCCTTCCGGACGTTGCTCGTCCGTGGATCGAGGGGGTGCTGCGCGCGAGGTGATCGTCAGCCGCGCGACGGAACCGATGGATGGCAGGGCCTCGCCGCGAAAACCGAGGGTCGAAACCTTGTCGAGTTCGCCGGTCGGGAGCTTGGAAGTCGCGTGGCGCTCGATGGCAAGCGCGAGATCGTCCGGCCCCATGCCGCAGCCGTCGTCGGTAACGCGGATCAGCCGGCGTCCGCCCTGCTCGATGCGGATATCGATGCGCTTCGCCCCGGCGTCGATCGCGTTCTCGACGAGTTCCTTGACGGCGGCAGCCGGCCGCTCGATCACCTCGCCGGCGGCGATCTGGTCGATCAGAACGGGGTCGAGGCGACGGATGGGCATGACCCTAGATAGGGCGATTCCCGCCACCTTGCGAGTGTTGCCGGCTCAGGCGGCGGGCTTTTCCGAAACCGCCTTGAGGTTGGCGAGGCCGGCCTCGAAATCCGGCCCGACCATCTTGTCCATGCCGACGACCATATCCATAACCTTGGACATAAGATTGGCCCTACCGCTCATCGACCAGACGACTTCAGTGCCGCCGGCGACCGGCATCAACGTGAAATCGACGCGATTGCTCGCTTTCATCGGCTTTTCGAAATCGAGTTGCAAGGCGAGATGACGCGGCGGTTCCGTCTCGGTGATCGTCATCGAGCCCAGGCCGACCTGCCTGTTGCCGTTCCAGCCGTAGAAGGCGCCGACACCGCTCGTCGTGGTGCCGAAGGTCCGGACCATGTCCGGGTCCTTTTTCTCCCACGGCGACCATGCCGCCCATGCGCGAAAATCACCGAGGTGCGGATAGATGGCCTCGGGTGACGCTGCGATGACAGCCTTGCGCACGACGCGGAAGGTGTCGGGGCGCCGCGCCGCGGCATAGAGAACGCCCGCGACGACGAAGGCCGCAAGCGCAAGAAAGCCGATAAAGAAGTCCATGGCCCGATCCTCCCTGCCTTTCAGGCAGAGGTTATCACGGCCTTCAACGGCGATCAGCCCGCCAGCGCTTCCTTCTGCTTCTCGAAGCGCTTGCGCTCGTTGGGATCGAGATACTGCTTGCGGAGGCGGATCGATTTCGGCGTCACCTCGACGAGCTCGTCGTCCTGGATCCAGGCGAGCGCGCGCTCCAGCGTCATGCGGATCGGCGGCGTGAGGCGGACGGCCTCATCCTTCGAAGTAGTGCGGATATTGGTGAGCTTCTTGCCCTTGAGCACGTTCACTTCGAGATCGTTGTCGCGGGTGTGGATGCCGACGATCATGCCCTGATAGACTTTCCAGCCCGGCTCGATCACCATCGGGCCGCGATCCTCAAGGTTCCAGAGTGCGTAGGCAACCGCCTCGCCCTGATCGTTCGAGATCAGCACGCCGTTGGAGCGGCCGCCGATCTCGCCCTTGAACGGCTCGTAGGCCTTGAAGAGGCGGTTCATGATCGCGGTGCCGCGCGTATCCGTCAGCAGCTCGGACTGGTAGCCGATGAGGCCGCGCGTCGGCGCGTGGAACACGAGGCGCTGGCGGTTGCCGCCCGAGGGCTTCATCTCGACGATCTCGGCACGGCGCTCGCTCATCTTCTGGACGACGGTGCCGGAGAACTCCTCGTCGACGTCGATGACGACTTCCTCGATCGGCTCCAGCGTCTCGCCGTTCGGGCCCTGCTCGAAGACGACGCGCGGGCGGGAGACCGCCATCTCGAAGCCTTCACGGCGCATGGTCTCGATCAGGATCGCGAGCTGAAGCTCACCACGGCCGGAAACAAAGAACGAGTCCTTGTCACCCGATTCCTCGATCTTGAGCGTGACGTTGCCCTCGGCTTCCTTGAACAGGCGGTCGCGGATCATGCGCGAGGTCACCTTGTCGCCCTCGGTGCCGGCGTAGGGGCTGTCGTTGACGATGAAGCTCATTGTCACGGTCGGCGGATCGATCGGCTGCGCCTGGATCGGCTCGGTCACGGACGGATCGCAGAAGGTATCGGCGACCGAGCCCTTCACGAGGCCGGCGATCGAGACGATATCGCCCGCGATGCCCTCCTCGATCGGCTGGCGCTCGATGCCGCGGAAGGCGAGGATCTTGGAAACGCGGCCGGTCTCCACCACCTTGCCCTCGCGATCGAGAACCTTGATCGACTGGTTGGGTTTCACCGAGCCGGAAGAAATCTTGCCGGTGATGATGCGGCCGAGAAACGGGTTGGCTTCCAGCAGCGTACCGAGCATGCGGAAGCCGCCCTCTTCGGTCGAGGCTTCCGGCACGTGCTGCAGGACGAGATCGAACAGCGGCGCGAGGCCTTCAGCCTGGTCGCCGTCCGGCTTGAGGTTCATCCAGCCCGAGCGGCCGGAGCCGTAGAGAATCGGGAAATCGAGCTGCTCGTCGGTCGCGTCGAGCGCGGCGAACAGGTCAAACACTTCGTTGACGACCTCGTTGATGCGGGCATCCGGGCGGTCGACCTTGTTGATCGCGACGATCGGCTTGAGGCCGATCTTGAGCGCCTTGCCGACGACGAACTTGGTCTGCGGCATCGGGCCTTCGGCGGCATCGACCAGCACGATCGCGCCATCGACCATCGAGAGAATGCGCTCGACCTCGCCGCCGAAATCGGCGTGGCCCGGCGTGTCGACGATGTTGATGCGCGTGTCCTTCCAGACGACCGAGGTCGCCTTGGCAAGGATGGTGATGCCACGCTCCTTTTCGAGGTCGTTCGAATCCATCACGCGTTCCGCAACGCGCTGGTTCTCGCGGAAGGCGCCGGACTGGGCGAGCAGCTTGTCGACGAGCGTGGTCTTGCCGTGATCGACGTGCGCGATGATCGCGATATTGCGGAGGGACATCGTGATGGTTCCGAAAAAATGCGGGGGCGCGCGTCAGGCCGCAGCCCATCCGTCAAGTGATTACAGAATTGCCGTGTTGCGCCGCGATATACGGTTTCGCGGGTTTGGGCAAGCCACGCGTCGGAAAAGCCGTCACAACAGGCGCGATCAGGTCAATCGCGCTTCCTCGGCCATCCGGAGTTCGCGTTCGCGATGTTCCAGCAACTCGCGCAATTCCTGAAGCAGGAAACGCAGGGTGGCGACCTTGTCGGAATCCGGCTGCGTGATGGCAACCGCCTTGATCGTGTCGCGATGCACGCCCGATGCCCGTTCGCGCAGCGCGGCAAGCTGCTCGGGATTTTCAGCCTCGCGGATTTCCTCGATCAGGCCCGCCAGCAGCTCCATGTCGTCATCAAGACTGAGTGGTGCGCGGCTCGCGTTCATCCGGGAATAGAGCGCGGCCGCTGCGGAGCCGAGCAGCGAGAACCCCATCACGCCGAGATAGAACCAGTCGCCATAGCGCTCGAAGAAAGTCTTGGTCTCACCTTCGACGTAGGCAATCGTGCCGGCATGGATCGGCAGCTTGGCGCCGCGATCTTCGGCCGAGGGCAGTTCAAGCTGGTGCGCCGAGGGCGCCTCGGCGGCGATCACCAGCCGCAGCGAGAACAGAAGCCGCGTCAGTTCGCTGACTAGGCTCTCGTCGAGCGTGCGGCGCGCGACAAGCCGATGCGTCACCGCAAGGGTCGTCACGGCCTGATCGGGGCGCGGCGGATCGGCGGTGAAGGCACCGCGGACGATCTCCAGCGTGTCGAAAACCGGATATTGCTCGACGATGGCGTCGGCCTCCGTCACCGGCAGGATGCCCGGCTCCTTGTCGTCCTGCTTCGGGAAGGCATTGAGCGCCCGGCGGGACATTCGATCGGTGATCGGCGCGATGACGAAAATGGCGTCGATCTCGCCGTCATGCGCCGCCTGCAGGATTTCCTGCGGCGTGCCGGGCTTCAGGGTGACATCGTCCCCGGAAAGACCGTAACTCGCGAGAATGCGGCTTAGGACGCCTTCCGTCGCCGGGCGCTGGGAATTGAACCCGATCCGCTTGCCGCGCAATTCGCCGATCCGTTCGATTTCCGCCCCCGGCCGGGCAACGAAATAGGCCGCCTCGCGCCGGAAGATCGCCACGGTCGCCGACTGCTCGGGCATCGCGATGTCCGATCGCACGATCGCGAGATCGGCGCGCTTGTCGTTGAACGCCTTCGCGCTCCCCGTCGTTCCATCGGTCAGGACAAGCTTGAGACGGATGCCGGCGCGCTCGCGCTGCAGGGCCTGCAGGAACGCCACCGCGACGCGCAGGTCCGAGCTGCCGAGCGGGCCGACGGCGATCCGGAGCGTGCGCGGCGCGAGAATTTCATAGGCGACAAACGCCATCGCGGCGATGCCGACCAGAGCCAGCGCGATCACGCTCAGTTTCGTCCGCAGCACCGTTTCTCTCCTTCCCGTTCCGTCCCTTCCTCAATCCGGAATACGGCACGAAAAAGGACGATGTTGCCAGCCCGGTCGGGTCAGCCTCTCTCGTTCTTCAGCTTTTCGCCTTGCGCATCGCCAGCGTGCGGAGCCGCAGCGCGTTGAGCTTGATGAAGCCCTGCGCATCCCGGTGGTCGTAGGCAACCGCGCCTTCCTCGAAGGTCACGAGTTCCTGATCGTAGAGCGAATAGGGGCTCTCGCGGCCGATGACGGTGACGTTGCCCTTGTAAAGCTTCACGCGCACACGGCCCGTGACCATCTCCTGGCTCTTGTCGCACAGCGCCTGGATCATCTCGCGCTCCGGCGTGAACCAGAACCCATAATAGACCAGCTCCGCGTAGCGCGGCATGAGCTGCTCCTTGAGGTGCATCGCCTCGCGATCCATCGTGATTGATTCGATGCCGCGATGCGCCGCGTGGAGGATGGTGCCGCCGGGGGTCTCGTAAACGCCGCGCGACTTCATGCCGACGAAGCGGTTCTCGACCAGATCGAGCCGGCCGATGCCGTTGGCCTTGCCGAGTTCGTTGAGTTTGGTGAGAAGCGTCGCAGGCGACATCTTCACGCCATCGATCGCCACGGCATTGCCCTGCTCGAAATCCATCGTGATGACAGTGGCGGCATCGGGCGCGGCTTCCGGCGCGATGGTGCGCATATAGACCATCTCCGGCGCCTCAATGGCCGGATCTTCGAGCACCTTGCCCTCGGAGGAGGAGTGCAGCAGGTTGGCGTCGACCGAGAACGGCGCCTCGCCGCGCTTGTCCTTGGCGATCGGGATCTGATGCTTCTCGGCGAAGTCGATCAGCCGGGTCCGCGAGGAGAGGTCCCATTCGCGCCAAGGGGCGATGATCTTGATGTTGGGTTCGAGCGCGTAATAACCGAGTTCGAACCGCACCTGATCGTTACCCTTGCCGGTCGCGCCGTGGCAGACGGCATCGGCGCCAACCTGCCGCGCGATCTCGATCTGGCGCTTGGCGATCAGCGGCCGCGCGATCGAAGTGCCGAGCAGATATTGGCCCTCGTACAGCGCGTTCATGCGGAACATCGGAAAGACGAAATCCTTCACGAATTCCTCGCGCAGGTCGTCGATGTAGATGTTTTCCGGCTTGATCCCGAGCAGTTCGGCCTTCTTGCGCGCGGGATCGAGTTCCTCGCCCTGGCCGAGATCGGCGGTGAAGGTCACAACCTCGCACTCATAGGTCGTCTGAAGCCACTTGAGGATGACGGAGGTATCGAGCCCCCCCGAATAGGCGAGGACTACCTTCTTGATATCGCTCTTAGCCATGATGATCGCAGTTCCGAAATTCGCGGAGCCGCCGACAGGGTCCGCTTTGCACAAGGTCCGGGAGTGGTTCTATAAGCGGTTCGGCTTCCGGCGCAAGCCGACCTGATCAAAACCGCGGAACATCATGCTCTCGTCCGACGAACTTACCCGCTTCGCCCGCCATATCGTGCTCCGGCATATCGGCGGGCCGGGGCAGCAGCGGCTGCGCGCGGCGAAAGTTCTGGTCGTCGGCGCGGGCGGGCTCGGCGCGCCGTTGCTGCTTTATCTCGCGGCGGCCGGCGTCGGCACGCTCGGCATCGTCGATGACGACGCGGTTTCGCTCTCGAACCTCCAGCGTCAGGTGATCTTCGCGACCGGCGATATCGGCGCGCCAAAGGCCGAACGCGCGGCGGAAGCCGTGAGGCGGCTCGATCCCGGCATCGCCGTCGTGCCGCATGTCGCCCGACTCGATGCCGAGAACGCGGAAAATCTCGCCGCGCCCTACGATATCATCGCCGATGGCTCGGACAATTTCGATACGCGTTACCTGCTCGCGGATCTGTGCGAGAAACTGCGCAAGCCGCTCATCCACGCCGCCGTCAACGAGATGCATGGCGCCGTCACCGTGCTGAAGCCTTGGGAAAACGGGGCCGACGGCCGGCTCAATCCGCGTTATCGCGATCTCTACCCGGAAAAGCCACCGGCCGGCACGATTCCCACCTGCGCGGAAGCCGGCGTCCTCGGCGCGCTCGTCGGGCTGGTCGGCTCGGTGCAGGCGATTGAGGTCATCCGGCAGATCGTGCCGTTCGGGACGCCGCTGGTCGGCAGGTTGCTGATGATCGACGCGCTCGACATGCGTTTCGAGACAATCGAATACGCCCGCGAGTGACGGGCGGGGGCCTCAGCGCCGACGCTTTTTCCGCGAAGGCGTCAGCGAACGCTTGATTGCGCCCCAAGGGTCGATCACGGCGCGCGAGCGTCCACCGCGATGGCGCGAAATCCTGACGCCGCGTGCCGGACCGCCGTCATCGGCGGACGGGTTGTAACGCGCGCGACCGCGCACGGTCGATTCCGGATCGACGCCCCGCCCCGCTCTCGGTGCCCGCCCGCGCTTCTGCGGACCTTCCTTGGCGAGGCAGTTGTTGTAGGCGAAGGCATTCTGGATGCCCTCGCAATCCCCGGCGACGGCCGGCGCGGTGGCAAGCGCGCCGAACATCAGCAGGCTGCCCCCGACGAAGGCATTGAAAAAGGTCCGCATTCTCAAGTTTCGTTCCATTCCGGGTTGTCACCCGCGAAGAACGGCACCCGTCTTCGCGGCGATCTCGCTCACCAGTTTCGTCGAGAATGCTTCAATTTCCGTATCCGTCAGCGTCTTCTCGCGCGGCTGCAGGGTCACGGCGAGGCCGATAGAGACCTTGCCGGGCTCGATGCCCTTGCCGGCATAGACGTCGAAGATGGAGACATTCTCGACCAAGGCCTTGTCCGCGCTGCGCGCGAGGCGCAGCAGCGTTTCGGCCTCGACCTTCTGATCGACAACAAAGGCGAAATCGCGGCTGACCGGCTGGAGATCCGGCAGATCGAGCTTCGCGCGCGCCTTGGTCGGCTTCTTTTTCGCGCCGGGCAGCGCATCGAGCACCAGTTCGAACACCATCAGCCGGCCTTCGGCGCCCAGCGCCTCGGCGGCGCGCGGATGCAGTTCGCCGAACCAGCCAACGACGTTCTTCGGCCCGAAGGACAGCGTCGCCGAACGCCCCGGATGGAGGAAACCCGGCCCGCCGGCGTTCATCTGCATTCCGCCGGTCGGCACGTTGAGGGTCGCGAGCAGCGCCATCACGTCGGCCTTGATCGCGTAGAGATCGGCCTCGCCATGGCCGAACCAGTGCCGGCCGCCATCGAGGCCGCGCCGAAGGCCCGCGGCCGCATAACGCTGATCGTTCTCGCCGGCGCCGAGGAACACCTGCCCGACCTCGAACAGCGCGTGATCGGGATAGCCGCGATCGGCGTTGCGCTGGCTCGCCATGACGAGCCCCGGCAGCAGCGAGGGACGCATGTCCGAGAGGTCGGCCGCGATGGGGTTCGCGAGCGCGAGTTCGGGCTTGCCGCCGCCGAACATCTCCGCCGCCTTCTTCGAGACGAACGACCAGGTGACGGCCTCGACGAGACCGCGCGTCGCCAGCGCGCGCTTGGCGAGGCGCGTCCTGACCTGAAGCGGTGTCAGCACCGGCTTGTGCACCTCATCGACGCGCAGGATCGGCACATGCGGCACGTTGTCGACGCCGACGATGCGGATCACCTCTTCGACAAGGTCCGCCTTGCCCTCGATATCCGGCCGCCACGACGGCACCGCCACCTTGAGCAGCGGCGGATTGCCGGAAACCCAGAAGCCGAGCGCGTTGAGGATCTGCTTGACCTCAATCAGCGGCACCTCGTGGCCGGTGAGACGCTTGATCTCGGCAAGCGGGAAATCGACGATCCGCTCGGTCTCGGGCACCGAGCCCTCGAGCGTGATCTGGCTCGGCGTGCCACCGCAGAGGTCCATCACCAGCCTGGTCGCGTATTCGATACCCGGCACGGTGAAAGCGGGGTCAATGCCGCGCTCGAAGCGGTAGCGCGCGTCGGTGTTGATGCCGAGCTTGCGGCCGGTCTGGGCGATGTTGAGCGGGGACCACAGCGCCGATTCGATCAGCACGTCGGTGGTCGTCTCGTCGCAGCCGGAAACCTCGCCACCCATGATGCCGGCGAGCGATTCCGGGCCGTTGTTGTCGGCGATCACCACCATCGACGGATCGAGCGTATAGGTCTTGCCGTCGAGCGCGAGCAGGCTCTCGCCCTCCTTCGCGCGACGGACCACCAGCGGGCCGTGGACCTTCGCCGCGTCGAACACATGCAGCGGGCGGCCGCGATCGTAGGTGACGTAGTTGGTGATATCGACGAGCGCGTTGATCGGGCGGAGGCCGATTGCGCGCAAGCGCTTCTGCATCCACTCCGGCGAGGGCCCGTTCTTCACGCCGCGCACGAGGCGCAGGCCGAAGGCCGGGCAAAGCGCGTGGTCGTCGCCGGAAAACTCGAGCTTCACCGGCACGGTGCAGGCCGCATCGCCCTTCACCGCCGCAATGCCGGCATCCTTGAGCTTGCCGAGGCCGGCGGCGGCGAGATCGCGGGCGATGCCGAACACGCCGGTTGCGTCCGGG
>Ga0209570_1001129_pt1 | contig 17184 bp, 16 predicted proteins | sample EBPBio172007_DNA_FD_185861 | JGI IMG/M metagenome (GOLD analysis project Ga0209570, IMG submission 185861) | Wastewater treatment Type I Accumulibacter community from EBPR Bioreactor in Madison, WI, USA - Reactor 1_9/17/2007_ DNA (SPAdes)... | ecosystem: Engineered > Bioreactor > EBPR >... | reverse complement strand
ATACGGGGAATCGGCCAGGCGAACAATGGTCGGCATCACCGCATTACGGCCGGCCAACGCAAGTTCCAGTGCTTGTGCACCGAGAGCGTAGGCTTGATCGACGTCGGTCTTCGAAGCAATGTGGCGAGCAGCGCGCTGCAGATAGTCGGCCAGCGCCCAGTGGTATTTGTAGCCCAGCTTGTCCTTGATCAGCTGAGCGATGACCTGTCCGACCCCGCCGAGTTGCGAGTGTCCGAAAGCGTCCTTGCCGCCAGCCTCGGCGATCAGCTTGCCCCCGGCATCCGACAGTCCTTCCGAAACACCGACGGTACAGAAACCGTAGCGCTCGACACACTCCTTGACGCGCGCCAGAAACGCCTCGGGCTTGAACGGCACTTCCGGAAAAAGCAGGATGTGCGGCGGCTGTCCCTCGGCCTCGCTCGCCAGACCGCAGGCGGCAGTGATCCAGCCGGCGTGACGGCCCATCACTTCCAGCACGAAAATCTTGGTCGAGGTACGTGCCATCGAGGCGACATCGAACCCCGCCTCGCGCATCGAGGTGGCAACGTATTTGGCGACGGAGCCGAAGCCGGGGCAGCAGTCGGTCAGCGGCAGATCGTTGTCAACCGTCTTGGGAATGCCGACGCAGACCAACGGATAGCCCAGCTTTTCAGCGATCTGCGACATCTTCCAGGCGGTATCCATCGAATCGTTGCCGCCGTTGTAGAAGAAGTAGCCGATGTCGTGCGCCTTGAACACCTCGATCAGCCGTTCGTACTGGGCGCGGTGTTCGTCGATGCTCTTCAATTTGTAACGGCAGGAGCCAAAAGCGCCGGAGGGCGTGCTGCGCAACCGGTCAATATCGGCATCCGATTCCAGACTGGTATCGATCAGTTCCTCGGTCAGCGCGCCGATGATTCCGTCGCGGCCGGCATAGACCTTGCCGATGCGGTCCGGATGCTTGCGCGCCGCCTCGATCAGCCCGCAGGCGGAAGCGTTGATCACTGCGGTCACTCCGCCGGACTGGGCGTAGAAAGCGTTCTTCACTGCCATGGCCGACTCTCAGCGCAAGACGTCGAAGACGCGGGCGGTAATGGCATCGACGCTGCCGACCCCCGCCACCTTGCGCACCCTGGGTGCCTTGCCATCGCCGGTCGCCGCCCAGTTGGCGTAAAAATCGACCAGCGGCTTGGTCTGGGCGTGGTACACCTCCAGACGCTTCTTGACCGTCTCTTCCTTGTCATCGTCACGCTGGACCAGATCCTCGCCGGTCACGTCGTCCTTGCCCTCGACCTTGGGCGGGTTGAACTTGACGTGATAGGTGCGACCCGAAGGCAGGTGAGCGCGGCGTCCGGCCATGCGCTCGATGATGTCGGCGTCCGGCACATCGACCTCGACCACGAAATCGATGGCCACGCCGGCTTCCTTCATCGCTTCGGCTTGCGGGATGGTGCGCGGGAAACCGTCGAACAGATAGCCGTTCTGGCAATCCGCTTCTTGCAGCCGTTCCTTGACCATGCCGATGATCACTGCATCCGGCACCAGACCGCCGGTTCCCATGTGCTTCTGGGCTTCCAGTCCGAGCGGGGTACCCGCCTTGACCTGGGCGCGCAACATGTCGCCGGTGGAAATCTGCGGAATGCCGAATTTTTCACAAATGAACTTGGCTTGGGTACCCTTGCCGGCGCCGGGAGCGCCCAGAAGAATGAGCTTCATCGCTGGTTCCTTGGATGGTGGCGCGACCCGTGGCCGCACCATGACTTTTGGGGGTTGCGGGCCTGCGCGCAATGCCTGCGGGATCGCGCCGCCCGAAGAGGGCGGAAATTACCCCACTATCGCCAGCAGGTCAATCGACGTCCAGGTTCCGTGCGGCATGCGGCGGCGCACAAAAACCGTGTGCTTTTTGGGGTTTCAGAGTAGAATGCTGGCTCTTTTTTTGCCCGGCGCTGGCCGGATTTTTTGTCAATCCTTGAAGAGGCGAAAGCAGTCATGGAAAACATGCAAACCCTCCTGAACCTGTCGCCGGTCGTGGCCGCGCTCGGGTTCGTCTTTGCGCTGATCACGCTGGGCTGGATCGTTAAACAGCCCACCGGCACCGAGCGCATGAACAAGGTGGCCGGTTTGATCGAAGTCGGCGCCATGAGTTTCCTGAAGAAGGAATACTCGATCCTGGCGGTCTTCCTGATCGTCGTCACCATCCTGCTGTGGGTCGGCATCGACCACAACACCGCGGTCTGCTATGTCTTCGGCGCCCTGTCGTCGATGCTCTGCGGCTATGTCGGCATGATCGCCGCCACCAAGGCCAACGTCCGTACCGCCCAGGCGGCCAAGGACAAGGGCCAGGGCGCTGCGCTGGCCGTTGCCTTCTTCGGCGGTTCGGTGATGGGCATGTCGGTCGGCTCCATCGGTCTGCTCGGCACCGCGCTGGGCTACATCATCCTGACCAAGATGAACATCGACCTCAACGCCATCAGCGGCTACGCCATGGGCGCTTCGTCCATCGCGCTGTTTGCCCGCGTTGGCGGCGGCATCTACACCAAGGCTGCTGACGTCGGCGCCGACCTGGTCGGCAAGGTCGAAGCCGGCATTCCGGAAGACGACCCGCGCAACCCGGCGGTGATCGCCGACCTGGTGGGCGACAACGTCGGCGACACCGCCGGCATGGGTGCCGACATTTTCGAATCCTACGTCGGCGCCATCGTGGCCACCATCATCATCGGCCTGGCCTTCACCGACAACAAGATCGCCGCCATGGTGCTGCCGATCCTGGTGGTTGCCGTCGGCCTGATCGCTTCCGCCGCTGCCGTCATCGGCATGAACGTGATGAAGAACTCGGCTCCGGCCGCCGCGCTGCGCTGGACGCCGGTGATCGCGCTGGTCGTGCTCTTCGTCGCCTCCTGGTTCATGATCGACGCACTGGCCTTCAAGGCTGGCGTGGATGGCATCAAGAGCGCCATGGGCCCCTTCTGGGCCATGGTTGCCGGCGCCGTTTCCGGTTTTGCCATCGGCTTCATCACCGAGGTCTATACCTCCGGCGATTTCGGTTCGGTCAAGCGCGTGGTTGAAGCCAGCAAGACCGGCCCGGCCACCAACATCATCGCTGGCCTCTCGGTCGGCATGTACTCGACCATCCTGCCGATCGTGGTGATCTGTGTGGCCATTCTGGTGTCGTATAACGTTGCCGGTCTGTACGGCATCAGCCTGGCAGCGGTCGGCATGCTGGCCACCACCGGCGTGACCATGACCGTCGATGCCTACGGCCCGATCTCCGACAACGCCGGCGGCGTGGCCGAAATGGGCGAAATGGGTCCGGAAGTGCGCAAGATCACCGACGGCCTGGATGCGCTGGGCAACACCACCGCTGCCATCGGCAAGGGCTTCGCCATCGGCTCCGCCGCGCTGACCGCGCTGGCGCTGTTCGCTGCCTTCGCCTCCTCGGTCAAAATGCAGGGTATCGACCTGACCGACCCGAAGGTGGTGGTGGGCCTGTTCATCGGTGGCGTGGTGCCGTTCTTCGTCGCCGCCAACACCATGAGCGCCGTGGGCCGCGCCGCCCAGAAGATGGTCGAGGAAGTGCGTCGCCAGTTCCGCGAAATCAAGGGCCTGATGGAAGGCACCGGCGAACCCGATGCCGCCAAGTGCGTGGAAATCGCCACTACCGGCGCCCTGCGCGAAATGATGGCCCCCGGCATCGTCGCCGTCGTCACGCCGGTGGCAGTCGGCCTGATTCTCGGCAAGGAAGCGCTGGGCGGCATGCTCGCCGGCGCCACCGTCACCGGCGTGCTGCTGGCCCTGTTCATGGCCAACGCCGGCGGCGCCTGGGACAACGCCAAGAAACTGGTCGAAGGCGGCCACGTTCCCGGTGAATCCAAGGGCGGCAATGTGCACAAGGCCGCGGTCACCGGCGACACCGTGGGCGATCCGTTCAAGGACACCTCCGGCCCGGCGATGAACATCCTGGTCAAGCTGATGTCCGTCGTTTCGCTGGTCATCGCTCCGATCCTTCTGACTGCCTGATCGTCAGTACCAGTTCCTGCATCAGCAAAAAGCCCGGCAAATGCCGGGCTTTTTTTGTTAACCGCGGGATAACACTCCCGAGCGGCGAGCGACAGTTCGCCTAGCTGGAAAAACGGGCGCGCATGCGCTCAGCGTCCTCGGGGGTATCGACTCCCGGCGGCAAGGGTGCCTCGACGCGCAACACGCTGATCCGGTAGCCGTGCCACAGGGCGCGCAACTGTTCCAGCGACTCATGCTGTTCGGTCGGCGCCGGGGCCAGCCCGGCATAGGCGGCGAGAAAACCGGCGCGATAGGCGTAGAGCCCGATGTGGCGCAGCGCCGGCAAACCCGCCGGCAGCGTGGCCTGATCGCGGGCAAAGTGATCACGGGCATAGGGAATCGGCGCCCGCGAAAAATAGGCAGCATCGCCATCGGCGCGGCACACCACCTTGACTACGTTGGGATTGAAAAACTCCGCCGCTTCGGCGATGGGGTGCGCCAGGGTGGCGATATCGGCGCCGCTGGCGGCCAGCTGACCAGCGGTACGCGCAATCAGTTCCGGTTCGATCAGCGGCTCGTCGCCCTGCACATTGACCACCAGCGCATCGTGCTGCCAGCCGCAGGCGGCCACTACTTCGGCCAGCCGGTCAGTCCCGGTAGGATGGTCGGCGCGGGTCATCAGGGCGGCAAAGCCGTGCGCCTCGACCGCATCGCGCACGCCGGGATGATCGGTGGCCACCCATACCTCATCGGCGCCGGAGGCCTTGGCGCGTTCGGCCACGCGCACCACCATCGGCTTGCCGCCCAGATCGAGCAGCGGCTTGCCGGGCAGGCGGGTCGACGCATAGCGCGCCGGGATCACCACCTTGAAGGGAAAGCGCGCTTTCCCTTCGGGGCCTTGGGCGACCCGCCCACCAACCCCCTCCCCGGGGGAGGGGACGAACGAAGTGCTCACAACTCTTCCTCCGGCAATTGCCGGGCTTCGTCTTCGAGCATGATCGGGATGTCGTCGCGGATCGGGAAGGCCAGCTTGCAGGACTTGCAGACCAGTTCCTGCGCTTCCTTGCGGTAGTCGAGCGGCCCCTTGCAGACCGGGCAGACCAAGATGTCGAGCAACTTAGCGTCCATCGAATTTCTCCAGAAGAAGATCAGCCAGCGTCGGCGGCAACTCCGCCGTCACTGGCAGCACCCAGGCTTCGCCCGGGCAAAGGCCGGCGCATTTTACCGCATCCTTTTCGGTCATCAGCAGCACCGCCTGCGGGCCGAAATCCAGGTCGGCCGCGGTGTAGGCATGATGATCGGCAAAGGGATGCGGGGTGAATTCCAGGCCCAGTTGCCTGAGTGTGTCAAAAAAACGCTGCGGCTCACCGATGCCGGCCAGCGCATGCAGCGCCTTGCCCTGCAAGGCCACGACGGTGCAGGTCCGCACCGGATCATCGAGGCGGTAGAAATCGCCCGGCTGAAGCCGCATGGCGAAGGCGCGGCGGCCGGCGGCCAGCACAGCCTCGACTTCACCGTTGAACACCAGCACATCGACCGAGCGCAGCCGCGCCAAGGGCTCGCGCAGGGGGCCGAGCGGCAGCCGCCAGCCATTGCCGGCGCCACGCCGGTCGAACACCACGATCTCGGCATCGCGCGCCAGCCGATAGTGCTGCAAACCGTCGTCGCAAATCAGGACGTTCACTTCCGGGTGTGCCGCCAGCAGGGCCTGCCCGGCCGCCGCACGGTCGCGCCCGACCCACAGCGGCACGCCGCTGCGCCGCGCCAGCAACACCGGCTCATCGCCGGCCTGTGCGGGCGAGGTGGCAGCATCCACCGGCTGCGGGCGGCCATCCGCACCGCCATAGCCACGCGACAGGATGCCCGGGCGGTATCCCCGCCGCTGCAATTCGCCAGCCAGCCAGAGCACCAGCGGGGTCTTGCCGGCGCCGCCCGCCACCAGATTGCCGATCACCACTACCGGCACCGGCAGACGGACGCTGAGGAGCACACCAAGCCGATACAGCCCGCGACGCAGCCCGGAAACTGCCACGAACAATGCATGCAGCGGCAGCAAAAGCCACAACGCCGGCGCGAGCCGGCGTTGCTGGTACCACTGGCGCTGCAACCAGAAAGTCACTTGGGCGCCTGGGTGGCGAAGGAAATGTGCGGATAACCGGCGGTCTGCGCCGCCTGCATGACATCGACCACGCTCTGATGGGTGGCCTTGGCGTCGGCATTGATGACAATCACCGGATCCTTGCGCTCGCCGGCCGCGCGTCGCAGCGCATCGGCAATCGAATTGACATCGGCGGCGGTCAGCGGCGATTTGTTGACCAGCACCTGTCCGCTGGCGGTCACCGCCACATCGATTTCGTTGGGTGCCTCGGGCGGCTTGCTGGCTTCCGCGGTCGGCAGATTGATCTCGATGCCGGTGAATTTGCTGTAGGTGGTGGTCAGCATCAGGAAGATGATGATCACCAGCAGCACGTCGATCATCGGAATCAGGTTGATTTCCGGCTCTTCGCGAGCGTGTCCGCGACGAAAATCCATGGCTTACTTCCGGTCGCCGTGGGTGACTTCGACCAGTTTGACCGCCTGCTGCTCCATGTCGATGACCAGACTATCGACCAGGGCGCGGAAATGCCGCCAGAAAATCATGCTGGGAATGGCGATGATCAGGCCGAACCCGGTGTTATAGAGCGCGATCGAAATGCCGTGCGCCAGTTGCGCAACGTTGTTGCCGCCGGTGGGCGATTGCGAGCCGAAAATCTCGATCATGCCGACGATGGTGCCGAACAGACCCATCAGCGGACTGATCGAGGCAATGGTACCGAGTGTGGTCAGATAGCGTTCTAGTTCGTGGGTCACCGTACGTCCGGCTTCCTCGATGGCTTCCTTCATCACTTCGCGTGTCGAACCAACGTTGCGCAGACCGGCGGCCAGCACCTTGCCCAATGGCGAATGCGCCTCCAGATCGGCCAGCATTTTGCTGTTGTCGGCGCCTTTCTTGAATTCTCCCAGTGCGCGCTGCAGCAGGCCGGGCGGAACAATACGCGAACGACGCAGGGCAATGGAGCGTTCGATGATAAGGGCAACAGCAATGATCGAGGCCAGCAACAAGGGCCAGATCGGCCAGCCGGCAGCCTGAATGATGGCAAACACGTAAGAATCCCCGCCTAAGTCCAAAGTCGATAGCCGGACATTCTGCCTGCGGCCAAGGACAAGGGCAAGTCCGGGCTGCGCAAAACTATTCACAAAATCTGTGGATAACTTTGTGGATGGGGTGTCATGAAACGGTCTAAGTTGGCTTGGCGAAAGGACTTTTCTTGCTCTGCCAAAAAAGCAGGCAAATTCACAAAACATATAAAAATCAATAATTTAAATAATTCAAAGTCCTGTCAAGGGATGGCCGGAAAATTTTCGCGCAGGTTACAATCACATGATGTCGGACTTGACTTTCTCTTCATCAGGCATCCTCAGCGTCAGCGCCCTCACCCGCCAGGCACGAGAACTGCTCGAAAGCGGCTTCCCGTTGACCTGGGTGGGCGGCGAAATTTCCAACCTGACCCATGCCGGTTCAGGACACGTCTATTTTTCGCTGAAGGACGCCGGTTCCCAGGTGCGCTGCACCCTCTGGCGCAGCAAGGCGCAGTTGCTCGGCTGGCGGCTGGAAAACGGCCAGCAGGTCGAATTGCGCGCCCTGGTCACGCTGTACGAGGCGCGCGGCGAATTCCAGCTCAATGTCGAAAGCCTGCGCCGCGCCGGCCAGGGCGATCTCTTCCAGCGATTTCTGCAACTGAAATCCCGCCTGGAAGCCGAGGGGCTGTTTGCCGCCGAGGCCAAGCGTCCGCTGCCGGTTTTTCCGCAACGCCTCGGCATTGTCACCAGCCCGCAGGCGGCGGCGCTACGCGACGTGCTCTCCACCTTGCGGCGTCGCGCACCACATATCGCACTCACGCTCTATCCCGCTCCGGTTCAAGGCGCCGGCGCCGGCGAGCGCATTGCCGCCGCGCTGGCGCAGGCAGCGGCGGGTGGCAGCGAGTTGATCCTGCTTTGTCGCGGTGGCGGCAGCATCGAGGATCTGTGGGCCTTCAACGAAGAAATCGTTGCCCGCGCCTTGCGCGCATCGCCAGTGCCAGTGATCTGCGGTGTGGGCCACGAAACCGACTTCACCATTGCCGACTTCGCCGCGGACTTGCGCGCACCGACGCCGACCGCCGCCGCCGAACTCGCCGCACCGGACCGGGATACCTGGCTGACGCGCTTGCAGGGTATCGCCGACCGCCTGCAGCATCGCGCGGAACGGCAATTGGCGGATGCCAGCCAGCAACTCGACTGGCTGGCGTCCCGACTGCGCCATCCCGCCGCCCGGTTTGCCGATGGCAGGGAACGGCTGGCCCGGCTCGAAATCCAGTTGCAGCAGGCGGCTGCGCGGCAACTTCAGGGCAGCCGCCAACGCTGGCAAAACGCCGCGCAGCGCCTGGCTGCGGTGCGCCCGCACGGCCGGGAAGCCCGCCAAACGCTGGAGAACCTGCGCCTGCGTCTGCAGCACGCCGGCGACGAGCACCTGAACCGGCTCGCACAACACCTGGCCGCGCTGGACAGCGGGCTGCGCCAACTCGACCCGCAAGCGGTGCTGCGGCGAGGTTACGCGCTGGCGCGCACCGCCGACGGCGCCATCGTGCGCGATGCGACGCAACTTTCTCCCGGCGCGACACTCCAACTGGCGTTCGGTCGCGGCCAGGCTGACGCCACGGTCAACGCGATCGCCGATTGCGCAGAGAACAATCCGCTTCTTTCTACAAACCAGTAACCACGGAGAAATCATGGAACATCAACTGCCCGCCCTGCCCTTTGCCAAGGACGCCCTGGCCCCGCACATGTCGGCCGAGACCTTCGACTATCACCATGCCAAACACCATCAGGCCTATGTGACCAATCTCAACAACCTGATCAAGGGCACCGAGTACGAAGCGCTCGACCTCGAAGCGATCGTTCTCAAGGCGCCGGCTGGCGGCATCTACAACAATGCCGCCCAGGTGTGGAACCACACTTTCTTCTGGAATTGCCTGAAGCCGAACGGCGGCGGTGCTCCCTCCGGTGCGCTGGCGGCCGCCATCGACGCCAAGTGGGGTTCCTTCGAGGAATTCAAGAAGGCCTTTCAGGCTTCCGCTGTCGGCAATTTCGGTTCCGGCTGGACCTGGCTGGTCAAAAAGCCTGACGGGTCGGTCGACATCGTCAACACCGGCGCCGCCGGCAATCCGCTGAAGAGCGGCGAAGGCAAGCCCTTGCTGACCATCGACGTGTGGGAACACGCCTACTACATCGATTACCGCAACCTGCGTCCGAAATTCGTCGAAACCTTCCTCGCCCATCTGGCCAACTGGTCCTTCGCCGAAGCCAATTTCGCCGGCTGATTCCCGAACCGGCGGAACCGCCTGCCCGTGGCTCCGCCGGCTGCGGCGAGATTCGCCTTGAAGCGCCGCGGGGAATCAAGGATAATTCCGCCTCCACTCGGCCGAGGTGGCGGAATCGGTAGACGCAGCGGATTCAAAATCCGCCGCCGAAAGGCGTGAGGGTTCGAGTCCCTCTCTCGGCACCACAAAAAAAACGAAGCCGGCCAGTGGCCGGCTTGTTTTTTTGTAGATAACGCAGCGTTTAAGGTAGCGACCATGAAGCGAGTAGATGATTTCCGTCTGACCTTCGGCAAGACGGAACTGGTGCCGATCATGATTGGCGGCATGGGGGTGGATATTTCCACCGCCGACCTCGCGCTGGAAGCTGCCCGTCTTGGCGGTGTCGGACACATTTCCGACGCGATGATCCACACCGTCACCGACCGGCGCTTCAACACCACTTTCGTCAAGGACAAGGCCAAGCTCTACAAGGCCAGCATTCCGGATGCCAACAAGGCCGTGGTGCAATTCAACCTGGGCGAGCTTGAAGAAGCCACCCGCCTGCACGTGGCCAGCACCATGGAGCGGAAACGCGGCCACGGCATGGTGTTCATCAACTGCATGGAAAAGCTGACGATGAACGCCCCCAAGGAAACGCTCAAGGTGCGCATGGCCGCCGCGCTGGACGCCGGTATCGACGGCATCACCCTGGCTGCAGGGCTGCACCTGGGCAGCTTCGGGCTGATCGAGGACCATCCGCGTTTCCGTGACGCCAAGCTGGGCATCATCGTCTCCTCGCTGCGCGCCCTGCAACTGTTCCTGAAGAAATCCTCGCGCAGCAACCGCCTTCCCGATTATGTCGTCGTCGAAGGACCGCTGGCTGGCGGCCACCTCGGCTTCGGCATGGACTGGGCGGAATACGACCTGGCCACCATCGTTGCCGAAATCCGGCAGTGGATGCAGTCGGAGCAGATCGACATCCCGCTGATCCCCGCCGGCGGCATTTTCACCGGCAGCGACGCGGCCGCTTTTCTTGAAGCCGGCGCCGGCGCCGTGCAGGTGGCTACCCGCTTCACTGTCACCCAGGAATGCGGCCTGCCCGACGACGTCAAGCAGGAGTACTTCAAAGCCACGGAAGCGGGCATCGAGGTCAACCAGGTCTCGCCGACCGGCTATCCGATGCGCATGCTCAAGAGCAGCCCGGCCATCGGCGACGGCATCCGCCCCAACTGCGAATCCTACGGCTACCTGCTCGACGCCAGCGGCAACTGCAGCTACATCACTGCCTACAACCGCGAAGTGGCCGCCCACCCGGACGCCAAGCGCATCCAGGTCTGGGACAAAACCTGCCTATGCACCCAGATGCGCAATTTCAAATGCTGGACCTGCGGGCATTACACCTACCGGCTGAAGGACACCAGCCGCCAGCAGGCCGACGGCAACTACCAGATGCTGACCGCCGAACACGTTTTCGCGGATTATCAGTTCAGCACCGACGGCCAGATCGCGCTGCCGGAATGATTCAACCGCCGAGTTTGGCCGCCAGGCGCGCGTCAAACTTGGCCTTGTCGATAATGAAGCGTTCGTGCCGCCCCTTGGCGATGCGATCCTTGTCGTCGTACGCCTCGACCGCGAAGATCAATTTCTTGCCTTCTACCGCCAGCAGTTCCACCTTGGCGGTCACGGTCATGCCGGCTGGCGTGGCCGCTTCGTGGCTGACGTCGATATGGGTTCCGACCGTCTGTTCCAGCGGCCAGTCCAGATGCGGCTCCAGCGCCTTGATGCAGGCCCATTCGATAAAACCGACCATGAAGCCGGTGGCGAACACCTGCGGCATGGCCAGGAATTCCTCGGCTTCGGGGTAAAGCGCCGGCACGGTTTTGGAGAGCGGCACGAGGTATTTGAATTCGTATTGCAGGCCGGGTTTCAGGCTGTCTTTCATGGGGGGCTCCATGGGGTCAAAGCATGGAGACTACACCGTTGCGCCGCGCCACTGTCAAGCGCCCCGCTTGCGGCACCCCCGGCAGGAAAGCGATAATCGCCGCCGCTCCGCCCGCGTTTCTGCCACCCCAACAACCATTTCCGCATGTCGCTCACCGTCGCCGATTTCGATTTTCCGCTGCCGCCCGAACTGATCGCCCAGCACCCCGCCGCCGAACGTACCGGCAGCCGCCTGCTGCGCGTCGCCGGCCAGACACGGCGCGATCTGGCTTTTGGCGATCTCCCGGCACTGCTCGCCCCCGGCGATCTGTTGGTGTTCAACGATACCCGGGTGATCAAGGCGCGTTTCTTTGGCCATAAAGAGAGCGGCGGCGCGATCGAAGTGCTGCTGGAGCGGATTGTCGATGCCCGGCATGCACTGGCGCAGGTACGCGCCAGCAAATCGCCCAAGCCCGGCACCCGCCTGCTGCTCGAAGACGCCTTTGCGTTGACCGTGCGCGGCCGTAGCGGCGAATTCTTTCAGCTCGAATTGCCGGAGGGCGGCGATTTCTGGCAACTGGCCGAAAAGCACGGCCGCCTGCCGTTGCCCCCGTATATTGAGCATGCCGCCGAAAAAGTGGATGAGGCACGTTACCAGACGGTGTATGCCCGCACCCCCGGTGCGGTGGCCGCACCGACCGCGGGGCTGCATTTCGATGCGGCGCTGCTCGCCGAACTTGAACGCCGCGGCGTGGCCGCCGCCTTTCTGACCCTGCATGTCGGCGCTGGCACCTTTCAGCCGGTACGCGTCGAACAGATCGCCGAACACCGGATGCACCGCGAGCGTTTCGACATTCCGGCAGAAACCGCTGCCGCCATTGCTGCAACCCGTGCCCGCGGCGGACGCGTCGTGGCGGTCGGCACCACCAGCCTGCGCGCGCTCGAAGCTTCGGCCGCGGCCAGCGGCGAAGTCCGGCCCGGTCCGGCGGAAACCGACATTTTTATTACCCCCGGCTACGCTTTCCGGGTGGTGGACCGGCTGATCACCAATTTTCACCTGCCCAGATCGACATTGCTGATGCTGGTGTCCGCCTTTGCCGGCCTCGACGCAATCCGTTCCGCTTACGCCCACGCGGTTTCCCAACGCTACCGCTTCTTCAGCTATGGCGACGCCATGCTTCTGGAAAGACAAGATGCAATTTGAGCTGCTTGCCCAAGACGGGGCGGCCCGACGCGGCTGCCTGAGACTGACTCACGGGACAATCCAGACGCCGGTGTTCATGCCGGTGGGTACTTACGGCACAGTCAAGGCGATGACGCCGCAAAGCCTCATCGACATCGGCGCGCAGATCTGCCTGGGCAATACCTTTCACCTGTGGTTACGCCCGGGGCTGGAGGTCATCGGCGCGCACGGCGGACTGCACCGTTTCATGGGCTGGGAAAAACCCATCCTCACCGACTCCGGCGGCTTTCAGGTGTTCTCGCTCGGCGCCATGCGCAAGATCACCGAGGAAGGCGTCAAGTTCTCCTCGCCGGTCGACGGGGCCAAACTGTTTCTCACGCCCGAGGAATCGATGCGCATCCAGCATGTGCTGAATTCGGACGTGGTGATGATTTTCGACGAATGCACCCCCTATCCGGCCACTCGCGAAGAAGCGGCCAAATCGATGCAGCTTTCCTTGCGCTGGGCCCGGCGTTCGCGTGACGAGCACGACCGGCTGGGCAACACCAATGCGCTTTTCGGCATTGTCCAGGGCGGCATGTACGAGGATCTGCGTGACGAATCGCTAGCGGCGCTGGATGCGATCGGCTTCGACGGCATGGCCATCGGCGGTCTGTCGGTCGGCGAGCCGAAAGAGGACATGGCGCGCATTCTCGCCCATACTGCGCCCCGCCTGCCCACGCACAAGCCGCGCTACCTGATGGGCGTCGGCACCCCGGAAGATCTGGTCAATGCGGTACAGGCCGGCATCGACATGTTCGATTGCGTGATGCCCACCCGCAACGCCCGCAACGGTCACCTGTTCACCCGCTTCGGCGACCTCAAGATCAAGAATGCCCGCCACAAAAACGACACCGGCCCGCTCGACCCCTCTTGCAATTGCTACACCTGCACCCACTTTAGCCGGGCCTACCTGCACCATCTCTTCCGGGCAGGCGAAATTTTGGGGAGCATGTTGAACACCATTCACAACCTGCACTACTACCAGACCTTGATGGCCGAACTGCGCGCCGGCATCGAAACCGGTGGTCTGACGGAAGCGGTGACCCGCTTCCACCGCGATCGCGGCACAGAAACGCCATAAGTCGATGATAGAATTGCGCGTTTTACGAAATCCAATCTTCAGGAGAACAAACCCATGATCAGTCTCGCCCACGCCCAGCAAGCCGCCGGAGCGGCGCCCGACTATACCGGCATCGTCATGATGGTGGTCATGTTCGGCGTGATCTGGTTCCTCATGATCCGCCCGCAACAAAAGAAGATGAAGGAACACAAGGCGATGGTCGAGGCCCTGCAGAAGGGCGACGAAATCGTCACCCAGGGCGGCATTGCCGGCCGCGTCACCAAGGTCAGCGAGGGCTATGTCACGCTGGAGATCGCCGAAACCAAGGAAGGCACGGTCGAAATTCTCGTGCAACGCCCGGCGGTTGCCCTGGTGCTGCCCAAAGGCACGCTCAAGTCGCTGTAATCTTTCCTCCGGGCGGACTGCGGTCCGCCCATCTGCTTTCTGGCTGCCATGAATCGCTATCCACTCTGGAAGAACCTCACCGTCGTCATCGCACTGGTGCTGGGCTTCATCTATACCCTTCCCAACTTTTTCGGCGAATCGCCGGCGGTGCAAGTTTCCAGCGCCAAGGCCACGCTGAAGGTGGACGACAAGACCCTCAGCCGCACCGAACAGGCGCTCAAGGGCGCCACCATCGAGCATGCCGGCATTCAGCTTGACAGCAACGGGGTCAAGGTCCGTTTTCAGAATACCGACACCCAGCTGAAGGCCAAGGATGTGCTGGAAAAGGCTTTCAATCCGGACCCCGCCGACCCGCAGTACGTCGTCGCGCTCAACCTGCTCTCCGCCTCGCCGAACTGGCTGACCAGCCTGCGCGCCCTGCCGATGTACCTGGGCCTCGACCTGCGCGGCGGCGTGCACTTCCTGTTGCAGGTGGACATGAAGGGGGCGCTGACCAAGCGGCTCGATTCGGTGGGCGCAGATCTGCGCAGCCTGATGCGCGACAAGAATATCCGCCATGCCGGCATCAGCCGCGAGGGCGAACGTCTGGTCATCCGCTTCCGCGAAAGCGAAGTGCGCGAAAAGGCCAAAGGGGTGCTCGCGGATAACCAGGGCGACCTGGCGGTGACCGAAAGCGGCGATGGCAGCGACCTGAAACTGACCGCTACGCTCAAACCGGAAGCGATCAAGCGCCTGCAGGAATTTGCCCTCAAGCAGAACATCCAGACCCTGCATAACCGGATCAACGAACTCGGCGTGGCCGAGCCGGTGATTCAGCAACAGGGAGCCGACCGTATCGTCGTGCAACTGCCCGGCGTGCAGGACACCGCCAAAGCCAAGGACATTCTCGGCCGCACCGCAACGCTCGAAGTACGCATGGTCGACGAAACGCCCGGGGCCATCGATGCCGCGCTGGCCGGCAACCCGCCGTTTGGCACCGAGTTGTACACCGAGCGCGGCGCCCAGAAGTTGCTGGTCAAGAAGCAGGTGGTGCTGACCGGCGACCGCCTGACCGACGCACAATCGGGCTTCGACAACCAGACCAACGAACCGGCGGTGCACCTGACCCTGGATTCAGCCGGTGCACGCATTTTCAAGGATGTCACCCGCGAAAATGTCGGCAAGCGCATGGCCATCCTGCTGATCGAGAAGGGCAAGGGCGAGGTGATCACCGCCCCGGTGATCCGCACCGAGATCGGCGGCGGCCGCGTGCAAATCTCCGGCAAGATGACCACTACTGAAGCCAACGACGTCGCGCTGCTCCTGCGTGCCGGTTCGCTGGCCGCACCGATGGACATCGTCGAGGAACGCACCATCGGCCCCAGCCTGGGCGCCGACAACATCAAGAAGGGTTTCCAGTCGACGATGTGGGGTTTTGCCGCCATCGCCGTCTTCATGATCATCTACTACCAGATATTCGGCGTGGTTTCGGTGCTCGCGCTGGCCGCCAACCTGCTGTTCCTGATTGCCCTGCTCTCGCTGCTGCAAGCGACGCTGACCCTGCCCGGCATCGCCGCCATCGCGCTGACGCTGGGCATGGCCATCGACGCCAACGTGCTGATCAACGAACGGGTCCGTGAGGAACTGCGCATCGGCATGTCCCCGCAAATGGCCATTACCGAAGGTTACGAGCGCGCCTTCGGCACCATTCTCGACTCCAACATCACCACGCTGATCGCCGGTCTGGCCCTGCTGATTTTCGGTTCCGGCCCGGTGCGCGGCTTTGCCGTGGTGCACTGTCTGGGCATCCTGACTTCGATCTTCTCGTCGGTGGTCGTGTCGCGCGCACTGGTCAACCTGATCTACGGCGGTCGCAAGAAACTCGCTTCGCTGGCCATCGGCCAGGTCTGGAAGCCGGGCATCGCAGCCAAGTAAAAGGGGAATAAAAATGGAATTTTTCCGTATCAAGAACGACATCCCCTTCATGCGCCATGCGCTGAAGTTCAACATCATTTCGCTGGTCACTTTCCTGCTCGCGGTATTTTTCCTGGGTTACAAGGGTCTGCACCTGTCGGTGGAATTCACCGGCGGCACGCTGATCGAGGTCAAATACGAACAAGCCGCCGAACTGGACAAGATTCGCGGGGCCCTGAGCAAGGGCGGCTACAGTGATTTTGCCGTGCAGAATTTCGGCTCGTCGCAGGACGTGTTGATCCGCCTGCCGCTGAAGGGTGAGCAGAACAATGCCCAACTCGGGGAAAAAGTGATGCAGGCCATCTCGGCGGATGCCCCCGGCGCCAAGTTGCAGCGCGTCGAATTCGTCGGGCCGCAGGTCGGCAAGGAACTGGCCGAAAACGGCGCGCTGGCGCTGTTGCTGGTGATCATCGGCATCGTCATTTACCTGGCCTTCCGCTTCGAATGGCGCTTCTCGGTATCGGCGATCATCGCCAACCTGCACGATGTGATCATCATTCTCGGCTTCTTCGCGGCTTTCCAATGGGAATTCTCGCTCTCGGTGCTGGCCGCGGTCCTTGCCGTGCTCGGCTACTCGGTCAATGAATCGGTGGTGGTGTTCGACCGGGTACGCGAAACCTTCAAAAAGGTCCGCGGCATGAGCACTCCGCAGGTGCTCGATCATGCCATCACCAGCACCATCAGCCGCACCATCATCACCCATGGCAGCACGCAGCTGATGGTGCTGTCGATGTTGGTCTTCGGCGGCGAAACGCTGTATTACTTCGCACTGGCCTTGACCATCGGCATCTGCTTCGGCATCTATTCCTCGGTGCTTGTCGCCGCGCCGCTGGTGATGTGGCTGGGCGTCTCGCGCGAGCAATTCGTGGCCCCGAAGAAAACCGCGGTCGAAGGCGCGAACGAGGACGGCGCTGTCGTCTGAGACCGCTGCAACCGGCTCCAGAGGCCACCCGCAGGGTGGCCTTTTTATTGCGTTAGAATACGTCCTTGAATATTTCAGGAGCCGGCCATGCAAAAAATCCTCCTCTGGGATCTGCCTACCCGCGTGTTTCACTGGCTGCTGGCAATGGCCATCGGCGGCGCCTGGTTTACCGGCGAACAGGGCGGTTCCTGGATGATCTGGCATGGCCGCATCGGGCTGTTCATCATCGGCCTGATCGTTTTCCGCGTCTGCTGGGGAATTTTCGGTTCGACCTATGCGCGCTTCTCGCGTTTCGTGCGCGGGCCCGCAGCGATTGCCGACTACCTGCGCGGCCGCTGGCAAGGAC
>Ga0209570_1001122_pt1 | contig 17241 bp, 16 predicted proteins | sample EBPBio172007_DNA_FD_185861 | JGI IMG/M metagenome (GOLD analysis project Ga0209570, IMG submission 185861) | Wastewater treatment Type I Accumulibacter community from EBPR Bioreactor in Madison, WI, USA - Reactor 1_9/17/2007_ DNA (SPAdes)... | ecosystem: Engineered > Bioreactor > EBPR >... | reverse complement strand
AGCAACAGCAACCAGCCTTTCTCGAACTCTTTCTGTTCCGGCGACAGTCGGCCCTCCAGGCGCCCAACCATGCCGTCTGCGCCTTCCAGGGTGATGGCCAGGCCAAATTTTCGGGCCTTGCGGAACAGATCAAGCAGTACTCCGGCGGCCAGGTCGTCGAGGCTGGCGAGCTTGCCGAGGTTGACCTGGATGGGTTGCTTTCTGTCGACCGCTTCGCGCAGTTTGGCGATGCCCGGCGAATCGCTGCCGGCGATGACGCCTTGCAGGATGACCGAAGAAGACGAGGTGGCCGCCCCGGCCTTGGGTTGCGCCTGATCGCTGGAACGCCAGGTGGGTGGGGATTTTTCGCAAATTTCGGCGAATTCCATGCCCAGTTTCTCGAAGGCCGGCTGATCACCCAAGACCTGCAGCAGATCGAGCAGCATGCGCCACAGGCGCTCGGCATCGGCTCCTGTGTGGGCGCGTGCCGAAGTTTCCAGCAGGGCACGAGCGGCGGAATCCTGGCTGTTGGCAAAGAGAACGGCAGCCTGCTCGATATCGACTTTGACCGGGTCGACGTCGTGCTCGACGTGAATGTCCATGACATTCGACAAGGTGAATTCCTCGCCGAACATACTGTCGCGAAATGGGGCGGGGGCGCTGTCGCGTGCGGATGGCCGTTCGCCGCTGGCGGCGGGAGGCGTTTTCCCGGCTGGCGGCGTCGCGGCTTCCGGCGCGCCTTTTGGTTTGGCTGCTGGCCGCTCCGGCATTTTTTCTGCCGGTTTTTTCAGAAAGGAGAAAACCATTGTCCTGATCTTCGCAAGAGCCTGACTTTTAGCATGTTCATGGCGATTGTGCAATTGCGGGATTGCGCAATCGTGCTGCATCTGCGGTGTAGACGGCTGTTTGCGGAAACTGTTCAGTCGACCTGAATCAGCAATCCCTTGAGATATTCCCCTTCCGGGAAATTCAGTGCTACCGGATGATCAGCGGCCCCGGCCAGACGTTCGACGATGCGCGCTTCGCGGCCGGCGTCGAGCGCTGCGCCGGCGACAATTTTCTGGAACAGTTCCAGCCCGATACCGCCGGAGCAGGAATAGGTCATCAACAAGCCGCCAGGCTTGAGCAACCGGCAAGCCAGCAGGTTGATATCCTTGTAGGCGCGCGCGGCGCGATCGGCGTGGGCGGCAGAAGGGGCAAACTTGGGCGGGTCGAGGACAATGATGTCGAATTGCCGTCCAGCTTTCTTGAATTCGCGCAGCGCCTGGAACACATCGTCCTCTTGCCAGATAGCGCGATCGGCGGGCAACTGCGGGTTAAGTGCCAGATTGGCCCTGGCTTGGGCCAAAGCCGGCCCGGAGGAGTCGATGGACAGTACTTCCGTTGCGCCGCCGGCCAGTGCCTGTAAAGAAAAGCCGCCGGTGTAGCAAAAGCAGTTGAGCACCGATTTTCCGGCCGAGAGCGCGCCAAGCAGGCGGCGGTTGTCGCGCTGATCGAGATAAAACCCGGTCTTGTGACCGCCGGCGATATCGATGCCAAGGCGGACGCCGTTTTCCACAATGCTGCACGGGGTCGTCGGGGCTTCACCATGCAGCCAGCCGGTGGTTGGTTGCAGTCCTTCCAGCCCGCGCACTTCCGAATCCGAGCGCTCATAGACACGGGCACAGCCGGTGGCCTTGATCAGGGCGCCGACGATGGCATTGCGCCATTTGTCAGCCCCGGCCGAGGTCAACTGGACGACGACGGTGTCGCGGTACTGATCGGCGATGATGCCCGGCAGGCCGTCCGATTCGGCGTGAATCAGACGCCGCCCTTCCTGACCGGTCAGTTGGGGCAATGCATCGCGGCGTGCCACCGCCTGTGCGACGCGGCGTTTGAAAAAGGCATCGTCGATCGACTCTTCCGGATCGAAGGTCCACAACCGGGCACGAATTTGCGAGGTCGGGCTGAAAGCAGCGCGCCCAAGCGGTCGTCCGTGCTCGGATTCGATCTCCACGGTATCGCCGGCACGGGCACGGCCGTTCAGATGCGCAATCGAGCTTTCGAACAACCAGGGGTGGCGGCGCAGGACGGAACGCTCCTTGCCAGGGTTCAGAATCAGTTTGGCCAAGTTGCCCTCCCTGCAATAACAAAGCCCCGGTCGCCTCGCGGCCACCGGGGCTTATTGAAAGCGGAACCGATTAGCTGCCGAGACCCTTGCGGTTACGCTGATGGCATTCCGCAGCGTAGACCACCTTGAACATGGTCTTGCCCTTGCCCTTGAACAGGCGCTTGGCGGTTTTGGAAATGCAGCGGCGCTCCAGCGAGGAACGGCGGGTACGGTTGATGGCCATCTCTAACTCCTTGATCCTGAAACACTTGGAAAGGGCGCAATGATATGGCCTCAGGCGGTTGCGGTCAATCGGCGCCCTCAGGTTTTTCGCTACAGACGCGATTGCGCCCGGCTTCCTTGGCTTCGTAGAGCAGCGTGTCGGCGCGCAGAATGAATCCATCCTGAACATCCTGCGGCCGGTAGCGCGCGACGCCGGCGCTCAGGGTGGTGTGAACGGCGATTCCGTCGACGTGGAAAGAAGCGTTGGCCACGCGTGCCCGCAAATCTTCGGCGACCTTGGCGGCGGCGGGGAGATCGGTGTTTTTCAGGATCACCAGAAACTCTTCGCCACCCCAGCGGCAGACAATGTCCGAGGCGCGCCGGCTGTTACGCAGTCGTTGGGCCACGCCTTGCAGGATGCGATCCCCGGCAAGATGCCCGTAGCTGTCGTTGAAGCGCTTGAAATGGTCGACGTCGAGCATGATCGCGCAGAGCGGAGTGTTCAGGCGATCGGCCTCCCGCATTGCCTGGTCAAGCAGCAGGCGCAGACCATGGCGGTTGGTCAACCCGGTCAGGCTGTCGGTGGTGGCCAGTTCTTCCAGACGGCGCTGGTAGCGGTTGACCGCGAGATAGACGATGCCCAGCACCAACAGGGTGATTGCGCTGCACAGTGCCAGATTGATGTAAAGCGTGCGCTGAATTTCCGAAAGTGCCTGATCTTCGGTCTTGGCGACAAAAAGATGCCACTTCAGTTCGGGGATGTAACGAACGTTCAGGTAGTGGCGCTGCCCGTTGGCATCAAAGGAGAAAGAACCGCTGCCGGCACGCAGGATTTCGCCGGCACGCTCCGCCAGCCCTTCGATTTCGCCCAGCGAGCGCACGTTGGCATAGTTGTTCTTCTGTTGTCCGGCGAGAACGATTCGCCCTTGGGCGTCGGTGAAAAAAATGCTGCGCCCGTAACGTTCCTGGTAGTCGTGGATCATGCCGAGTACGGCATCCACGGTGAGCCCTACTCCGGTGGCACCAATGAAGCGATGGTCAAAATCGTAAACGCGGTAGTTGATGAAAATGGTCAGTTTGTCGCGGTTGGCCAGATCCGGGTCGACGTTGATCTCGTAGGGTTCTTTCAGGTCGCGGACGCGGAAGTACCAAACGTCGCGCGGTTCGTTTTCCTTGATCTGCTTGAGAACGCCATCGGCGTGATAGTAGGTGCGGCTTTTGTCCGAGACGAAGAAACTGGTGAAGGTGCCGTAATGGCTCATGATCTCCTTCAGATAACGCGTCATTTTCGGGACATCGCGCTCGCCGCCCAGGACCCATTCGCGCAGAAAGGTGTCGCGCGCCATCATTGAGGAAATCAGGATCGGGCGCACCAGATCCTTTTGTATTTCGGAGTAGACATTGTCGGAGGTCAGCGGCAATTCGGTGGCGACGATGGCATCGCGGATCGAAGCGCGCGATACCGAGTAGCTGACCAGGCTGGTGGCGGCGAATCCGGCGCAAAGCAGAATCGCCAGGATCAGCAGCAAGCGGGTGCGGTCGTTGAGATTGCGCAGCAAACGGTTCGGGTTCATGAATTTGGGGGGATTAGCCGCTGACAGGGTTGCATCCTAGCCGATTTTTGCGGGTGCTTCAGGGTTTGCGCCGGGCGCGCGGATGGGCGGCGTCATAGACGTTGGCCAGATGCTGGAAATCGAGATGGGTATAGACCTGGGTCGAGGCAATACTGGCGTGGCCGAGCATTTCCTGCACGGCGCGCAAATCGCTAGAGGATTGCAAGACATGCGAAGCGAAAGAATGGCGGAGCATGTGCGGGTGTACGTGGATTGGCAGTCCTTGCTTCAAAGCGCGCAAGCTGAGACGCAATTCGATGGCGCGATGCGTCAGCCGGCGTCCGCGCCGACTGACGAATAAAGCCTTCTCGCCGGGGGCGGCCAATTCGTCGCGTATGTCGCGCCATTGGCGCAGAGCCTCGCGCGCGACGCTGCCGACCGGAACAATGCGCGCCTTGTTGCGCTTGCCGAGTACGCGGATTTCACCTTCGGGTAGCGCCATGTCCAGGGCGTCGATATCGAGTGCCGCCAGTTCGGCCAGGCGCAGACCGGAAGAGTAGAACAACTCGAATATCGCCTGGTCGCGAGTGGCCAACTGTAGGTCGCCATCTTGGTGGTCAACGGCCAGCAGACGCATGGTTTCATCCACCGGCAATGCCTTGGGCAGGGGTTTGGGCGCTTTGGGCGGGCGGATACCCTCGCAGGGGTTGGCGGCGATGCTGCCGCGTCGCCCGAGCCAGTGGAAAAAACCGCGCCAGGCGGAAAGCGTTCGCGCCAAGCTGCGCGGAGCCAGTCCCCGGGCATGCAGTTGGGCAATGAAGCGGCGGATGTGATGAACCCTGAGTTCGGCCAAGGGCGTATCGCCGGCCAGTGCCGATAGCTTGCATAAATCGCGCCGGTAATTGGCGATGGTGTGTGGCGATTGCCGACGCTGATCGGCCAGTTCGGCAAGCCAGGTCTCGATCATCGAGGGCTCACAGCGCCGTACGGGTCACCCGTGCGATGGCGGCCGAGGCCATTTCGCCCAGGCGTTCAAGGTAGAGGGTGCCCATGTCGGCATAGAAACGCTGCACGTCTTCACTGCCCAGTGCAATCATCCCGATGGTGCCGCCGCCGTTTCTCAAGGCAATCAGCGCCTGCGAACGGATGTTGTCGGCATATTCGCCGAACCAGGAAGCGGTACCGAAGCCGGCGGTCGAGCCGCAATAGGGGCGCGCCAGCGTTTCGGCAAAAACCTGCAATTCCTCGCTGACCGCTGCAAATTCCGGTAGATCCTCGATGCCCTCCGGCTTGTCCCACAGACGCAGGGCGACATGTGGCACCGCGAAATCGTCGCGCAGGTGAAAATTGAGCAGGTGCAGCACCGCCTGAAAGGTTTCAGCGGCGATCAGCCCGACCGCCAGGCGGTGGACCTTCTCGCTGATGGCGTCGTTTTCCTCGCCAAACTGGATCAGTTCGCCGAGCTTGGCTTCGACCTGCTTGTTCTTTTCGCGCAGAGTCAGCATCTGGCGCTCGGAGAGCGAGATGGTTCGGCCGCCATGCGGGTGCGGCACATACATGTGCGCCAGCAGGTCGGCATTGCGTTCGAAGAAATCGGGGTTGGCCTGCAGGAAGCGGGCAACTTCGGCAGCGTCGATGATGTCGGTCATAGCGAGATTTCTCCTTGATAAACGGTGACAGCCGGCCCGGTCATCAGCACTGGCTGGCCTTCGCCAGCCCAGGCAATGCTGAGTTGGCCGCCGCGGGTGCTGACGCATACCGGCGAATCGAGCAAGCCGCGGCGGATGCCGCTGGCCACGGCTGCGCAGGCACCGGTGCCGCAGGCCAGCGTTTCCCCGGTGCCACGCTCGAAGACGCGCAGGCGGATGGCGTGGCGGTCGATGACCTGCATGAAGCCGGCATTGACGCGTTGCGGGAAGCGCGGATGGTGTTCGATCTGCGGACCCTGCAGCGTTACCGGTGCGCTGTCGATATCGGCGACGACCTGTACAGCGTGCGGATTGCCCATCGATACCACGCTGATGTCGACTATCGCGTCCTCCAGTACCAATGGCTGGACCACTGCGTCGGAATCGCTGGTGAAGGGAATTTCGGCCGGCAGAAAGCGCGGAACGCCCATATCAACGGTGACTTCGCCATTGGCCTCCAGCCGGGGAGAGATGATGCCTTTTTGCGTTTCGACCCGGATTTCGTTCTTGTCGGTGAGCCCTTGCTCGCGCACGAAGCGGGCAAAACAGCGGGCGCCGTTGCCGCATTGTTCGACCTCGCCGCCATCGGCGTTGAAAATGCGGTAGCGGAAATCGATGCCGGCCTGAGTCGGTGCCTCGACCAGCAAAATCTGGTCGCAGCCGATGCCGAAGTGACGATCGGCAATGGCGCGCAGTTGTTCCGGGGTCAAGTCGACTTTTTGGCGCACGCCGTCAAAAACGACGAAATCGTTGCCGAGGCCGTGCATCTTGCTGAAGCGGAGTAACGCCATGAGATTCTCGTTTGTTTTCAAAAAGAATAGCAGAGACAGTAATTTATCTCAATTTCTTAGAGTTGTTTCTGCATGATGTAGTCGTCCATGACAAAACCCTCGCCAATGTCGACACAAACGCTTTCGCGGATGACAAAACCGTGTTTGCCGTAGGCGGCGATGGCCGGGGTATTGCGCTTGTTGACCGCCAAGATCATCTGCGCATAGCCGAGAGAGATCGCGCGCGCTGCGGCGCGGGCAATCAGTTGTCCGCCGATTCCGCCGCGCTGGCGGGCGGAATCGATGTAAATCTTGTCTAGCTTGTATTCGCCGCGGTGGATTTCGCAGGCGCAGAATCCGGCGATCTCGCCATCGACGATGGCCAACTCGAACCACCGTCCTTTGGCCGCGAGATATTCCCCGAGCGCCTGCGGGTTGTAGCGGGCGGCGAGCATGCTGTCGATTTGCGCTTGGGTGATGATCCCCGCGTAAGTGGTCTGCCAGATTTGCCGGGCGAGTGTGGCGACGGCGGCCAGATCCTGGTCGGTCAGTGGTCGGAAATGTGGATGGGTGCTCATGGGTACAGTTTTGCTTCCCCCGGCGGGCGGGTCTTGAAGCGCTTGTGCAGCCAGAAATACTGCTCGGGCATCTTGCGGATTTCGTTTTCGATAAAGCGGTTCATCAATGCGGTGTCGGCTTCGACACTTTCTCCGGGGAAGTCTGTCCAGGGAGCCTGCAGGGTGACTTCATAGCCGTCAGACACTTGCCGCGTAATACAAGGCACCACGCGCGCGCCGGTCAGGCGAACCAGCCGCGAAAGGGCGGGGACGGTGGCGGCAGCAACAGCGAAAAAGGGGACGAAAATCGATTCGCGGCGACCGAAATCCATGTCCGGCAAATAGTAGAAGGGATAACCTTCCTGCAGGGCGCGGACCACCCGACGCATGCCATCCTGGCGGGAGAGCAGCAGCGGAGAATTGAAGCGCTGCCGGCCGCGCAACATCAGGCGGTGGAACACCGGGTTTTTCTGATTGGAGTAGACGCTGACCAGCGGCCCACTCAAAGTCATCATCGTGCCGCCGGCATCGAGCCCGACGAAATGCGGCGCCAGCAAAATGGTTGGTCGCCCCTGCGGATCGCGCAGATACTCCGTGCCGTTGACCCGGGTCAGGCGTTGCAGTCGTTCCGGTGAAGACCACCAGCCGTAGGCTCGGTCGAAAAAGGCGCGGGCAAAGACGATGAAATGGCGCCGGGCGAGCCGTTGCCGGGTGGTTTCGTCCAGTTCGGGAAAGCACAGACGCAGATTGGTCAGTACCACAGCGCGCCGTTGCCTGGCCAATGCGAACAGCAGGCAGCCGGTCAGCCAGCCGAAGCCGCGCAGCACCGGCAGCGGGAGCCAGTGCAGCAGCCAGAGCATGGCCACGGCAAAGTAGGCCACGCCTGATGAGCGACCGAGAAAACCCGAAGATCGACGGGGTTTGCGGCTCATGCTTCCACTCCCGACGACGGCATCGAACCGCGTGGCGCCTTATAGCGGTTATAGCCCCAGAGATATTGCTCAGGACGCTCCCGGATCAGGGTCTCGATTTCGCGATTGATTTGCTGCGCGCGTGCGATGGTATCTCCGCATAGCGGCTGCAAAGGAGGACGGAAATGCAATCGAAAACCTTGTCCGCCGAGCAGGCGCTCACCCCAGACAAACAGGGTCGTTGCGCTGGTTTCGGTCAGCCGCGCGGCCAGGGTCATGGTGTAAGCTGGGCGGCCAAAGAAATCGAGCCACACCCCTTCGCCGGCCTTGGGTGCCTGATCGGGTAACAGGCCGACTGCCTGCCCCTTCTTGACCGCTTTGATCAAGGCGCGCACACCGGAAAGATCGGCCGGGGCAATATGCAGACGCGGACGTTTTCGTCCGGTCTCGATCAGGGTTTGTAGCGCGCGCCGTTTCGGGGGGCGATAGAGTACGGTGATTTCGTGGAGCGCCGAAACGTACTGCGCGGTGATTTCGAAGCATCCCAGATGCGGAGTAAGAAATACCACTCCCTTGCCGGCTTGGGTGGCGGCTTCGACATGCGCCCAGCCGGTCACCTCGCTGACCATGGCGACTACGTCCTCCAACGAGCGTAGCCAGATGCGCGAGGTTTCCAGCGCCTGCTTACCGGATTCGCGCGCCACCAGGTTGCATAGGCGCGGCGAGATCCCGGCCTGAGCCATGTTGGCGCGCAGATTTTGGCGGTAAGTCGGAGAAAACCAATAGCTCAGCTGGCCGAGCATGGCTCCGACGAGATGCACCACCACCAGCGGCAGGCGTGAAAGAATCCGGAAAAACAAGACCATAGGGGAAACGGGGTTGTCTAAATGGCGGAAAAAAGGGATCATTATCGGATCGCCGAGTTAAACAGACAACTTGCGGGGCGATGGGGATAGAACCCGAAATCCGCTAAAGCGTCGCCTGCTCATGGCCCGAAGCCGGTAACGCCGGAACCGAGGGCCAGCAGGAGCAAAGTGGTGAGCGAATTTTTCTTTACTTCGGAATCGGTTTCCGAAGGCCATCCCGACAAGGTCGCCGACCAGATTTCCGACGCCATTCTCGACGCCATTCTGGCGCAGGACAGATATTCGCGCGTCGCCGCCGAAACCTTGTGCAATACCGGGCTGGTGGTGCTGGCCGGTGAAATCACCACGGCGGCCAACGTCGATTACATCCAGGTAGCGCGCGACACCATCAAGCGCATCGGTTACGACAACACGGAGTACGGCATCGACTACAAGGGCTGTGCGGTGCTGGTGGCTTACGACAAGCAGTCGCCGGACATCGCCCAGGGCGTGAATAAAGCCTACGACGATAATCTTGATCAGGGCGCTGGCGACCAGGGCCTGATGTTTGGTTATGCCTGCGACGAGACCCCATCGCTGATGCCGCTGCCGATCTACCTCTCGCACCGTCTGGTCGAGCGCCAGGCCATGTTGCGTAAGGATGGCCGTCTGCCCTGGTTGCGCCCGGATGCCAAGTCGCAAGTCACGGTCAAATACATCGACGGCAAGCCGTTTGCCATCGACACGGTGGTACTGTCCACCCAGCATGCGCCGGATATGAGCCTGGAAGACATCCGCGAGGCAACCATCGAGGAAATCATCAAGCCGGTGCTGCCCAAGGAACTGATCAAGGGTGACATCAAGTATCTGGTGAATCCCACCGGCCGTTTTGTGGTGGGTGGCCCGCAGGGCGATTGCGGCCTGACCGGGCGCAAGATCATCGTCGACACCTACGGCGGTGCCGCACCGCACGGCGGTGGCGCCTTCTCCGGCAAGGATCCGTCCAAGGTTGACCGTTCTGCCGCCTATGCCGGCCGCTATGTCGCCAAGAACATCGTCGCCGCCGGTCTGGCCAGCCGCTGTCTGGTGCAGGTTTCCTACGCCATCGGCGTGTCGCAGCCGACCTCGATCATGGTCGATACCTTTGGCACCGGCAAAGTTAGCAACGAAACCCTGACCGCCCTGATCAAGAAGCATTTTGACCTGCGTCCCAAGGGCATCGTCAACATGCTTGATCTGCTGCGCCCGATCTACCAGAAGACCGCCGCCTACGGCCACTTCGGCCGCGACGAGCCGGAATTCACCTGGGAGAATACGGATCGCGCGACCTTGCTGAGGAACGACGCTGGCCTGTAAGCGATTGTCTGGCTGCCGCCGGGTGGGTCGCATACAAAGAAAAACCCCCGTCCTGCATTGCGGGGACGGGGGTTTGTTTTGCTACGGCCGGATTACTTCTTGCCGACGATTTCCTTGGTGTCACGGGCGATCACCAGTTCTTCGTTGGTCGGCACGACCATGACCTTGATCGGGGAATCGGCGGTCGAGATGATCGCTTCCTTGCCGCGCACGTTGTTGGCGGCAGCGTCGAGCTTGATGCCCAGGGTGGACAGGCGTTCGACCACGGAACCGCGGAAGTCGATGGCGTTTTCGCCGATGCCGCCGGTGAAGACGATGGCGTCGACACGACCCAGTTCGATGGCGTAGGCGCCGATGTACTTCAGGGCGCGGTGGCGCAGCACGTCGATCGCCAGCTTGGCGCGGGCGTTGCCTTCCTTGGCGGCAGTTTCGATGTCGCGCATGTCGGAAGAAACACCGGAGATGCCGAGCAGGCCGGACTTCTTGTTCAGGGTGTTGTCGATATCGGCAACGGACATCTTCAGGTTGTTGGCCAGGAAGCTGATCAGGCCGGCGTCGATGTCACCGCAACGGGTACCCATGACCATGCCTTCGAGCGGGGTCAGGCCCATCGAGGTGTCGTAGGACTTGCCGCCCTTGACGGCGGTGTAGGAAGAACCGTTGCCCATATGGCAGGTGATGCAGTTGAAGTTGTCCTTGGCGATGCCGAGCATCTCGGCGGCGCGCTCGGAAACGAAGCGGTGCGAGGTGCCGTGGAAGCCGTAGCGGCGGACGTGATGCTGTTCGTACCACTCGTAGGGCAGGGCGTAGGTGTAGGACTCGGCCGGCATGGTGGCGTGGAAAGCGGTATCGAACACGCCGACGTTGGGCACGCCGGGCAGGGCGTGTTGCATGGCCTTGATGCCGGTGATGTTGGCCGGGTTGTGCAGCGGGGCCATTGGCACGCACTCTTCCAGCGCGGCCATGACCTTGTCGCAGATCTGCACGGAACCGGAGAATTTCTCGGCGCCATGCACGACGCGATGGCCAACAGCGGTGATTTCGCTCAGGCTCTTGATCACGCCAACCTTGGCGTCGATCAGCTTGTCCAGAACCATCTTGATCGCAGCTTCGTGATTGGGGATGTTGGAGATTTCCTTGACCTTGTCGCCGTTGGAAGGCTCATAGACCAGGACGGAATCGTTCAGGCCAATGCGCTCGACCAGACCGGTGGCGACGCGGTGCTCATTGGACATGTCCAGGAGCTGGTACTTGAACGAGGAACTACCGCAGTTCAGAACAAAGACGAACACGTTGAACTCCCTTTGATTTTTAACAGAAATCTGAAATTTCGCCGTTGGCCGGCGGGAAAAATGGCAAACCAGGATTTTAACAGAAGCGGTTTTCGCCAACCGCCGCAAATGCTGCGTTGCGGAAAAAACTTGGGGGGAGTTTGATCAGGGTCAAAAAGCCGCCAGACGCTGGTTGGCAAAGGCTAGGCGCCCGGCAAGCACGTCAAGAAATCCCTGGTAGAAGTGCATCCGGCAGCTTTCTGTGGCTTGCTGCAATGCTTCACCGCGGATGGTGATGATATCGGCATGGGTCAGGGCCGAAACGTCGGCGCCGCGAGCCTGCCCCTGGCGATTGATTACCGCCATTTCGCCGAAGCAATCACCGGCGGAGAGGACATTGAGAATTTTGCCGCCCTTGGTGACCTTCAACTCGCCTTCGGCGAGGAAACAGAAGAAATCGCCGGCTTCGCCGTCGCGCATCACCGCGGTTCCGGGGTCGACATGCCGCCAATGGGCGAAGCGCAGCACTTCCCATATTTCCACGTCGGAAAAATCGGCGAAGAATGGCAGCGCACGCAGCATGGCGAATTTCTCGGTATCGGCAAAATCCGCTTTTTGCAGGCGCAACTGTTCCGCGCGCACCGCCTGTGCGAGATCTTGTCCGAACAGCTCCCAGTCCTGGTAACGCTCATCAATGTCCTTGGCCATCGCCCGCAGGACGATCTGATCGAGCACTTCAGGTATTTCCCGGCGAAGACGCGAGGGGGCGGCAGGTTCTGTGTTGATGATCTGGTAGACCATGTTGTAGTTGCTGCTGGCCTGGAAGGGCAGTTGTCCGGTGAGCAGCTGGTACATGACCACGCCAAGCGAATAGATGTCGGTACGGTGGTCGAGCGGCTGCTCCTTGACCTGCTGTGGCGACATGTAGGCCGGTGAGCCAATGCCTGAGACCTGGGTGCAATCGACGCCGTTGGCGATGGCGGCGCCGAAGTCGGAAATCTTGATATCCAGTTCGCTGGCGAAGAGGATGTTGGCCGGCTTGATGTCGCGATGGGTGATGCCGAGGCGGAAGGCAAAATCCAGCGCGCGCGTGCATTTGAAAACGATTTCGACCACCCGGTCCATCGGCAGCAGATGGCCTGGTTGGGTAAAGGCCTCCAGTGTGCCGCCGGCGACGTATTCCATGACGATGTAGCAGAGATTTTCTGCGACTACCGCGTCGTAGATCTGCACGATGTGCGGGTGATTGAGTTTGCCGACCAGCGAGGCCTCATTCAGGAACAAGCGGGTGTAAAGCTTGCCTTTTTCCGGGTCGCTCAGGGCTTCCGGGGTGGCCACTTTGATCGCCACATCGCGCTGGCGGAAGGGGTCGCGGCCAAGGTAAACCGTACTGGTGGCGCCTTGTCCCAGCACCCTGAGGATGTCGTATTTGCCGAGTTTTTTCAGCATGCCGCAAGGCGCTGCCGTGCCCGACCGATGGCGGCGCGCACTTGCTCCGGCGCGGTGCCCCCGATGTGATTGCGGGCCGCCAGCGAGCCTTCGACGGTGAGCACGGCAAAGACATCCTCGTCGACCAGTGGCGAGAAGGCTTGCAGTTCGGCCAGCGGCAATTCCGGCAGATCAACACCCAGTTGCTCGGCGCGCTTGACGGCATGGCCGACAGCCTCGTGCGCATCGCGGAAGGGCAGGCCTTTTTTGACCAAGTAGTCGGCCAGATCGGTGGCAGTGGCAAAGCCCTGGGTCAGCGCGGTGCGCATGGCGTCAGGCCGTACGCTGATGCCGGGGAATTTCTGACCGGTCGCGGCGTCCTCCTGCTCGGAGAACATGTCGGCAAAAATGCGCAGGGTGTCGGTGACGGTATCGACGGCGTCGAATATCGGTTCCTTGTCTTCCTGATTGTCCTTGTTGTAAGCCAGCGGCTGCGATTTCATCAGGGTCAGCAGGGCGATCAGGTGGCCATTGACACGGCCGGTCTTGCCGCGCGCCAATTCCGGCACGTCCGGGTTCTTTTTCTGCGGCATGATCGACGAACCGGTGCAGAAGCGGTCGGCGATGCGGATGAAGCCGATGCGCGGGCTCATCCACATCACCAGTTCTTCCGACAGGCGCGAAATGTGGGTCATCAGGAGCGCCGACGCGGCGCAGAATTCGATGGCGAAGTCGCGGTCGGAGACAGCGTCGAGCGAATTCTCGCAAACGGCTTCGAAACCCAGTTGCTCGGCGACATAGGCGCGGTCGATCGGGTAGGTGGTGCCGGCCAGCGCCGCGGCGCCGAGCGGCAGGCGGTTGGTGCGTTTGCGGCAATCGGCAAAGCGCTCGGCATCGCGGCCGAACATTTCGAAGTAGGCCAGCAGGTGGTGGCCGAAGGTCACCGGCTGCGCCACCTGCAGATGGGTGAAGCCGGGCATGGCCGTGGCCGCTTCCTTCTCGGCCAGATCGAGCAGGGCGGTGCGGAAATCGCCAATCAGCTTCAAGATGTCGTCGATGGCGTCGCGCAGGTAGAGGCGGATGTCGGTGGCGACCTGATCGTTGCGCGAGCGGCCGGTGTGCAGGCGTTTGCCGGCATCGCCGACGAGCGCGGTCAGGCGCTTTTCAATATTGAGGTGCACGTCTTCCAGATCGAGCGACCATTCGAACTGGCCCGATTCGATTTCCTGCCAGACCTGCTGCATGCCGCGTTCGATGTCGGCCAGATCAGCGGCGGCGATGATGCCCTGCCGGGCCAGCATCCTGGCGTGCGCCAGCGAGCCGCGGATGTCCTGGCGCCACATGCGCTGGTCGAAATCCACGGAAGCCGTATAGCGTTTGACGAGTTCGCTGACCGGTTCGGAAAAACGTCCGGCCCAGGTGTATTGGGAAGATTGGGTCTGGCTCATGCCTGTGGTCTAGAATGCGGGGGTTGATCTGCGGATGCGCGACAGATGCCGAGTATAAGTCAAAACCCGAGTTCCCATGTTTTGCCGGATTGGCGCAATCTGGGGGTGCTGTTGCGCATTTTGCTGGGCGCCAACGGACTCGCGCTTTTCGCGGCGCTGACGCAGGCCGATGGCCTGTGGCACTGGATGCAGCGTTTCGCGGAATTTGCTGCCTGGCTGGAAGCCCCGTTACTGCTGGCGATTATACTGCTGGCGGTACTGCGCGACGTGCTGGGGCGCCTTTCGCCTTGGTCGGGGCGGTTGGCCGTGTTGACGATTGCCGGCGCTGCCGCTTGCTTGCAATACCTGCTCTGGGAGTGGCTGGCCCTGGCGACCGGTGCCGCCTGGCAGGCAGTATTGCTGGGGGTGACGGTGGCGGCCCTGTTGCTTTATTACCTTGAGTTGCGCGCGCGCGCCTTTTCCCCGGCCGTGGCTGAGGCGCGCTTGATGGCCTTGAATGCGCGTATCCGGCCGCATTTTCTCTTCAACTCGATCAACGCCGTGCTGGCGCTGATCCGAGCCGAGCCGCGGCAGGCCGAGGCGGCGCTGGAAAATGTTTCCGATCTGTTCCGGGCTGCGCTACGCGATCCGTCCGACTGGTTACCGCTTTCGGATGAAATCGCACTTTGTCGCCAGTATCTGGAACTGGAAAAACTGCGTCTTGGCGAGCGCCTGCGCGTGCAGTGGGATATTCGGGAGGTTCCGCTCGATGCCCGGATTCCGCCGCTGATGTTGCAGCCGCTGGTCGAGAATGCCGTATATCATGGCATCGAACCGGCGGCGGAAGGTGGCGAAATAAGGATCGTCTTCGCGCGCAACCGGGATGAAATCCTCATCGAAATTTCCAATCCAACCCGTGGCGGCCAGCGCCATACGCCCGGAAACCAGATGGCCTTGGGAAATATCCGCGAGCGGCTGGCCTTGTATTTCGATCTTGAAGCCAGGCTCGAGATCGAGGAACGCGATGAATCCTACCGAGTCAGTATCCGATTGCCATGCCGAACCAGCCTCTCCGCATCCTGATCGTCGATGACGAGCCGCCGGCGCGTCTGCGTCTGCGCGAATTGCTCGGCGACCTGGCGCCGCAACTTCCACTGGAAGTGGCCGGCGAGGCGGAAAACGGGGTTGCGGCCTTGTCGCAACTCGACGAGCGGCAGGTCGATGTGGTGGTTACCGATATCCGCATGCCGCGCATGGATGGCATCGAGTTGGCCGAACATCTGGGCAGCATGCTTTCGCCGCCGGCCGTGATTTTTGTGACTGCCTACGACAATTATGCGGTTCAGGCTTTCGATCTCAATGCCGTCGATTACCTGCTCAAACCGGTTCGCGCTCCGCGGCTACAGGCCGCGTTGCAGAAGGTGCAGCAACAGCGTGGTGCGCAAGGCGATATGTTGCGCAACATCGGTCAGATGCTGCGGGGCTCCGGGCGTACCCACTTGTCCTGCCAGGAAAGGGGGCGGTTGTTGCTGGTGCCGGTCGATGAAGTGCTCTATTTCAAAGCGGATTTCAAATATGTCACTGCACGGACGCGGGAAAGGGAATACCTGCTCGACGAATCGCTGACCCGCCTGGAACAGGAATATGCCGACCGCTTTTTGCGACTGCACCGGGCGGTCTTGGTTGCCAGAAATGCGATTGCGGGATTCGAGCGTGCCGGAGATGACGATGCCGAGGCCTACGGCTGGGCGCTGCTGCGCGGGGTTAACGAGCGCTTGCCGGTTAGCCGGCGGCAGTGGGGATTGGCCCGCGACCTGGCACGCGGCAGCTGATCGCCGCGGCCGGATGCTAGAATCCACGCCGTCTGCAGGAAATTTGAACCCATGAACGCATCCTCGAATCTCGTTATCGCTTCGCGCGAATCCCGTCTGGCACTTTGGCAGGCCAATCATGTCCGCGACCGGCTGGCCGCGATCTATCCCGACTGCGCGGTCAGTATTCTGGGGATGACCACCCGCGGCGACCAGATTCTTGATCGGCCGCTGGCGCAGATTGGCGGCAAAGGCCTGTTCATCAAAGAGCTCGAGGTGGCAATGCAGGAGCGGCGGGCGGATCTCGCGGTGCATTCGATGAAGGATGTACCCATGGATATGCCATCAGGGTTCGTGCTGGCCGCCATTCTGGCCCGGGAGAATCCGAGCGATGCCCTGGTCAGCAATCGTTTCGATAGTCTGGAGAGCCTGCCCTCCGGCGCGGTGGTCGGGACTTCCAGCCTGCGTCGGGAAGCTTTGTTGCGCCATCGCTATCCGCATCTTGAAATCCGCAGCCTGCGCGGCAATCTCGATACCCGTCTGCGCAAGCTCGACGAAGGTCAATACGACGCGATCATTCTGGCGGCTGCGGGGTTGATGCGGCTGGGCTTGGCGCAGCGTATCCGCACCCTGCTGACGCCCGAACAATCGTTGCCGGCGCCCGGGCAGGGAGCTCTGGGAATCGAAGTGCTGGCGAACCGCGCCGATATGCTTGCCAAGGTGGTGGCGCTTGAAGACATCGACACGGCGATCTGCGTGCGCGCCGAGCGCGCCCTCTCGCGTGCTTTGGGGGGCAGTTGCCAGTTGCCGCTGGGCGCCTACGCGCAAATTGAACGCGGGCAGTTGTGGTTGCGGGGATTTTTGGCGACTGCCGATGGAAGGAAAATGGTGCAGGGCGAACTGCGCGGCGATCGCGGTGCACCGGAAGCTTTGGGACTTGCGCTGGCCGGAGAATTGCGCGCCCAGGGCGGGGATAGCATTCTGGCCTCCCTGGCGGCAAAATGAATTCTCGTGGCCCGTTATTCGGGCAAACCATCGCCGTCACGCGGCCGAGAAAACAGGCAGAAGCCTTGTGTGCGTTGATTGCCGAGGCTGGCGGAACTCCGCTCTTCGCTCCTCTTCTGGAGATCAGCCCGCCGTCGGATCAGCACTCGTTGCGCGCTGCACGGGAAATGCTCGGTGCGGCCGAGTTGGCGATATTCATCAGCCCGAATGCGGTGGACTATGGTGTGGCCGATTTGCCGGATGTCGGCGATTGGCGACCCGGGTTGGCCGTTGCGGCCATCGGGCCGGGTACCGAGCAGGCCTTGCGCCAGCGCGGGGCGCGCGAGGTG
>Ga0209570_1001111_pt1 | contig 17334 bp, 12 predicted proteins | sample EBPBio172007_DNA_FD_185861 | JGI IMG/M metagenome (GOLD analysis project Ga0209570, IMG submission 185861) | Wastewater treatment Type I Accumulibacter community from EBPR Bioreactor in Madison, WI, USA - Reactor 1_9/17/2007_ DNA (SPAdes)... | ecosystem: Engineered > Bioreactor > EBPR >... | reverse complement strand
AGGACTCGATATTCTATTGCGAGCATTTCCGCTCATTGCCCACAGACATCCGGGTATTCATTTACTTATTGTCGGTGAATTTTATGATAATCCCGAAGAATATCATGCTATTGCCAAAGAAAGCGGTGCGCAATCGCAGATTCACTTTGTAAATAAATTTGTACCGAATGAAGAAGTGGGGCGGTATTTTGCAGCAGCAGATCTCGTCGTACAACCATATCGGAATGCAACCAATAGCGGCATATTAAATGTGGCTTATAGTTTTGGTATGCCTGCCATTGTCACAAGAGTTGGCGGACTTGAAGAATTGGTAGAGCAACATAAAACGGGTATTGTTGTCGAACCTCATTCGCCGGAAGCAATTGCGGATGGTGTGGATATTTATTTTTCATTACGTGATAGTGTTCCTTTTTCCGACAATATAAGAAAAAGAGTAGAAAAAAGTGCTTTCAACGGTATCAATGATGTCTTTGAAGAAATTTTGAATACAGCAGAAAAAAAATAATTCTTTATCATATAACAATATCATTATCTCGTGTCAGTTTGATAATATATGACAATGGACAGCAATAAAAAAATGCTATGTTTTTGTATGATAACAATACACGATTATTGAAAGAGTAGCATATAGTGTGATTATTAAAAAAAATGCCACACAATGTACTGAATGCACATCGTGTAGCATTTTTGCTGTTATTTTAAATGCAATAGTATATTGCACTTCATAGAGATAAGGACATTGTTATTGTCCCGATTTTTTACCTAATTCACGCACATGAGCAACAATATTCGGCACATGATTGGGGTTGATGCGCCCTTCCCATGTCGGCATGGTTGTCAATGGTCCGAAATATATCTTAGGATGCAATATCACATCAGCCAAGACACTGTCCGACGGATATTTTTTATGTGCTTTTTGTAAATCTGCATAGCCAAGTCCCGTAGTGCCATGACATCCGACACAACCATACTGAATATACTGTTTTTCACCGAGCGTTGCCGATGAAGACGGTTGAACATTTTCCGCTTTCATATTGGCTTTTTTTATTGGCGGTACAGTCCGTAAAAACGCATAAATATGACGAATTTCCGTATCTGTTAGACGATGAAAACGCCCCATGGGATAACGCATTAATGATCCGTCCGGACGAAATCCTGTTTTCATTGCATTGATAAAATCCTGTTCTGTCCAATTGCCAATACCTGTTTCTTTATCGGGTGTGATATTCACCGAAGGTACAAGCATTCTATTGACATCAAGCATTTTATTGCCGCCGGCATAATAATCACCGGAAAGTTCAGGACTAAAGACATTCATGGTTTTGAAATCACCGGAATGGCATGCATAACAATCAAAGACACCATTAGCAAGATATTTTCCATGTTCGATGGGATTATTGGTGTCCGGCGGTGCAATGGGCGCACTCGGATATTCAAAGGGTTTGAATGCTACACGTGCAAGAAATTTAGCAAGAAATGATGGTTGCGATTCGATATTATCCACATCGGCAGGTTGCACCATAGGATCATCACTGCGTAGAAAAGCGATGATAGAATGTAAGTCCTCATCACTCATGCGAATAAATTTGGGCATCCACGGCGGAAGGTATTTTCCTGTTTTGGGATGAATACCTGTGCGTAAAAGCCATAATAATTCCCCATCACTCCATTGCCCAATACCTTTGATGGGATGTTGGGTAATATTGCGCGAATATGCCACACCAAATTCTTCGGGTAGGTCTTGTAATTGGGTACCGGTTAATAATTGTGTTTCGGCATTGCGATGACATTCCACACATAACATCATGGCAAGTGTACGCCCGCGCTCAATGCGTGCGGGCGTTGATTCCACTTTAGTCGTAATAGTTTGCATATCATACGAAGGAAATCCCGTGAAATGTATATACGCTGCAATGCTTGCTGCTGCAATAACAATTACCCCTAAAATTATTCCAATCCAACGAAATATTTTTTTCATGGCTATACCTTTTAGCGTTTAGTTAAACCATCGAGCGAGACGGTATAATCATTTGTTGCACTATTGTAACGGATGGAATATTTGGTGGCATAATACACGCCAGATTTAGGATATGCTTTGGGTTGCGGCAATGTACCGGAGAAATTAGGTTTGCTCAATAAATATTCACGAGTGAACATTGGTTCGGTAAAAATCATTTTTCCATCCCAGAAACCAAAAATCATGGTTTGATCGAATTTTTTTCCACCGGGTTGATGCTCATGGGATGTGGGGTCAATAAAATGTACACCCATTCTTGGGACTATTGCTGCTGCTGTTAATGGACCGGGAAAAATATATCCTGCTGGAATATTGTCAGCGGGAGGCATTGTTATTCCCTTTAAAGAATCAGCCGGACTAATTGTTGCGCGCGTATTGGTGTCAATATGATAAAAATGTGCATCAAAGTGAGGTAAATCGTATGTACCGACCGGCTCATGCCCCATCGGACCCCAATCCAAACTAATATGGTCATAGGCAGTATTTTTAGCATCCGCGGGTAAAGACATGAAGTATTCCGTTGGCGGGAAAGGATTGGTCGGCAAATTATCTAATGCGGCTGCCGTTAAGGCAAAACCTATAGATGCCGGATTGCCCTCATCGTTGATTTGCACCCACGAACGCCCTGTGCCATTGCCGATTGCTATCTGAGGACCATAAGCAATACGAGCTTTAGATGAGGCTATAGGTTCATCTTTAGAACAGCCGGATAATACACATACAACAACAACTGATGACAATACAAGACCAGTTGCCAGTCCTTTAAGCAGAAACGCTTTAACCATACATAAACTCCGATAAAAATAAAAAAAACACCATCATAGAATGGTAGGATTGACACATTCATAAGAAAAAAGAACGAAGCACATATACTTCCTCGGCAAAATTACACTTTTCTGTCTTTGTACACACTACATAAATATCACCATTGCATGAATACAAAAATGGCTAATCCGTAAGTTTTTGACATAAACAAGACTGTAGAAAGTACATTACCATACTCTAAACACAAAGAATTTAAGGTATTGGGTTTCGGGCATACCGAGCAATATAGGGTGATCAGGTGCTTGTTGCCCGCGCCATACAAATTGCAAACGCCGATTAATTCTTTGCGCTTCATCGTGAATAATTGATAAGAACATTTCCTCCGATATATGATGTGAGCAACTGGAGCTAACCAAATATCCGCCATTATTAATCAAGCGTAATGCTTGTCGGTTAATATCGGCATATCCCCTTTTTGCTTGCGGCACTGTATGTTTACTTTTGGTAAATGCGGGCGGGTCAAGAATGACCATATCCCATTTTTCATTTTGTTGGGCTTTTTGTTTTAATAAAGTAAACACATCAGCTTTTATAAATTCCGTATTTGTCAAAGAATTAATCATTGCATTGTGGATAGATGCGTCAATTGCGGTTTGCGAAATATCCACACCCACACAATGAGCCGCACCGGCTTTGGCTGCATTTAATGCAAAACCACCTTGATTGGTAAAACAATCGAGCACACGTAAATTCTTGGCAATGGTTGCTATGGCTGCACGGTTATATCGCTGATCGAAAAAATATCCCGTTTTTTGTCCATGTTCTAATGAAATATCTAATTTTACATCATTTTCCATTATTCTTACCGCCGCAGGAATTGTGCCCCACAGTATGCCTTCACGTCGGGGCAATCCTTCCAAATCACGGATGCGACTGTCGTTTTTTTCAATAATACCTTGTATATCAGGAAAAACTTTTTGTAATGCTTCGACAATAAGCGGCAAACGTTTTTCCATACCCGCCGATAATATTTGCAATGCAAAATATGTGTCATAGCGGTCAATAATTAATCCGGGTAAAAAATCCGATTCACCGAAGCATAATCTATATGCCGTGCTGTCATGGAAAAAATGTTCACGCATTGCGCGGGCATTTTCCAAACGTTGTATAAAAAAATCAACGGTAATGTCATCTTCGCTGTGGCGTAATAATCGGACAGCAATTTGGCTTTCAGGATGATAAAAACCGATGCCGCAATCATAACCATAATCGGTGACAACACGCACAAGGTCGCCCGCTTCGATGGTGTCAGAGGAAAGAGCGCCAATTTCATCACGAAAAATCCAGAGATGCCCTTGTTTTAGGCGACGACGACCGCCTGTAATACTACATTGAGGTAAAGCCATTATATAATCAGAATATGAAACATTTTTACAAAAATACAGCGAGTTGATGTGAATGCGGGATTTACTATCGGTTCTTTATCTGTCCTATATCTTTTAAACTACTATGGTCGGGAAATAATCCTATCTTTCGTTCACTGTAATCGGCTCAAAAAAAAAAATCGCCGCCTCGTTTCCGAAAGCGGCGACTGCCCTTGTGATGTGGTGGTGAAGAAAATACTTCTTAGGCAAGATCAAAGCGATCAAGATTCATAACTTTATTCCATGCTGCGGCAAAATCATGGACAAATTTTTCTTGACCATCGGCGCATGCATAGACTTCTGCGAGTGCACGTAATTCCGAATTGGAACCGAAGATTAAATCTGCACGTGTGGCAGTCCATGTTTTTTCATCGGTGGCACGATTGCGCCCTTCAAACACTTCTTTATCATCAGATATTGGTTTCCATACGGTGTTCATATCCAATAAATTAACAAAGAAATCATTGCTTAATGTTCCTTTTTTCTCAGTAAATACGCCATGAGCCGATTGATTATAATTCGTACCCAATACACGCATACCGCCAACAAGCACAGTCATCTCCGGTGCTGTCAATGTGAGTAATTGAGCTTTATCAACTAAAAGTTCTTCGGTGGAAACGGTATATTTTTGTTTGAGATAATTGCGGAACCCGTCTGCAATCGGTTCAAGTACGGCAAATGACTCAATATCGGTTTGCTCTTGCGAAGCGTCCATGCGTCCGGCTGTAAACGGCACAGTGATGGTGTATCCGGCATTTTGCGCAGCTTTCTCAACCGCAGTACAACCGCCCAATACAATGATGTCCGCAAGCGATACTTTTTTACCATTTGTTTGTGCGGCATTAAATTCCGCCTGTACTTTTTCCAATGCAGCAAGTACTTTTGCTAATTGAGCCGGATTATTCACAGCCCAATCTTTTTGGGGAGCCAAGCGTATTCTTGCACCATTAGCACCACCGCGTTTGTCCGATCCACGGAATGTCGAAGCCGAAGCCCATGCCGTTGAGACTAATTCCTCAATTGATAATCCGCTATTCAAAAGAGTTTGTTTTAATGAAGCCACATCATTATCATCAATCAAGACATGGTCAACCACAGGAATAGGGTCTTGCCATACTAAGACTTCGGATGGAACTTCCGGTCCTAAATAACGCGCAATCGGTCCCATATCACGATGAGTCAATTTGAACCATGCACGCGCAAAAGCATCTGCAAATTGGTCGGGATTTTCAAGGAAACGACGAGAAATTTTCTCATATTCGGGGTCGAAACGCAAAGAAAGATCCGTAGTTAACATTGTGGGTAATTGCTTTTTCTCAGCATCAAAAGCATGAGGTATAATGGCTTCCGCATTTTTTGCAACCCATTGATTTGCACCCGCGGGACTTTTTGTCAATTCCCATTCATAGTTAAATAAATTTTCAAAATAATTATTGCCCCATTGTGCGGGAGTTGTTGTCCATGTAACCTCAAGACCGCTGGTGATTGCATCGGCACCTTTTCCTGTACCATAAGAACTTTGCCATCCTAAGCCCTGTAATTCAATATCGGCAGCTTCGGGCTCGGGTCCTACATGTGAGGCAGGTGCGGCACCATGCGTTTTCCCGAAAGTATGACCTCCGGCGATAAGTGCTACCGTTTCTTCATCGTTCATAGCCATACGAGCAAATGTTTCGCGTATATCTTTTGCTGCTGCTATCGGGTCGGGATTGGCATTAGGTCCTTCGGGATTCACATAAATAAGCCCCATTTGCACTGCTGCCAGCGGATTTTCCAAATCGCGATCGCCACTATAACGTTTATCGTCGAGCCATGTGCTTTCATTGCCCCAATAGACATCTTCTTCGGGTTCCCATACATCTTCACGACCGCCGCCAAAGCCAAAGGTTTTGAAGCCCATTGATTCGAGAGCAACATTCCCTGTCAGTACAAATAAATCAGCCCAAGAAAGTTTACGACCATATTTTTGTTTGATGGGCCAAAGTAAACGGCGAGCTTTATCAAGATTGGTGTTGTCGGGCCAACTGTTGAGTGGCGCAAATCGCATTTGTCCGGCACCCGCTCCGCCACGTCCGTCACCTGTACGATATGTACCTGCGCTATGCCATGCCATACGGATAAAAAATGGTCCATAATGACCAAAATCTGCGGGCCACCAGTCTTGTGAATCAGTCATCAAAGCATGAAGATCTTTTTTTACTGCTTCTAAATCAAGACTTTTAAATTCTTCAGCATAGTTAAAATTGCCTCCCATCGGGTTAGACAAGGATGAATGCTGGCGTAAGATATTCAATTTTAATTGATTGGGCCACCAATCACGGTTGCGAGTGCCACTGCCGGCTACGCTGTGTTTTGCCCCATGAACAGGACATTTACTCATGTCATTTGAAGGGTTTTCCATTGTGTTTTTCCTTATAAGTGATTAGTTATCATTCGTATCATTATCAAAGGCAGAATACGAAGGTGTATTGAACACTACAAAAATCGTAAAAATAACATTATCGAACAAATTGATTTTTTAGATTATCGTATCGTTTTTATCAATATTGACGTGAATAGATAGGGTATAGACGTAAATCTGTAGATACTAATCAAACATCTAAATTTGATTCTGTCAAAATATAAACGCTTCATATTTTATACAAGATTCCTCAAAAATAAATCCGTTACAATGTGAAGTACAAAAATAAATTTGGTATATTTATCCAAAAGGTCTTATATTAGAAATACAAATTGGCATAATAATAATTTTCTTTGTATCTAAGTATTGGTTAAGTAATGAATACACATTCTTATCACACAGAAGATACTCACAAGAGATACTCACAAGAGATACTCACAAGAGATACTCACAAGAGATACTCACAAGAGATACTCACAAGAGATACTCACAGTCAGAAAAGTACGTGCGGGAGTAGAGCACCTCCTATAATAAAAGGTATTTGTTTGTTCAACTTACTAAAACAACTATTTTTAAACCTTTTATTAATGATTTGTTATGAAAAAAATCAAACTCATCTTACTACCAATATTTGCTATTCTATTCTTTTTATCAGCAAATACTACTTTCGCACAACAACCTCCGTGTCCTCCTCTTCCCGATTGCCCTAATGATCCTTGGCAAACTGGTTTTATTGATATTCAAGACCCATGTGTACCGACATGTACATTGCGAGTCTTTTATTGCTATAGAGTAGCTTGTGGTCAATATGCTGATTTCCATGTTTCCGGAATAATGTATTTAAATCCAAGTTGTGGATTGGGACTAACTGGTGGATGTCCTTATGATATGATATGGAATGCCGCATTAAAGGCAGTTATCAATGAGAATAAATGGAATATTGTCATTCCGCCATGCCCGGCGCAAAGCCAAATTATCTGGAGATTATCGGTTAATCAATGCTGGGGATCGTGGCAATTACCCGATGGACGAAGGTATGATGTGCCATGTAATTTACAAGCACAATGCTGGCGTCAATACCGTGCCTGCTTCAATGGCACAACCACAGAATTAGAATTAATCAGCACAGGATCTGGTCTTCCAATTGATTGTGATGAATTTACTCCATTACCACCCGTCACCGGCGCAACTCCTTTAGAGCCTTGCAATCAAATTTGTTATTGATATGTGATAAGTCCTGAGATAACTCTCAGGACTATTTTTAACGTAATTGAACAACTCTATGAAAAACTTACTTATTGCGATTATATTATTTCCATTATTTCCTGTATGGGAAATGCCGGCACAAAATACTATCTGGCAACCATTATCAAGTGTTCACACTATAGCTGACGCGGGTGGCAGGACAATACTTATCGGAGAATCGTTTTCATTAAAAATTTCACAAGATAATGGTAGGACATGGGCTTTTGCTCCTTATCGCTTTCCCCATCTAATTAAGAAACTGCAATGTTTGTCTGATAAACAATGGACTGTTCTATGCCTATCCGTTGATGGAAAAAAGTTTCTTTTCCACACAGCTGATGCCGGAAAACACTGGGGTACAATTGACGTACCTTCGCTACAGAGTGCCGCAGACAGTAATAATGCAGTATGGTCTATTGTAGGGAGAGAATTGAAAAAATACGATGGTCAAAACTGGGTTCCCTATGCGCAAATATCACTTAATGACACCGCAAAATCACTCATTATACACAGGCAATACTGTTACATACTTTCATTAAAAGGTATTTATAAATTTCATACGTTCAATTCTACTGATAGTAATTTTTTTGCTTTTCCTAAAGAAGGGAATAGTTTATTCGCCAGAATAAAAAAATGGGAAAATGGAGTAGTTACAGAGTTCGGAGATAATCCATTTCAAACCTCATCAATACTATTACACAATGACAAGGTAAATAACTGGAAATACATACCTTTATCTAAAACCTATGATTGTGTATCACCTGCAGAAAACAATAAGCTTCTCTTAGCAAATTTTGGACTGAGTTCGCAAAAAGAAAAAATTACAATTTACGACACACAATCGGGTGATGAAAATTTTGCCGATTTTAAAGACCTTAATAATCATTACATTGCAAATTCACCTGCATTCTCAAGCAATATTCACCATATTTTTCGCTCCACAGAAGAAAGCTATACAATCATTGGCAGCAACAATCTTATAGTAAATTCAGCCGATAGTGGAAAAACATGGTTTTTACTGTCATATCTACCAAGTCAAACAAAGGATCAATTAGGTGTCAAAGATAGTCCTAACAAAAATAATATACTACTTAAGGGATCTGTGTATGCCGGCTTAACAAACAATATGACTCTACCATTTGTAAAAAGCATTGAAGACACAACTACAGATGGTAATATAAGAGTTAAATACGCTCACGATATTGCTGAATTAGAGAATGGAAGATTTGCAGTATCAGAAATCAATACCAATCCAATTAATAAAATATGGATTATGGATACCTTAAGTAGAAAACTTCTAACATCGTCATTAAGAACATGGGCACGACCATTACTCTACTCGAATGGAAAAAAATTTTTAGCAGCAATATCAATCAACAATGAAACCTTTCGTTCGAGTATTCTGAGCTGGTCTCATAGAAGCGGATTTACTAATGATGGAGATATAGAATTGCCTAATTTTATCGTAAACTCAATCAAAGGCATTGAAGACAGCATAATTTTTGTATCAGGATTCAAATACGATTCTAATGGACAAAACCCCTCTTCTGCACTTTACGAAATACGTCCATTTATAAAAGCTGTAAATCCGATTCCTTACGACCCGGACACTTCATCATATTGCTATATTCAACATATCTTTCCTGATAAAACTTTACTACTTAGCGAAGTAATCCAATTCACAGTCGGGCGTATGAGAAGGGTAGATTTACAAGGCAGAACTTTATACTTTTCAAAAATTACCCCCGAACCAGTGTATTCGCCTGAAATTCCAAAGGCATTTCTTGGAAATAATGTTTCGATGAAAAATGACAAACAAGGAGCAGCAGTTAATTACGAGAATGTATTTTTGACAATAGATGAAGGTAGGACATGGAATGCTATAGACAATGCAATGAGTTTTAACCCGCCCATAGGGAACCCAACATCTGTTTCATGGACTGATCACGGACTTATTGTTGGGCATACATCAGGTACACAGCCCAATACTCGCTCCGTTATATATCAACGTTCTGATTTTCCAGAACTTACCATCACTGGCATTAACGAGCCTGACGAATCGGTAAATGTTGCTCCATTGTGGATTTTCTCAGTCAACCCATTACCAACGACAGAAAACATCACATGCAAAATATGGGTAAGATCATCGGATGTATGGCATAATATGTCGCTAAAGCTACTATCATTAACTGCTCATGAAACGGATCTCACCAATCAACTACCACGTTCTTTTCCCGGAACAAATGTAGATTTACGTATAACATTACCATCTTCATTAAGTGTCGGTGTATATCTTTTAGTGCTTTCTAATTCCGATTTTCAACATTCAATACCTATTGTTATTGGTTCCTTAGGAAATTGAAAATCACCCATTATAATATTCTATAATTTACAATATGTACTAAATTTTATTTCAAAAATCCTCAAGCAGATCAAATATTAATAACTTTATAATTTTAACGACTTCCTCAATACTGAGGAAGTCGTTATAAAGATAGCGTATAACCCAAAGAGCCATTTTATGAATATGGTACAGAGTTTATGCTGTATCATCGCGGGAGGCTTAAAAGGTATGTAAAGTATATAGGAATTGTATATTTCCAAGAGTAAATACACCACATCGCTACGGCTTTGCTTTCCAGATTTTATCGGAAAATGGCAAATATTCCGGTAATGCCGCAGAGCCATACCAAGAGAATAATTCCATATCCAATAATCCTTCTTTGATGGCGGCATCATGTTCCAAGACTTGCTTTGCTTCACTAAAATCACTGACATTGAGTATAAAAATTCCACGATAGGTTTTATCATTTTTTGTCAGAGGTCCGGCAACAATCATTTTGCCTTCTTTCACAAGTCGATTAATATTATCAAGATGACCTCGGAAGCACTGTGAAATAAAATCTTTGTCCTCCGATTGATTGCTGCCTGTTTTAAGAATAACAAGCACATATTTTTTCATACCATAATCATCAGCATTTAATTTTTCTGCCAACTTCGCATCATAATTGGGGTTTGTATTCATTGTATCTTTCTGAATATTTTTTGCTACTTGTTTTTCAAGAATATAAGAAAATCCTTTTTTCTTTCCATCGGAAACACGCACCAAAATTTGTGTTGCAGATTTTGGTATATATTCTATTTTTTTGGGGAAATCATGGGCTGGATTTTCAAAAGAAAAAATGCTGTCCGATTGCACAAGAGTAAACGGTATCCCATTACCATTATTTTGGTTAATAACATGAGCAATATACGTGATACTGTCCTTACCAGAGCGTAGTTCCATATATTCGGATATTCTTAACTGACCATTGACAGTGCTGTACGATATTCCTTTCATCATTTCTTTATTAAGGACATCCCAATGTTCATATTTTTCTTTGTTTTGAATTTTCCATGTGCCTTGTAAAAAACCAAGCATTGTTAATTGAGCAGAAGCACAATGCGTCAGCAGGACGAATAGTGTACTAAAAAAAACAGATTTCATACATTCACCTTGGAAAATTATTACACAACAAAAGACAGAAATGGGAATATCATGATGGAAGTGATACGTTTGCACTGTTCAACCATGACGGATAACTTTTCTGTATTTGCTCAAAAGTACTACATTTTTGCAATACCCGGGTACTTAATTTTGCTACTGTTCACAGTAATGAATGCATTTTTTACACAGAGAGTGCCACAGCCGATGCAATCTCCATGCACACAAGACCATTCATCTCTACCCATTGATGAAACTTTTTTTATCAACAATCCGGTAAATTTGCCATTATTTTCAGAAAAATCTATGACAGCACAGCAACTTGAATATATCGTAGCCTTGGACACTCACCGTCATTTTGTGACAGCGGCAGCGGCTTGTTATGTGACACAATCCACTCTCAGCGCGCAAATCCACAAATTGGAACAGGAGCTGAACACTATACTCTTTGACCGCAGTCGCCAACCGGTGGTGCCGACAGCAGCCGGCACACTTATTATTGAACAAGCACGTGTAGCTTTGCGTGAATTGCGCAAAATCAATGATATAGTCGCCGAACAAAGCAGTGTTATTCGCGGCACACTTTCGCTCGGCATTATTCCCACGCTTGCTCCGTATATACTCGGCTTATTTTTAGAACAATTCCGCTCTCGATATCCCGAAGTGCAGGTACAAATCGAAGAAGAAACCACCTCCGCCATTGTCCGTAAGCTCAAACATGATCAATTAGATTGCGCTTTACTTGCCACTCCCTTAGGCGAACCATCCTTGATGGAGGATCATGTCTTTACCGAACCTTTTGTTGTCTATATGGCACAATCGCATCCATTGCTGAATCTATCGGCAATATCGCCACAACTTCTCCAAAATGAAGAACTTGTCGTATTAACTGAAGCACATTGTTTTGGTGGTCAGATGCTCAATGTTTGCAATAGAACTGATGACAGAAAAGTAGCATTCAAAGCAGGCAGTATAGAAACGCTGAAATGTCTGACCGATATAGGCAAATGCGCCACATTATTGCCGGAACTTTCTGTATCTGCCCTCACTGACGATGAATTGTTGCGTGTACGCCCTTTTACTGTCCCGACTCCGGCACGCACTATTTCTGTGGTCTATCATCGCAGTATGGTCAAAAGAAACATTATTGAGCAATTGCAAAACGTTATACGTGAATATGTACCGCAAGAATGGCTCAATCCGCAGACCATGCATGCAGTGCCATTACGCCATCAATCATAAGCCCGAACATCGGTACGTAGCATAAAAATTCGTAGTTTGCGCTTATCAATTTATTACAAACCCTATTCCGATGATTATTACAACGGAAGCTATCATTCTTCACAGCAGAAAATACAGCGATACCAGCAAAATACTTGTTGCCTTCACGCGCGATGAAGGGAAAGTTTCGCTTATTGCCAAAGGGGCACGCAATCCGAAAAGCAAATTCGGCGGATGTCTTGAACCCTTATCTTTCAGTTCATTAACCATTTATAAAAAAGCGAATAAGGAATTGCATACGCTGGGCAAAGCCGAAATTATTACACCTTTGCGTCGTTTAACAGCGGACTATGATAAATTAACCACAGCATTATCCATTGCGGAAGCCGTTAATCTTACACAGATGAATGAAACGCCGCACAAAGAATTATTCGATACTATGTCTGCCGTGCTGTCCGCACTCAATGATGCCGACGACAATAATTTTTCCCATATTATTTGGTTTCAATTGCGGCTGGCGGCTCTGATGGGATTTATGGTGGAAATGGAAGAATTTGTGGATACAGGAATGCCTATTATTGCCGAACCTCATGAAGAATATATTGTTTCCATAGCAAATGGAGGGGTGCTTTCTGCCGAAACATCACGGTATGCGGCAGGGTATCGGCTTACGGCACAAGAGTTGCAGATATTGAGCAATCTTTGGGCGATTGATGTGTCTATGGTACACACTATTGCTCTTCAGGATAATGAAAAAGCACGATTAACCGATTTTATGACACAGTATTTCAGTTTTCATTTGGACAAACGCGTTCATTATAAATCACGGCATCTTCATACAGATAATGTCCTCACTTCTTTATTGGCTACACCATGATTCTTGATATACTTATCACATTGTTTTTGGTGTTGTTGAATGGCTTTTTTGTGGCAGCCGAATTTGCCATAGTCAAAGTCAGATTATCGCAAATTGAACTCATCGCAAGAGCGGGTAATCCTTTTGCGCCAATGGCAAAAAAAATTGTCGAACATTTGGATGCATATCTGTCTGCCACCCAATTGGGCATCACCTTAGCCAGCTTGGGACTCGGCTGGGTTGGGGAACCGGTCGTTGCTAAAGCAATTGGGGAAATGCTCCATGCTTTCGGAATGAGATTAGACCCTGATACACTTCATAAAATTGCCGTGCCCATCGCATTTGCCATCATCACCGTATTACATATTGTGCTCGGCGAACTTGCCCCCAAATCGCTTGCAATCCAAAGACCCGAGACAGTCACATTAGCGACAAGTATTCCGCTTCGATTTTTTTACATAGTGTTCAAACCGTTTATTTGGTCTCTTAACTCTATCGCCAACCGCTTGCTAAAGCTGATAGGTATAGAGCCCGGATTAGAACAAGAATTACACAGTGCCGAGGAAATTCGCTATCTCATCGAAGAAAGCAGTAAAGGCGGCATTATGGAAATATCAGAAACGGAATTAATCAGTAATGTCTTTGATTTTGGCGAGACAACGGCTTCAAGCATTATGGTGCCACGCGGTAATATGTGCGCCATTGATATAGGATTATCGGGTGAGCAAATGTTTGCAAAAGTCTTGGAAGAAGGATATTCTCGTATGCCTGTCTATCAAGGAAGTATTGATAATATTTTGGGCGTGGTCTATGCTAAAGATTTAGTCATGCTCATGAGTTATCGCAATCTTATTGTTATTCAAGATATTATGCGTCCTGCGTTTTTTGTGCAAGAAAGCGACAAAATAAAATCTATTTTACGGGAAATGCAAAGACGGAAAGTCCATTTAGCCATAGTCACCGATGAATTTGGCGGCACAGCCGGCATTATCACCTTAGAAAATATTATGGAAGAATTAGTCGGTGATATTCAAGATGAATATGATGAAGAAAAACCCGATATTGTGAAAAAAAGTGATACGGAATGGAAAGTCGAATCCACGGTTTCCATTGCCGATATTAATGATCGTCTGCCTTTTCCATTACCGGAAAGCGATGAATATGAAACAGTGGGAGGATTGCTCAATAAAACTGCCGGATATATTCCCGAAGAACAGGAAATATTCAAACTTGGTGATTATGAAGCAATAATTACCCGACGCACCAAAAGAAGAGTCGAGCAAATTAAATTAAAACTCATAAAAAAAATTCCCGAAGACCAATCGAGTCAATAATTTTTTACTATAGGTCATTATGCCATTTATTATAGCAATCGTTTCATATATATTGGGCGCCATTCCTACTGCATATATTGTAGTGCATTATTTTCACGGTAAAGATATTCGCAAAGAAGGGACAGGAAATGTTGGTGCACGAAATGCCTATGATATTACGGGAAATACATGGCTTGGAATTATTATTGCCATTGTTGATATGCTCAAAGGATATGGAGCCGTGAGTATAGCCCACGCACTCTTACCAAATGATTTTATTGCTGCGGGTATTGCGGCTTCTTTAGCATTAATTGGTCATAATTTTAATATATTTTTACGCGGAAAAGGCGGCAGAGGTCTCGCCACGGCAGCGGGTATTTCTCTTGCCATAAACCCTTTGTGGCTATTGATTTGGTGTGTAATGTATCTTACAGGATATTATGTTATCAGACGGAATGTTCATGTGGGAGCAATGACAGGCACATTAGGATTGGCATTACTTATTTATACCACACCCCCGCAATTAATTTCGATGATGATGCTTATTCCTTATACGGATATGAATGGTATGCCCTTTCCTACCATGACACAACATACGATTTTAGTACTTTTTTTATGTTTTCAGATTTTTTTGCGTCATTTGCAACCTATACGTGAAGTTATCTTGAATTGGAACACCGATTCAAAAGAGTGATATATTCTTAATATGCAAAAGGTTAAGCTATTGTTTTGACATCTGTATTTCATATTCTTATACATCAAAAAAATCACAACAATCACTGTAATTAATGCATTCCCCCTTTCAAGTACAAAAATTTGTATTGTAACACTTTTTTTTGTAAGTTGCACTCAGTGATTGTCACCTGTTGCGTGGAAAGTCCTTTCGCCAACACTCTGTACAACCACAAAATTTTACCACTTAATACAAAAGGTGAGCTATGGAAACCATACTTACTCATTATCGGCAGTTTCCTCAGCACTCTGACTCTCTCAAAGGGCTGATGTTCAATCCATGTAATGTTCCCAATCACACGAATTTGAACAGTAATCAAACACTTTATGCCAGCCGACCGATTTGTTGGAAAAAAGAAACAAGTTCACAAGGCGGACCTTTCGGCAGTATTAATCGTATGAAATTATCACCATGTGATGTTGCCGGATGTTGTGTTACCAAATATTGCTATAGAGTCAGTTCGACTGGCCAAATTACACTGGTAGAATTAGCTTCCGCACCATGTCCTGATCCAAATACGATTGATTGTTCTATACAATCGGGTTGCACACCGCAAACCTATAAAGTATGCGGCGACGATTAATATTTCACCTTATGGGAATCGGGTTTATGCCCGATTCCCATTTTTAATAAAAGGAAATTATGATGAAATACTGTATTCTTCTACTCTTGATGTTTATCAATATAGTATCATTGCATGCTCAATTAGAGCATAATATACGATTTTTTAGTAATCGCCTTGCTATACGGTTTTTACCAGAATTTAAAGCATATATCAACAATGGTGATAACCCTCCTTTCGGAAGTGAAGGAAGAACAACAATTGCCGACCCAGTCAAAGGCAACTTATTATTTTATCAAGGTGTTATAATGCAAAATCAGTATAGTGCTGAGTATATATCTCGTCCAATTAATGCAACATTAAGAAATAACAAACATGAAAAGATTCTTTCACAAAAATATGGTTCAAACTATTTTCTCCATGGGAATATAACTACAACACAAGCATTTACTGCCTTACCATCAAATTATGAATGTGGAAAATATATTCTTATTAGTCTTGTCGGTATAAGTTCTGAAAACACACCCCATTCGTTAAAAGGAACAATTGCTTTTAACACATTAGATATGAACAAAAACAATGGAAAAGGACTTGTTGAAAATCCTCTCAATACTATTATTCACAAAGCTCTTCTGACCGAGGAAATGACCACGACTATTCATGCAAATAGAAAAGATTATTGGATTGTGTCAAGTACATATTCTCCGATCCAATCTTTTGTTGCCATACCTATCATCAATGATAAACCGGATACATCCAAAATAGTGTATAGTCCGTCTTTTAGCGAACGCTATGAACAATTAAGCTCAATATCACTTTCACCAAATTCACAATATTTATATGGCTATGAACAATCAAGAAATTCAAGTATTTATAGTTTCAATAATGCAACAGGTAAAATTGAAAGACTTATTCACTTGGATACATTAAAAGATAAAAATAATATTCCTTTATCAAAACTTCGTTTAACATATAACTCAGGTATGTTTTCCAAGGACAGCAGAAGGTTATATATAAGGATTGATAACCCTCAAATTCCTGCCGATAATCAAAATACTATTCTTCAAATAGATATTATTACACATACATATCAAATTCTAACCATTCCTTCAGGAACTGTACGTTTTGGATGTGGTTGGGGATTAGCCCCTGATGGGTATAATTATTTTGCAACTCAAGAAGATACGATTTCTATATGGCATGCAATCGCTATCTGGCGTATTAAAGAATCTCATACAAATAATCCAATATTTGAAAAAATGCATATATTTAGTGTCAATGACCTTCCCTCCCCGCCATATTCTTTCTTTGAT
>Ga0209570_1001110_pt1 | contig 17348 bp, 10 predicted proteins | sample EBPBio172007_DNA_FD_185861 | JGI IMG/M metagenome (GOLD analysis project Ga0209570, IMG submission 185861) | Wastewater treatment Type I Accumulibacter community from EBPR Bioreactor in Madison, WI, USA - Reactor 1_9/17/2007_ DNA (SPAdes)... | ecosystem: Engineered > Bioreactor > EBPR >... | reverse complement strand
CGGCGGATCCGGGCGAGCAGGGTTGGTTCGCCAATGCGGACTACGGACAGTTCCTGCGTGTCGAGAATCACGGAGGCCGCGAGGATTACGTGATGATGGATGCCGAAGGGCCGGGTGCAATCGTCCGCATCTGGTCCGCGAATCCGGCGGGCGTTGTTAGGATCTACCTCGATGGCGCGGAGGATCCGGTCATCGAAACCGAACTCGCCACTCTGTTAGGCGGTGGTTTCAAGGGGCTTCCGAAACCGATCGCGGGCGAGCGGAGCCGCGGATGGAATCTTTATTTCCCCATCCCCTACGCGAAACACTGCAAGGTCACCTGCGACAAGGGCGGGTTCTACTACCACGTGAACCACCGGACCTATCAGCCCGGCACGGAGGTGAGATCGTTCGAAGCGAAGGACCTGGAAACCCTCGCGCCGGAAATCGGAAAGCTCGCCGCGCGCTTGGCGAATCCGGAAAGCACCGTGGACGCGACATCCGGGCCCCGCGAATTCCAACTCGACATTCCCGCCGGAGAGACGGTCCGCAGGGAGTTGCATGGCCCGATGGCCGTCACGGGTGTGGATCTGCGTGTCGATTCGCCGGACACCGAAACCGCGCTCCGCGGTGTGGTGGTGAGATGGATCTTCGACGGGGAAACCTGTGTGGAAGCGCCGCTCGGCGACTTCTTCGGCAGCGCGCCGGGAATCAACCCGTTTTCCACGCTGCCGCTCGCGATGACATCCGATGGCCGTTTGCAGTCGCGCTGGTTCATGCCTTTTGAAAAAAGCGCGATCGTGGAGTTGGTGAACCACACGAAAACCGCGCTTTCGCTCAAGGGAGGGATCACGGCGCGGCCGCATGTCTGGACAGATCGCACGATGCATTTCCACGCGAAGTTCCGCAGCCAGTTCGATGTCCCGACGCGGCCGTTGATCGACTGGAACTATCTCACAACCTCGGGCCGCGGTGTATTCGCCGGGGTTTCCTTCTCCATCGACAACCCGGTGAAGGATTGGTGGGGCGAGGGTGACGAAAAGATCTACGTGGATGGAGAAACCTTTCCCAGCCACTTCGGCACGGGCACTGAGGACTACTACGGCTATGCCTGGTGCTGGCCGGGTTTGTTCACCCACGCCTATCACTCGCAATCGCGCTGCGATGGCCCGGGAAACTACGGCCGCACCAGTGTGAACCGGTTCCACATCCTCGACCGCATTCCGTTCCAAAAGGACTTCCGCTTCGACATGGAGCTGTGGCATTGGAACAAGACCTGCAAGGTGAACATGGATGTCGTCGCCTATTGGTATGCGAGGCCGGGTTCCAAGGATGGGTTCACCGCTCTAACGGATGCGGATGTCGCGCTGCGTCCGATGCCGGTCTATCAGGTTCCCCGCGTGCCCGGGGCGATCGAAGGGGAAACGATGGAGATTGTGAAAGTCACTGGAGTGGCCGGGCCGCAGCCGTGGGATGGCCCGAGCGGCGGCAGTCACCTCTGGTGGCACGCGGGCATGAGGCCCGGCGATACTCTGGCCGTTCGTTTCCCCGCACCGAAAGACGGGCGTTTCCGGGTTTTCGGGCGTTTCCTCAAGGCGAAGGACTATGGCATCCACCAACTCGCGATCAATGGCCACAACACCGGCGGACCGATCGATTTTCATCATCCGGACGTGATCGTTTCCGAGGAGATGGATCTCGGTGTTTTCGAACTCAAGACGGCTGGAAACGAATTTTCCGCCACCATCACCGGAGCGAATGAGAAGGCCGTGAAAGCCCACATGTTCGGCCTCGATTACCTGCGGCTGGAAGCGGCCGAGTGAATTCGGGGAAAACTCCGTCCCCGCGGGCGCGTATGGGATTTCGTCGTTTTTGAAATCTATCCGCATCTGCCATGAAATTCCTCGTATTCGCCGCATTGCTGCCCGTGTTTCCGGTTCTCGCTGGTGACGATCCCTGTGCCCAGCCCTCGCCGGATGAGATGGCGAAGGAACTCGGTGTCACCCTTCCGAAACGTCCATGGCACGTCGTCAACTTCTGGTGGGACTTCGAAAAGCCGGTGGAGCACTTCAAGTCGCTTGAAATGGATGTCACCATCGACCGCGACGTGCCCGCCACCTACAACCTCTACATTTCGCCCTGCGGCATCGCGAAGATCAACGACCTGCAGTTTTACGGAGGCATCCAGAGCAACATCAACGGCTGGGTGAGCGATGAGAAACGAGAACGCGTCCATCCCGGGAAAGGGGCGATCTTCTCGCGTTGGTCGAGCGACAAGATGACTCCCATCGGCCTGCACCATGTGAAAACCGCCGGTTCGGATTGCTTGGTCGAGAGCGCCGGGTACGAAGGCGAGTTCGCCAGCGTGCGCCGCCCCTATCCATGGACCAAGGGCACCTACACCTGGAGCATCACCAAGGGTGAAACGGAGATGGTCGATAGCAAACCCGCGACTTGGTTCCACTGCCGCGTGAAGGATCATTCGAAGCCGGATGCCGTGTTCGATGTGGGCAGCCTGCGTTTCGAAGGCGAGGACTTCACGTTCTGGGCGAAGCACTCCGCGTTTGTCGAAGTCTATTCCACCGCGAAAATCCCGCGTTCCAACATTCCGAAGGTGAATGTGACCTTCGGTTGGCCGCGCCTCAACGGAGAGAAGGTCGCATTGAAAAAAGCCTCCGTGTTCTATCCAAACACCGGCCCGGCGAGCCCGGACTGCGCGAAAGCCCGCGCAGAGGGCGAGAACTGCATCGTCGAAGTGGGGCCGATCTTCCGCCGCGATGAAAAGGAACGCAGGCAGGAAATGAAACTCGTGCGTGCGGCGAACCCGTAAACGGGATGGCTCACTTCACTTCGTGCCGCTGGCCGTAAATCCGCAGCTCCGAGGGTTCGAAGATGGGTGCGGACTTGCGGCTGGTTTTCTGAAATTTCAGATATCGGAATTGGAGTCCGCGTTTGCTTTCCTCCACCTCGAGACGGGTCAGCTCGGTTGGAGCCTTGTCTAACGGAGGAGTGAGCTGCGTCCATTCCTTGCCGTCGTTCGAGCCGAAGAAGGCCGCGTCCTGGGTGCGGGTCTCGAAGTTCAAGCGGCCCTCCGCGGCGAATGCGTTCGCCGAGATGCGGAAACCCGGACCGAAGTCAAAAATGTGACCGAGGTCCTTGGCCGAGGTGAATACGGCGAAGGTGTCGTCGTTTCCATCCGTGAGCAGCGCGATCTCGCCCGGTTTGGTTGTGGTTTCAACGACCAGTCCGGGATAGTCCATGCTTCCATCCGGCAACAGCGGCGTGAGTGGTTGGAGGCTGCCGAATGCCTTCTGCAAGCCGCGCAGTTTCTGATAGAAAACCGCGTCATCCTTCTCCTTCAGTTCCGCCATGGCCCCATCGTAGAGTGCCTTGCAGTCTTTCACGCCGGCTTCGACGTAAGTGGTGTTCGGATCATGCGCTTCCGCGATTTTTTCGAGCGCGGCCTTTCGGTCCGGCATCACGGAAACGGTCACCTTCCGCGCCGTCATTGCCTCGCCCTCGGTGGCGGTGAGGGCGAAGCTGCTTTCGCCAGCGGATTTCGGCGTCCATTCGAAGACTCCGCCCGCGGGATCGGGTTTTGCATCCACCGGTTGGTCCGTGCATCCAATCACCGCGCCGCTGCTCGTTGTTGAAAAATCCAGCCGGATCGGCGCTCCGACGTAAGCGATCAAGTGCAGATCTCCCGCGCCATCCTTGAATTCGGGAGCTTTGCGCGATTCATCCGGTTTTCTAACAAACTTGTCGATGTCCAGACGGCTTCCCTTCGGGCCTTTGATGTCGAAGAACACGATGTCGCCGAAGCGTTCGAGCCCGCTCATGGTGTAGGCCACGTCTCGCCACTCGCCTTGAGTGTTTGGAATGAGCCATGGATTCTTGAAGCGGGACATCAAGATCTCCATGGTGGCGGTTGAGCGCACCCGCAGCCACACGGTTTTCCGATCCGTATCCGCGCTGAGGATGGCGACGCGCGTGCCGCCATTGGCCGGAGTCACGCGGACGAAACCGGTGCCGCCCTCGTTCATGACCAAGGCGTTGCCATCATACACGGTGGAACGCAATTCCACCTCGACCGCATCCGGTTCCTGCTCGGTGGCGGGAACGCGCGCGCCTTCCCCACTCACCTTGGCGGGAATGAAGATCCAGTCCGTGTCCGAGTTCACGATGCGCTTGCGGAACGCCTCATCGTAAAACGGAGCCTTTTTCGAAAGATCGACGCCTTTCTGATAGGTGTAGTAATAGTGCGCGTCCCAGAAATCGAGGCCGCGGATGCGCCCGCGGTAGTTGTCCGCGATGCGCGGATAGATCTGGCGCACCGCGCCATCCGGACCGATGTCGGAAGGCGTGGGAATCCACGGCGTTTCATGGCCTAACATGAAGCGGCAGAACTGGTCGGCGATGGCGAGGATGCGGTCGTCGAGAAACTCGTAAGGGCCCACGGCGTCCGGTTTGTTGGAAATCGTTCCCATCACCGGGTCCACCCGGGTTCCCTGCGCGTTCATCATGCGCGAGATGTTCATGAAGATGTCCACATCGCCGCCGGCGTGCGCCTGATCGCGGCCCATCTCCACGAGCTGGAAGTTGGGCGGTGTGACCGTTTCCCCGGTGATCGCGTTGGTGTCGACGCGGCGGGCGAGGTGTTGGATCGAGAAACTCCAGCCTTTGTTAGGCGCGTCCTTGTTCAGGGTGAACCACTCCACGCGTTTGGCGTATCCGGCCCGGTCGTTGGTGAAGATGTATCCCGCCATCGCCGCCGCCATCGGATAGCCCGCCTGGTTCATGAAGTGGCCGTTGCGGTCGAAAAACGTGGTGACCGCCGGGGTGACGAAGTTTTTCGTAAACACCTCGGTGTCCTTCACCGACCATGCGAGGTCCGGCCAAGGCGCGGCGGTGTAACGCATCAGTTCCGCGGCGATGATCAGGTTCTGCACCGGATAGGACGCGTGGATGTGGTCCTCGGGGAAGCTCTTGAATTTCTTCGGATCGAGCTTCGCCCATGTGCGGATGATGTTCATCGCGTTCGCCCGGTGGCATTGTTTCGCGGTGAAGCAATACATCAGCGCCTGCCGCACGGCCTTGTCCGCGTCGCCCTTGAGGCGGGCTTCCATGCCGCGGCTGTCGAAGGTGTCAGAGTCCGGTTTCGAGGGATCCTTGGTGCTTTGGTTGCGGCAGGAAACCTTTTCCGCGGAGTTCGGGTGGGCCGCGAGTTTCTGATAGGCGGACCACCAGGGGTCGCGCCTGGCGATGACCTGGTTTCTCGCGTTTTCCAGAACCCCTTTCGTGAGACCGATTCCGGGATGGGTGAAGCCTTGGGTAACCCCGCTGTGGATCACGACCTTGGCATTCGCCTCCGGCGCGGTGTTCTCCGCATGGGCGTTGATTGTCAGGGCGGCCAGCGCGAGTGCTTGGAGGATCGGATTTCTCATGGTGTGTCGGGTGAAAGATGAATGGGTTTTCCAGCCTCTGCATGGCGTTCGAGGAGGTTGCCGCTCCATGGGTTGAGAACGCGAAGCGTTCCGTCCACCGTCGGCATGATGGAGATGCCGGTGATTTTCCCGCCTTTGCGAGTGGCTGAAACGAGGAAGCCGCCCTCGGCGCGGAGATTCACAAACTCCGCATCCAGTTTTTCCGGCCATGCGGGAAACACACGAATCACTCCACCGACGCTCTGCATCAGAAGTTCGCAGGTCAAACCGGAGAAGGCCCAGCTTTCGGAGAGGAACGATCCGTGGCCCGGCCACTTGGTGAAGAGACCGTTGGGTGCGAGCAGCTTGGTGAAGTGGGCCCGTGTCATCGTGTAGGCTTCCGGCATCGAGAACCGCGCGCGAGCGACATTGACCATGATGTGGGCGTTATCGTCGCGGTGCTTCAACCATTTGAGCGTGCGCTCGAAGGTTGTTTTTCTATCAGGCTCTGAAAAGCAGTGGATCTCACCCGCCGGAAAAACGGGGACCGTGGGCGTGGCAACGTTGTGGACCGGCACTCTGTCCGCATCCGCGCCCTTCCAGTTGGCGATGATCGGTTGCCCGTCTAACGGTGTGGTTTCATAGCCGGGCACGCGGGCGAGTTGTTTCATCCAGCGCGCGGCCAGTGCGGCATCGCGCTGTAGAGCGTCCGCGGCTTTCAACGCGGCTCCGAGGAGAAAGCGGCAGTAGGCGAGATCGGCCGGATTGTTGAAGGTGCCGAACGGTCCGTGCTCGGGGTTGTAGCTCGGGCCGAATTCGCCGTCCCGGCAGAGTTCCAGGATGTTGGCGTAGAATTCCGCTCCGTCGCGGATCAGCGGATAGATCTCCTCAAGGTAGTGTTTGTCCGGAGCGTGTTGATAGCGCTGCCAGACCGGTTGGAGCCCCCATCCGGTGCAGGCGAGGGTGTAGGTCCACGGCACATAGGCGATCTGCCGGCGGTTCCTGCTCTTCGCGGATTCCGGTGGAACAAGATGTTCGGGTCCGAAGATGTTCAGGGGTAGAAACAGCCCGTCCACCCCGTAGGTTTCCTGCGCGAGCCACCTGCCGCGCGGCGCGAAGTTTTTCAGGAACCTCAGGTAGGGCTCCATCAAGTCGATGTGGTTGGTCGAGAGCATCGGCCAATAGACTTGCTGGAAGTTGTAGTTGAGCGTCGGCGCGCCGTGCCAGGGAGTGGTATCCGCGGCGAGCCCGGCGAAGAGGCAGATGGGCATCGCCGTGCCCGGCCGGCAGAAACAGCGCATGTAGTAGAGGTTCCGGTACCATGACTGCTCGAAGAACTTGTCCCCCAAACGGACTCCGGATGCCGACCAGAATTCCTCCCAGATTTTTTCATGAGCCACCACCGGATCCCGCTCAAGCGTGCGCCGTGCGAGAGCGACCGCATTCTCCACCACCGATCCCTGAACATCAAACGAGGTGAGCGCCGCAACAACGTGACGAGTGCCGCTGCTGGCCACGGCGAGCGCGTACTCCATGCCATTGTAGTCCGTATCACCCGGCATGCGCATGTGGAGCCAGCGCACGCCGCCTGTTTCCCCTTTTTCCGCGGGAGGCAATTGTTTGGCACCGACCTCTTCCAGCGAAACTTCATGCGGACTCTCGATCAGGATCACGTTTCGATCTGCTAGAACACGAACGGTCGTCCGGCTTGAAGTCACAACCGCCCTGCGCAAATCGAGATGCAGCGGCAAATCTGGTTCGCCCTCCGATGCTCCGGCGATCCTCACCACCGCGGCGCAGCGGGGTTGCGGATAGGGAAACTGGTGCCAACTCGGCACTTTGTTGATTCCGCCACTCCACGTGCGGTTCTTCACATCCATCTTCAGAAGCGGAGGATCCCCGGAGGTGTCGATTCGTGCATCCCAGATGTCGTTTTTCGTCACCCTCAGGCAGAGCGCCCCATCGCGGTCCCATAACAGAGCGTTGAGGTCGCCGTTGCCGACAGGGATCGCCTGGCTCATGATGTCGGTGGCGCGTTCCTGATGGACCGAGGCCGCTTCAAGGGCGTCCGGAAACGGGATGTGGTTCTCCGCTCTGGCCAAGATTGCCAGAGCGGCCAGCGCGAGTGATTGGATGGCCGGATGTTTCATGGTGTCTTCATACGAAATGAAACCCGATCACGGTTCGGCCGATTGATTTGAACTGGTAACTCACGCCAAAGCCAGCCATCAGGGCAGCTTCGGAAGCGTGACGTTCAGGACATCGCCGGCGGTGGCGCTCTTAATGGCGATTTCCGCTTTGGGAGCGGCTCCCGGCGGCAACGCGTCCGCCGCCACCTGGAAGACCACCTCGCGGGCGGCGTAGGGGGCGAGCGCCGGCAGCGATTCGCTCAGCTTGACCGGCTCACGGCCATCCGGGCGGATGGTTAGATCGACCGTGGTCGCGCTTGATTCCGCCAGGCCGAAGTTCTCCACCGTCACCTTCAGCTCGCGCTTGTTGTTTCTAACATCTCCTGCGGCGATGCTGCCATGCGCGCTGAGCAAGGGGTATTCCGCGGGTTCGGAGGGAAGCGCCGCGTAACCGAAGATCAGCCCGCCCTTGAGGTCCTTGGCGATCAGCTTGGCGGTTTGATCCTTGGTTTCGAAACCGCAATCGCCATCGGAAAACTCCGCGATCAAGCGCGTGCCGTTCGTTTTCACCGAGAGCGGAGCCGCGGCCTTGCCGAAGTCCACCCGCGACGGCGCGCCGAAGCGCATGCTTTTGGCATCGATGTCCTTGCCGCCTTCGATCGCGACCTGGAAACGATCGCCATCCTTGCGGACATGGATCGTGCGTGGCGCGGTGACGTCCACGACGATGGCTTTCGAGCTGTGATTGTCGTTGGGTTTGTCCACTTCCTTCGCATCATCGATCACGGCGAAGAGCATGTGGGTGGCGCGGCCGACTTCGTCCTGGATCACGCGCGGGCGTTCGATCTTGTGCCAGTCCTCGGAGGTTCCGTCCTCGCGGCGGAAGATGCCGGGGCCGTATGCGAGGCCTTGATCCCAATCCCAGCGCTGCCCGTCGCGGGAGCGCAGATAGTAGGCGGCGCGGCCGAACCAATCGTTGACGATGAGGTTGTATTGCACGTCGTCCTTCCACACCACCGGATCTTCGAAGCGCGCCTTGCTCACCGCCGGATAGGCCGAGCGGTTGGAAACGCGGCGGTAGGGTTCCTTGTCACCGTCCTTGCTGATCCAGACCTCGCCGGTGCGGCTGACCATCAGATAGCTGCCATCGCTGCGCCGGGCGAAGGTGCAGTTGCTCATGTCCACATTGGAGCGGCCGCGGGTGTCGAAGGAGAGTGTTCCGCGCGTCCACGGGCCATCCAACGAAGGCCCGCGGTAACAGCCGTTGATGATGTAGAGGATCCAGGTGCCGGTCTTCGCCTGATAGGCCGTGACGTTGTGGCCCTTGCCGATTTCCTTGATCACCTTGTAGGGGCCGGAGGGCTTGTCGCTCACCGCGTGCACGACATCGGAGTTCGGCCACTCGAAATGGCCTTTCGGTGACTTCTCCGGCCAGCGCACCACGAAGTTGTGATACTTTCCGTCCGGTCCCTTCACCACGGAGGTGCACCAGTAGGAAAACTCCGCGTCCTCCACACCGTTCGACGCGTCCCGCGGCTTCACCGCATCCACGCCCCAGACGTCCGAACGGAGAGGGGCGTTCGGTTTCATCGGCAGGAAACGATGGATGAACTGCCCGCCCTCGACCATGCCCTCCGGCACGACGTAGGTGGACTTGCCAAACTGCGCGTCGGCGAATGGCAGCAGCGCCAGGTTGGTTAGAGCGACCAGTGACGGGAGGAGGGAGTTTGGGTGTTTCATGATGATCTGCTTGGAGGAACCCGATGAATCGCGTATTTTCCGGATCGGATTCATTGGGTGCGGACCCTGATACACGGAGAAACAACAGTTCATATCGAACTCCATCATTGGGTTTCCAGTGTTAGCGGAGTTTCAGGAATCACCCGTGGCAGGCGTCCGACGCATTGGCTCGATTGCTACGAAGCCGGATCCCACTCCGCGATGCCCAGCGAACCATCGCTTTGCCAGGGATCGCCGCCGCCGTTTTTTCCTGCGGATTTCTGAAAGCCATTTTCTCTCGAAATCGACTGGAAGCCACCGGACTTCAGCGTTTGAAGAATCAGTTCCCTCTCCTTGTCCACCTCCGCCGCGATGTGGTGGGTGATCTGGCCGGTGGTGTGGCTGAGGCCCACGCTGCGGTCGAAGGTGGCGGCTCCCCACCATGCGGGCTTTCCGTCTCCCGGTGCTTTCCAGAATCTCACATGATGCCGCTCGCGCGGGTTTCCGCCCTCCGGTTTCTCAAACGCCAGATCCTGGATTTTTCCAAACAACAACAGCGCGCTCACCGGAGCTTCGTCATAGGGACGACGCGCCACCGAATCCACCGCGATCCGCAAACTGGATTTCAGGGTGACCGGATCCGCGGGATACCAACCTGATTTCAACATCGCCGAGACCAACTTTTCCTCCGGTGCCACGATGAACAGGTTCAAGGGATCGCCGGGGATGCCCGCAGGTGTGGTGGTCAACTTCGGCGCGTTGTTGAGCGCCGGGTGCCGATGCGAGCGGCGTCGCAGCGTTTCAGGAATCGCAACATAGGAAACCACCGCCCAGATCATCAGAACGGCGGCACATCCCCAAAGAATCCGGCGCCGACTTCTCGATGCGGTTGGATCATTGGCATTCATGCAGGCTGTTAGGGGTAGGGCGGAACCCGCGTGAGCGAGAGTCGAGCAGGCAAGGTCCATGAAAGGCCAGCCTCGCACCGCGCATCAATCCAAAACGCGCCACGGAAAAAATCCAGGCCATGTGGTTCCCAAACACCCGCAAGCGCGGGGCGGAATCGCCGGAAAAACTGAATCAACGGAAGTACGAGGACTGGGACTCGAACCCAGGATTCGAGACTTTCTTTTGAGATCCTGTAAAATACTTGTATTTACAAGGGGTTGCAGACACAAAAGACAGTAAAAACAGTAGAATCTGTTCGCACTCTGTTCTCACTTCTGGTAGCCTCCATCCATGAGTGTGACCGTTCACAAGAGACCAGGGTCCCCGTATTGGGTGGCTGCATTCGATGTAACCCAACCGGATGGCAGTATCCGACGCTTGAAGAAATCGACGAAGAAGACGGATAAGGACGAAGCAACGGCAGTAGCGCTTCAGTTTGCCGGGCTTGAGAAAAAAATCGTATCAGCAACCGAGGATGATGACCGCGCCAATCTCGAATTGCTGGTCAAAGCGCAGAAAGCGGCTGCACGCGGAGGTCTTACTGAGGCCAAGGTGCTGCAGCTGATGTCGGAAATGCTTGAAAACGCCACGGGCACAGGGTTGCAAAAGTACACGGTCAGAACATGGGCCGCAGAGTGGCAGCGGAGAAAGGCTCCGCTCGAAAAAGCAACGCGCGATCGGTATGCCACAAGCGTGCGAACCTTCCTTGCGTTTCTGGGAGCAAAGGCAGACAAAGGCTTGGCGTCGGTTACCAAGGACGATGTCCGCGGATTCAGGAACAGTGTCAAAATGGGTTGGCAACCCTCCGCCAAAGTGCAACCCGAGGCGACGAAAGCGAAACAGAAGAAAGGAACCAAACCAGAGCAGTCGCCTCCTCCCAGAACTGCCAAAACCACCAATCAATATGCTGCCGACATTATCGGCATGTTTCAGACAGCTGTGAAGGAGGGCGTGCTCCTTGCCAATCCAGCAAGTGGACTCGAACGCCTTCCCGAAAACGACTCTGTTGAACGGGAGCCGTTTGATACGGAAGAAGTGAAAATTCTATTCGAAAAGGCCGGAGAGCCCGAGTGGCACGCCATGATATTCAGCCCCAAAACCTCCAAGCCAAGGCTTCGACTCAATCGTTGTAACGACTGGCCGGGAATGGTACTCTTCGGCTATTACGTGGGAACAAGAATTGGAGACATCGCACGTCTTCGATGGAATAACGTGAACTTGGATCTTGGAACAGTCAGCTTTCGTCCCAAGAAAACCAAGGCGAAGCTCAAACTACTCAAAGTCCCCTTGCACCCGAGCCTCATGCAATGGCTGGAGAGCCGGGACATCCCCAAAGACCGCAGTGAGCCGATCTTCCCAACCTTGTTCAAAACCTCTCCTTCTGGGAAAACCGGGCTTTCCAGCCAATTTTCGACAATCATGGATTACGCAAAGATTGACCGCCGCTTAATACGCCCGGCAGCCAACGGAATGAAGGCCCTCTATGCCCGAGGTTTTCATTCCCTCAGGCACACAATTAATTCAGCTCTGGCCAATGCCGACGTTTCTCCGGAAATGCGGATGAAAATCATCGGCCATCAAACGCAAGAGGTGAATCAAATCTACACCCACATTGAAATTGAAAAACTGAGATCGGAAATCCACAAACTGCCCGCAATTTAACAAAAATGCGCATACTCATCACTGCGGATCTCCATTCCCGCCGGGACTGGTTCGATTGGTTGCTCTTGCAGCAAACCGATCTAGCGGTAGTGGCCGGTGACCTGCTGGATGGATTTCGCGCGGATGGCCTGCTTGTACAGATGCTCGCAATTCGCCGGTGGACTGCGCGACTTCCAGGGTATCTGGCTGTCTGCAGCGGCAATCATGACCACAATAACATGGCGCTGCGGAATCCACGCGCCGGGCGTTTGGCCGGCATTCCTGCTGCTGACCGCCCGGAAGTTTCGTCCCTTCTCTTGACCGAGCATTGGATGGATTCCCTGGAAAATGATAGGATCGTGACGGATCGGCGGTCCAAAGTGGTATTGACTCCGGGTGGCAGACTCGCCGTCACGACGATCCCTTATGATTTCGACGGAGGCGAACATCACGACGATCTTTGGGACGAAGGAGCCAGGCTACAACGCCAGGAACAGACACCGTGGCTGGTGCTCCATCACGAACCGCCAGCCGGGCTCAAAGTGGGCGGACGCATCGGAAATCGGCAGCTCTGCCATAAGATTCAGGAATATCGGCCTGACTTCGTTGTTTCAGGCCACTTGCACAATCAGCCCTACGTCGGTTCGTTCGCGGACCGTTTGGACGGGACTTGGTGCTTCAATCCAGGGCACCCCGAGCACGACCAAGCCGTGAAGTCCGACACTCCTAACCACATCCTCCTCGATCTGGCAGGCCGGACTGCGACCTGGTATGCATCACCCTTGACTGGCCAGTTGCCCATCTCCGAAACAATCTCGCTGGGTTGAAACCAAACCTTCCCTTAATTTTACGGCAGCTCCCCCGATTTCCTTGGTGAATGCAGCCGAATTGATTGAGAATGCGATTGAAGCATCATTCACAACTGCCTGGACCACCTGGTGGTGAATCTTTGGAGCCAATCATGTTTTGGCCCTCGCTGGAAAATTGCCTGTAATAGCTGAAGGGCGCTCCATAGTACTTGGACTTATTCAAACCCCCATAGGGATGCCGACCTGACCCGTTTCCGAAAAACCCACTGCGGAATCAGATACGCCCCGCAGCCGTCGATGTATTGGATCGCGTCTCCTGGTGACTTGAAACGAGGTCATTCGAGTGTTGGATGATCCGATGGGGCGCTTTGACTGTTGGATCCTTTTCGCTCTGATCGTGCTTTTGACTCTTCAACACCTGCTGTGCCATCAGGGCGCATCTTCGATTCGGCACCTCGTTCGGCGGCGGCTTTGCGTGTCTCCCCAATGGGCATTTCACGAACTTCGGAGTGGTCCGCAATCTCCGATGGTGCACCAGCGGGATTTCCAATCGAAGAGCCGGAACCTCCAATGACTGCGGAGCTGAACGGACCGGCAGCCTCGGCAATAGCGTCTTCGAAACTCACCACACCCATCGCGGCAATTTCAGCCTCTCGTTGGTCGAGGAACGCAGCCCCGCCAGCCACTCGGAGGCTCGGCATCGTCATTCCGTGAGCACGATGACCGGCATCGGTCTTGCGGGTGAAGCGGCTTTTCGCCGCCGGACTGAGCTTGAGAAGCAATGCAGCGAAGGCAGCGGCTCGCTTCCAAAGAACCGTCAAGAAGCGCGACAACTTCGTGAATACCCCAGCCCTCCGCGCAGATTTCAAAACGCTCATCTTCCGGGATCCCGTCTCAATCAATGCGGCTTGGCTTGATTCCAGTTCGGCAATCCGGGCCCTGGCCTTCTCAAGTTCTGCGCGTTGTTCCTCCAACGAGGTCTTCGTTTTTGCGTGTTCGGCGTATTGCTTGTCCACGCCGGCTTTGCTAGATTGATACCGCCTCAGCCAGTCTTCGGCATCCTCCTTCTGATACTTGTCCGCACGTTTGAGCAAATCCGGACCGTTCGGCAGCTTGGTGAGTTCTTCTTTAACGACACGGTCCATTTCTTCCGCAATGGCCCAATCGGTTGGATCACGCTCCTTCAGGTTTTTCAGAGGGCGGTATTTCACCCACTTGGGCAACTCGATCATCCGGTTATGGCGCAGGATCGAAATATAGCAGTCGCCAAGATTCTTAGGGCCTTTTTTGCCCCTCTTGCCCGTGGCGGAGATTCCAAGCAACTCGTGCTTCACTGGATCCGTGGTCCACGCCCCATAGTGGGTGGACAGTGTCCCCTCCGCGTCGGGATGGAGGGCCAAGTAGCATGGCAGGTAGCCGGTGCGAACGCACAGCAGCGCCATTCCGGCCTCGGAGGCAAGCCGGGCGGTATTGCGGACAAAATCCAGGCGACCATCTCGTACGAGGTCGGCGAACACTCTCGAAAGACCGGATGACAGCGCCGCATTGGTTTCAATCAACCCGGAGTCCTCGCGCTGAGGCTTTCTGTTGCTTCGCTTGTCAATTCGCCAGTAGTACGCGTTCTCCACATTGGATTCAAAATCCGCGACGAACTCCTCGCGTCCTTGAATCTTGAAGATACCGCTTTTGTAGTGTCCAGCGAACCCGACCTCCACATCCCGCGGAAACGGAGATTGCAGCTTTCGTGGCACATTGGGAAACAGTCGCAGTCTTGCCGCCGCTGCCCGATCATCGAAATGCTCGGGGCCAAGAAGGAGGTGCAATGCCTTCGCTTTGAGCTTCCTCTTGGCCGCGCTCGTTGTCCGTTTGCTTTTTGATCCGCGCCCGGACTTGGCCCGAACCCTTTTCTGCTTCTTCGATACCCTGTCCATTTTAGGGCATTGGTTGATCACGGCCTCAACCTCCAAGCGATTTCTCAACTTTTTTGCTCATTCTGCCGAGAATGGCTCCAGGTCAGAATGCTCCGCTTGCCAGGTTCCGTGTGTCCGGAAGACGGACAAGCCATCGGAACCAACCAAGCGCCGCCATACCAGCGGACCGATGCCTCGGCTCCGGTATTGAAACGGTAGCTCAATTCCGGACTAGACCACATATTGCGCGACCGCCTAACAGGCATGGATCTCGCAATATGATGGTCCAGCTCTCCGAGGGCTCTACGAATGCGAGGCATGGGCGTGCCGCCCTCCGCCCGTCGGCGGTTCCTCCCTGCGTTAGGGCTCCGCCCCGACACCCCGGAATCGGAGCCAGGCCCGATGGTAGGAAGAGCAAACCGGCATTAAGCGAGGATAATGCCGCACATGACCGCGGAAACCTCGGCAATAACGGACATAAATTACGGGCAAGAAGCAATTGGGAGGCATTTTCCCTTGGGTAATTGCCGACAGTCGTTCTCTGGGCGTCATTTAGGGCAAAAATGCTCTTTTCTGTCCGTGCCGCTGAGCGAGACTGCCTGTCCGCCGAGATGCCAAGAGACTTTGAGAAGTCTCGATTGCCCGCTGTCAGGAGGTGCTTTTCAACGCCTCCGCATACTCTCCGGCGATGTCGAAACCGATGTCTACCGACGGGTCAATCATCTTGAATCCGACGTATTCGATGCAGAGAAGCTGGAGGCCGGAGAATTTACCGGGGAGGTTGCGCAGGATGTAGCGGGACGCAGGGTTCTCGACGGCAAGCCCTTTGGAACCCAGCATGCCGATCTCTAGGGTGATGCGCTTCACCTCCTCGTCCGGCAGTGCGGCGAATAAGCTCAGCGCTTCGCGGCAGAAATCGACCACATCTTGACGCAGCCCCAGCACTCCGGAACGAAGTTTCAGACCAGTGATTCGGTTGCGCCCCAGCTCTGCTTTCTCGGAAAGCGATCCTCCGGGATCGAGGGCGATCACCCGGCTGTAAGCGATCTCCGCCTCAGTCATTTCACCGGCCTGTTCAAGATTCATGGCAAGATTCAGCCACGCCTGCGGATCCTCCTGAAGTAGGACGACAGCAGCCTTGAGGTGAACCAGTCCTTCTTCCAGCCTGCCAACTTGGGATAGGGCCGCACCGAGGTTCTTGCGGGCGAGTCCGTCCTGGGCATTCCGTGCCACCGCTTGCCGGAAGGCCAAGATAGCCTCGTCCCACCGTCCGGCCCGGCCGCGGGCCACGCCAAGCGCGGTCCAAGCGCCCGGATTTCCGGGATGGAAGGTGATCAACCGTTCCAGCAGGTCGATGGCTTCATACGTCTCGCCCTGATCGCCGAGAGCCATGCCGAGGTTGAGCAAGGCATCCGCATCGTCGGGATTGCGGTCCAGAGCGAGCCGCAGCAGGGCAACTCCCTTGCCGCTGTCGCCCTCCCGCAGGTGGGCCGCTCCCTGTTCGGTGATCGTGGTGGCAGTCGCCTCTTCTTTCCAGCGGATGATCACCCGGTCGTGGGTAACGGCGATTTCCGCCGCGCCTCCCTGCCCCACAAACTGCGTAGCGAGATGCTCGCGCACAGCATCGCGGAACGCGTCGCCTTCGAGATTGCGCTGCCCTTCCGGCAACTGCGAACGGTCAAACTCGGCGAGTGAAAACTGGATGTCGTGGGGTGAGTCAGCCATCAGTCCGCCTGCTTGGATTGGAGAGTGAAATGGTGGGCCCCGGTCAGTCCGAGGAGATCGCCCCAGCGTTCGACCAACGTCCGGTCGCCCGTTGGATCCGCTGGCACGTCGCCCAGCACGGCGAGCAGCTTGTCGGCGATCCCCTTGTATCCCAGCGCGGTGAAGGGAATGTTGAAGCGGGGGTCACCCAGCATCCCCGCCCAGTAGGACGCGAACGCCGCGTTCATCGAGGTGTTGGCATCCACGATGCCTTTCGGAAACTTGCCGCGGATTTCCGGAGCCAGGGCACGCTGGTTTTCGGCGAGCTGCGAGCGGATCTCAGATTCCTGTTGGGTGCGCAAACCCGGGAAATCGTGCCACAGCCATGTGTCCACCCGCAAACCGACCGGATAGGACCGGGTTTGGGTGCTGATTTGCCCGATCATCGCCCGGGCGAAATCGTCGTTGAAAACGTCCAGACCCATGGCGCGGATACCAGCATCCTGCTCGGCCTTGGTCGCGCCGATCTCCCAGCGTTCTTCCGAAGGCAGCGACAAGGTACGGCACAGAAAGCCCAACTGACTCGCGACGAGGTAGTCGAGATTACCCGATCCGGGTTTGAAGCGGACCAAGTGCGCGGGAGCGCCGCGGCGGGCCTGTATCACGGTTGCCCGCAGCCTCATGCCCGGTTCCTCGGCAATGTGGACCGGCAGACCGGAGGAGTCTTCGATCTGCTGGATGAGTTGCTGGACTTCGGGAGAGAATGGCATGGTGGCTCGGATTCAGACGCGACTGCGCCCGGACGGAAACTGGCAGTATGCCTGATCCATGGCAAGTCCGGCGGATTCGCTGGCCATCCCCCGCGGGTGCCCGTTAGGCTGTCGCCATTCCGGTGTTTCTCCCTTCCCGGTCCATGCAGATGAATTTCCGAACCTTTCGACAACCATGATCCAGGAAAACGATGCCGTGGTCGTGATCTTCAGCAAGGAGCAAGTGCGCCAGCGCAAGATCGCGCATTTTCTGAAGCGGTTCGGCCCTTCAGCCGAATTGCCGGAAGGCCCGGAACTCGCGGCGATGATGAACAAG
>Ga0209570_1001106_pt1 | contig 17367 bp, 20 predicted proteins | sample EBPBio172007_DNA_FD_185861 | JGI IMG/M metagenome (GOLD analysis project Ga0209570, IMG submission 185861) | Wastewater treatment Type I Accumulibacter community from EBPR Bioreactor in Madison, WI, USA - Reactor 1_9/17/2007_ DNA (SPAdes)... | ecosystem: Engineered > Bioreactor > EBPR >... | reverse complement strand
AGTATCCGGCGGAACGCTGCCGTCGGGCACGTACCGCCACATACGCACCGGCGTTGTCTGGGCGCTGGTTCTTTTCGCGATTGCCATCGTGCCGATCGTCATTGCGACGCTCGGCATGGTGGACAATTCACCCATTCGCCTTCCGCTCCTGTTCGCCGTTTCATTGTGGGCGCTGGGCGTTCTGGTCGCCCTGTGGGCCGCGCTGCCGGCCTTGCGCCACCGGGTCACCCCGGCGGCCGAAGCGGAAATCGAGGGACTGACTGCCGACCACCTGCTGACCGCACTACTCGACAGCGTGCCGGCACCGCGCAGCTGATTTCTCCATGCCCATTCCGCACACCCCGCTGCTCTGGCTGGCTGCGCTCTGGCTGGCGCTGGGTATTGCCGCCGCGGCAGCGCCGGCATGGCTGGCCGCCTGGCAAGTCACGGGAAGCTTGATCGCGCTGACCGCAACCGCCGACGCCCTGGCCGGGCGGGCGCGGCGGGGCCGGATCAACGCCGAGCGCGAGGTGCCGCACGCGCTGCCGGTGGGTACCTGGCAGCCGGTGCATATCCGCCTGACCACGTCCCTGAAACATGCCACCGGTTGGCTGCGCGACCGCCATCCGGCCGCCTTCGCCAACGAGGGGCTGCCGCTTTTCTTCGACCTGGGACGCGACGTCTGGCAGCGCTGCAGTTATCGCCTGCACCTGACCGAACGCGGCCGCCAGCGTTTTGCCGCCATCGACCTGCGCCTGCGGTCGCCGCTGCGCCTGTGGCAGATTCCGGAAACACTGGAAGTGAGCGACGAGGTGCGGGTCTATCCCAATTTCGCCCGGATCACGCAGTACACCCTGCTGGCCACCGACAACCGGCTTTCGCAGATTGGCGTGCTGCAGCGCCGCCGACGCGGCGAGGGCATGGAGTTCCATCAGATGCGCGATTACCGCCAGGAAGATTCACCGCGGGCCATCGACTGGAAAGCCAGTTCGCGCATGGGCCGGCTGATCGTCCGCGAATATCAGGACGAACGCGACCAGCAAATCGTCTTTCTGCTCGATTGCAGCAGCCGCATGCGCTCGCGCGACGGCGACCTCTCGCATTTCGACCACACCCTGAACGCCATGCTGCTGTTGGCCTACGTTGCGCTCGGCGAGGGCGATGCGGTCGGCCTCTCCACCTTCGGCCACGATCATCCACGCTTCCTGCCACCAAAAAAATCGGTGGCCACGGTCAACCGCCTGCTCAATGCGGTATATGATCTTCAATCCTCGCAGCATAGTCCGGATTACCTGGCGGCCGCCGAGAGCCTGCTCAAGCGCTTGACCAAGCGCAGCCTGATCATCCTGGTCACCAATATCCGCGACGAGGATGACGACACGCTGGGGCCGGCGATGGCCTTGTTGCGCCGCCGGCATGCGGTCACCCTGGCCAGTCTCAAAGAAGAAGTGCTGGACGAGATTCTCGCTGCGCCGGTAGTCGATTTCGATGCCGCCCTGACCCGGGCGGCGACGATGGAGTACGTGCGGTCCCGCCGCCGTCAGGCGGCCATCCTGCGGCATGGCGGGGTACGCATGGTGGACGTCAGTCCGCGTGAATTGCCGGTCGCCCTGATCAACCATTACCGGGCGCTCAAGCGTGCCGGCGCCATTTGACGCTAGAGGGAGATACACCATGACCATGAACGACAACCCCTTCAAGACCCCTGCCGCACATGTTGCCGACGCCGGCGGCCATGCCGGCGACTTTTCGCCTGACGGCCAGCGCGTGCCGGCCGGCAATGGAATCAACTGGCTCGGGCGCGGCTGGGATCTGTTCCGCCAGGCGCCCGGCGTATGGATCGGCATCGGCTTGATCTACCTGATCATCTCGCTGGTGCTGGCTTTCATCCCCATCCTCGGCCCGCTGGCCCTCAGCCTGCTGGCGCCGGTGTTCATCGGCGGCATCATGCTTGGCTGCCATGCACTGAGCAACAACGAGGACCTGAGCATCGGCCACCTTTTTGCCGGTTTCTCCAACCATGCCGGCAACCTCATCCTGGTCGGGGTGATCTATCTGGTCGGGGTGATCGCGATCATGATCGTCGTCGGCATTGGCGGGGCGATTCTCGGCGTCGGCGCCTTTGCCCTTGGCATGAGTTCGATGGCCATTGTCTCGATCGTGCTGCTGTCCCTGCTCACCATGCTGCTGCTCGTTCCGCTGGCCATGGCGGTCTGGTTCGCTCCGGCGCTGGTGGTTTTCCACGAAGTCCCGCCTTTCGAGGCAATGAAGGGCAGCTTCTTCGCCTGCCTGAAAAATTTTCTGCCCTTCCTGCTCTACGGCATCGCCGTGTTCATTCTGGCCATCATCGCCTCCATCCCCTTCGGGCTCGGCTGGCTGGTGCTGATCCCGCTGCTGATGGCCTCGATGTACGCCGGTTATCGCGACATGTTTACCCGCAGCTAGCAGCATGGCGGCAGCACTCGCCATCGACACCCTGCGCCGGGTCGCCACCCCGGAAGGCTGCGAAATCGCCCTGCGTATCGCCGGGCCGGTGACCCGCGCCCGCGCCTGGTTGTTCGATGCGCTGATCCGTGTCGTGTTGTGGTGGGTCTTCGCCATGATTGCCGCCTTCACCGGCAAGGTCGGCGCCGGACTGTTCATGCTCAGCCTCTTCTTGCTCGAATGGTTCTACCCGGTGCTTTTCGAGGTGTACATGCGCGGCCAGACACCAGGAAAAAAAGCCTGCGGTCTGGTCGTGCTGCACGACGACGGTCGCCCGGTCGGCTGGGGCGGATCGTTCATCCGCAACACCCTGCGCTTTGTCGATTTCCTGCCGCTGCTCTACGCCACCGGTTTCATCGCCACCTTGTGCAACGCCGAAGGCAAGCGGCTGGGAGATCTTGCCGCCGGCACCGTCGTGGCGCATGTCGAAACCCCGGAACAGAAAAGCACGGCGGATGACGCTACCGGCAGCGAGGCGCCACCGTTTCCGCTTAACGTCGAGGAGCAGCAGGCCCTGATCGAATACCGCAATCGCGCCGGCACGCTGACCGAAGAACGGGCGGAGGAGCTGGCGGAACTGGCCACGCCGCTGACCGGGCGGGTCGCCCCACGGCACGGGCGGCAGCGCCTGCTGCGCATGGCCAACTTTCTGCTTGGGCAGCGCTAACATTCCGTCACTAAACCACTGCGCCGAGTAAGGTAAAATCCGCTTTTTTTCGGCAATACAGGGAAATCAACATGGCCGGACATTCCAAATGGGCCAATATCCAGCACCGCAAAGGGCGCCAGGATGAGAAACGCGGCGCGGCCTTCTCCAAGGTCGCCAAGGAAATCACCGTCGCCGCCAAGCTGGGCGGGGGCGACCCGTCGTTCAACCCGCGCCTGCGGGTGGCGGTGGACAAGGGCAAGGCCATCAACATGCCCAAGGACAAGATCGATACCGCCATCAAGAAGGGCACCGGCGAACTCGAAGGCGTCGATTACGTCGAGGCGCGTTACGAAGGCTACGGCATCGGCGGTGCCGCAGTGATGGTGGACTGCCTGACCGACAACAAGACGCGGACGGTGGCCGAAGTGCGCCACGCCTTCTCCAAATACGGCGGCAACATGGGCACCGACGGCTGCGTGGCCTTTCAGTTCAAGCATTGCGGCCAGATGATTTTCGCCCCTGGCACCGACGAAGCGGCACTGATGGACGCCGCCATCGAAGCTGGTGCGGACGACGTGCTGACCAACGACGACGGCTCGATCGAAGTGATCACCCCGCCGAACGATTTCCTGACAGTACGGGAAGCGCTCGAAGCGGCCGGATTCAAGCCGGAGTTCGCCGAAGTCACCATGAAGCCGGAAGGCGAAACGGCGCTGGCCGGCGAGGACGCGCTGAAAATGCAGAAGTTGCTCGACGCGCTGGAAAGTCTCGACGACGTTCAGGAAATCTACACCACCGCATCCATGGATGAGTAACGCCCAGACACCGGGCAAATAATCACTTGAGGAGAAAAACATGGCAAAGGCAAAAATCATCGGCACCAGTTCCTACGCTCCGGGTGCGCCGATCACCAACGAAGAGTTGTACAAGATGGTGAGCATCGATTTCGATATCGAGCGCCTGGAAGGCAAGATCGGCATCAAGCAGCGGCACATGGCCAAGCTGCGCGGGATCGAGGAATTCACCACCGATTTCGCCACCAAGGCAGCGCAGGCGGCCATCGCCAACGCCGGCATCGACCCGATGGAAGTCGGGCTGTTCATCGTCGGCACCGACTCGCCGCAGCACATCTGCCCGGGCTCTGCCGTCATGGTGCAGGGCCGCATCCAGGGCCAGCAGATGCTGACCGGCTGTTTCGACGTCAATGCCTCCTGCTCCAGCTTCACCAGCGCCCTGGCCATCGCCTCCAACATGATGGCCGGCGATGCCACCATCAAGTATGCCGTGGTGATCGGCGTCTACAACATGCCGGCTTTCGTGCGCCCGGACGATGGCTTCGGCCACGCCCTGTTCGCCGATGGCGCCGGCGCTGTCGTGCTGCAGCGTACGGACGACACCGACATTTCCGGTTTCATCACCAGCCAGTTGATGTCCGACGGCACCCAGTGGGATTTCATGGGCATCTACTGCGGCGGCACCAAGTACCCGATCACCCACGAACGTCTGGACAAGGGCGAATACGGCCTGCAAGCACTGAAGCCGCTGCCCGGCGACCGTAACGTCAAGCTGTGGCCGGGGCTGGTCGAGCAGCTGACCAAGAAGGTCGGTCTGAAGGTGCAGGATGTCGATCACGTCATCTTCACCCAGATCAACAAGGCAGTCATCGAGCAGGTGATGGAGATTCTCGGCCTGCCGATCGAAAAGACCACGATGATCATGGATCGTTACGGCTATACCGGCTCTGCCTGCATTCCGATGGCGCTGCACGAAGCCGCGACCAAGGGCAAGCTGAAGAAGGGCGACAAGGTGGCGCTGATCGCCTCCGGCGTCGGCTTCTCGGTGGCCTGCGACCTGATCGCCTGGTAAATCCGCCACGCTGCGGCCGGAGCCCATCCGGCCGCAGCCTCCCGACCCAGCGTGGCCAAGGCCAAAATCATCGGAACGGGCATCTATGTGCCCGGCGAACCGATCGGGAACGAAGAACTGTTCGCCCGGCTGGGGCTGAATTACGATATTTCCCGGCTGGAAAACGTCATCGGTATCCGGCAGCGGCATATGGCCAAGCTGCGCGGCATCGAGGAATACACCACCGATTTCGCCACCCACGCGGCCGAAGCTGCCATCGCCGATGCCAACATCGACCCGGCGGAACTCGGCCTGATCGTGGTGGCCACCAATACCCCGCAATACCTTTCCCCCGGATCGGCGGTCATGGTGCAGGGACGCTTGCAGAAGGGCCAACAGGCAACCACCTGCTTCGACCTGGCCACCACCTGCTCCGGATTTTGCACCGCGCTGGATGCCGTGGCCAAAATGATGGCCACCGATTCCGATCTGCGCCACGCGGCGGTCATTGCCAGCTACAACATGCCCGCCTTCGTCCGCCCGGACGATGCCTTCGGGCATGCCATCTTCGCCGACGGAGCGGCAGCAGTGATTCTGCAGCGTACCGATGACGATGACCCTTCCGGTTATATCGGTGGCCAGTTGATGTCCGACGGAACACAATGGGATTTCATCGGCATCTATTCTGGCGGCTCGGAAAAACCGATCACTGACGAACGGCTCGCGGCCGGGGAATGGGGTCTGCAAAATCTCAAGGCGTTACCCGGCGACCGCAATCTCAAGCTCTGGCCGGTCATCGTCGAGCGCTTGCTGGAAAAACATGGCATCGCAATCGAGCAGGTCGATCATCTGCTGTTTACCCAGTTCAACCGCTCCATCGTCACGCAAATCATGGAGATGCTCGGCCTGCCGCTGGAAAAGACCACCCTGACCATGGATCGCTTCGGCTATACCGGATGCAGCTGCATTCCGATTGCGCTGAGCGAGGCTGCCCGCCTGGGCAAGATCAAGCGGGGCGACACGCTGGCCCTGATCGCTTCCGGCTCGGGCCTGACCGTCGCCAGCAATCTGCTGGTGTTCTGATGTCCGGTACGCTGCGCATTCTCGGCATCGACCCCGGCCTGCGCGTCACCGGCTACGGGGTCATCGAGAAATCCGGCACCCGGCTTGCCTACATCGCCAGCGGCTGCATCAAATCGCGGGAACAGGATAGTCTGCCCGAGCGTCTGGCCACCCTGTTTGCCGGCATCGGCGAAATCGTCACCACCTACGCGCCGCAACAGGCGGCCGTCGAAAAGGTTTTCGTCAACGTCAATCCCCAATCCACCCTGCTGCTCGGACAGGCGCGCGGCGCCGCCATCGCCGCACTGGTGCATGCCCGCCTGCCGGTGGCCGAATACACTGCGCTGCAAGTCAAACAGGCGGTGGTCGGGCAGGGTAAAGCTGCCAAGGAACAGGTGCAGGCCATGGTCGTCCGCCTGCTCGAATTGCCGGGCTCCCCTTCCGCCGATGCCGCCGACGCGCTGGCCTGCGCCATCTGCCATGCCCACGGCGGGCAAGGACTCGGTGCACTGGCCACCGCCGGTTTCCGCGTACGCGGCGGCCGTCTGATCGGCTAACATAGCGCCTTACTCCTGATTCCGGATCGCCCCTCCCATGATCGGACGCCTGACCGGCCTGCTGGCCCAGAAGAACCCGCCACACGTGATTCTCGACGTGCAGGGGGTCGGCTATGAAATCGACGTGCCGATGAGCACCTTCTACAACCTGCCGGACACCGGACAGAAAACCACCCTGCTGACGCACCTGGCGATTCGCGAGGACGGGCATTTTCTTTACGGGTTTCTCAGCGAAGCCGAACGCTTTGCCTTCCGGCAGCTGCTGAAAATTTCCGGCATTGGCGCACGCACGGCGCTGGCGGTGCTCTCCGGTTTGTCGGTCGATGACCTGGCGACGGCAGTGGCCTGCCAGGAGGTCGGCCGGCTGACCAAGATCCCCGGTATCGGCAAAAAGACCGCAGAACGCCTGCTGCTGGAACTCAAAGGCAAACTGGCCGAGCCGCTGTCGCCTGCCGGCACGCCGGTCCAGAACAGCCAGAGCGATATTCTCAACGCGCTGCTGGCGCTGGGGTACAACGACAAGGAGGCCAATCTGGCCATCAAGCAACTCTCCCCCGATGTCGGCACCTCCGACGGCATCCGTCAGGCCTTGCGCCTGCTTTCGAAAGTCTGAGATGGAACAACAACCCCCACGCTCCCTTCGCTCGCTGCCCCCCGAGGGGGTATGTTCGCCCCTCGGGACGGCCCTTCGGGACAAACCATGAACCAGAAAAATACCCAGTACGCCAGCCTGGCGCTTGGCATCCTGCTGATCGTCGGCTGTATCGCGGTCCTGACCCCCTTCATCGGCACCCTGCTGCTGGCCATGGTGGTCTGTATCACCGTCTGGCCGGCGCACAACCGCCTGCTCAAACTCTGCCGACAGCGGCGGACGCTGGCTGCGCTGCTCAGCTCGCTGCTGCTGATCCTGCTGCTGCTGATGCCGATGCTCTTCCTTTCCGGCAGCCTGGCCAGCAGCGTCGAAGCGCTGATCCAGCATTTCCGCCCGATGATCGCCAACGGCCTGCCCAGCGACGCCCCGGCCTGGCTAGCCGGTCTGCCTGTCGTTGGCAACGACATCGCTGCCTACTGGCACAAGATTGCCGCCAATCGCAGCGAATTGAACAAACTGTTGCAAATGGCTTTCGACCCGGCCAGCAAGATCCTGCTCAAGGCCGTGGCCATCTTCGCCCAGGGCATGCTGCAATTGGTGCTGGTGATTTTCTTCACCTTCTTCATCCTGCGCGACGCCGACATCTATGCCGCCACGCTGAATACCGCAGCACGCAAGCTGGCCGGCGAACTCGGCGCCCACATGCTGCGCCTGGCCCAGGGCACCGTCGCTGGCGTGATGGTCGGCATTGTCGGCACCGCCGCGGCCCAGGCACTGGTCGGCATGGTTGGCTATCTGATCGCCGGGTTGCCGGCCATCATGGTGCTAACCTTTGCCACCTTCATTTTCTCGATGGTTCCGGTAGTCGGCTCGACCCTGATCTGGGGTGGGGCTGCCATCTGGCTCTATCAGCAGGGGCAACCCGGCATGGCCATCTTCCTGGTGGTCTGGGGTATCGCGGCCATCAGCAGTGTCGACAACTTCGTCAAACCCATCCTGATTTCGCGCACCGCCAGCCTGCCGCTGCTGCTGATCATCGTCGGCGTGTTCGGCGGGGTGCTGGTCTTCGGCTTCATCGGCCTGTTCCTCGGCCCGGTCTTGCTGGCGCTTGGTCAGGCGCTGCTGCGCGACTGGCTGTTCAATACCCCGGCGCTGGAGCAGCGCCCATGATCGAATCGGACGATCTCGGCGCCCGACTGATCGCCCCGCAAAGCGTTTCCGCGCAGGAAGAAGCGCTGGAACGGGCTCTGCGCCCGAAGCGGCTAGCCGATTACGTTGGCCAGCAGAAAATTCGCGAACAGCTGGAAATTTTCATCCAGGCCGCCAGACAACGCGGCGACTCGCTTGATCATGTGTTGCTGTTCGGCCCACCCGGCCTGGGCAAAACCACACTGGCGCATATCGTCGCGGCCGAAATGGGCGTGAACCTCCGGCAGACTTCCGGGCCGGTGCTCGAACGCGCCGGCGATCTCGCCGCGATCCTGACCAACCTCGAGCCGCACGACGTGCTGTTCATCGACGAAATCCACCGACTCTCGCCGGTGGTCGAGGAAATTCTTTACCCGGCGCTGGAAGACTTCCAGATCGACATCATGATCGGCGAAGGCCCGGCCGCGCGCTCGGTCAAACTCGATTTGCCGCCCTTCACCCTGGTCGGCGCCACCACCCGCGCCGGCATGTTGACCAACCCGCTACGCGACCGTTTCGGCATTGTCGCCCGCCTGGAGTTCTACACCGCCGCCGAGTTGCAAAGCATTGTCAGCCGCTCGGCGCAACTGCTGGGCGCCCCGATCGACGACGCCGGGGCACTGGAAATCGCCCGCCGCGCGCGCGGCACGCCGCGTATCGCCAACCGCCTGCTGCGACGCGTGCGCGATTACGCCGAAGTCAAAGGCGACGGCGTCATCCACCGTGAAATTGCCGACGCGGCGCTCAAAATGCTCGATGTTGATGGCGCCGGCCTGGATATCATGGACCGCAAGTTGCTGCTGGCAGTCATCGAAAAATTCGGCGGTGGCCCGGTCGGGGTGGACAATCTCGCGGCCGCCATCGGCGAAGCGCGCGACACCATCGAGGACGTACTCGAACCCTATCTGATCCAGCAGGGCTACTTGCAGCGTACATTGCGCGGACGCATCGCCACGCCGGCAATCTACCGTCACCTGGGGTTTGCGGAAGCCGCCGGGTCCGGCGGGCGGGATCTGTTGAGCGACCAATAGCACTTTCCGCATAGCCGACTTGCCAGTCAGCCGGCTAGGGTCCACACTTTCACTGTTTGAATGCCTTTGCGGGGAAAAGCATGACCATCACCAAACGCCTGATCATTGTCCTGGCCACTGCCCAGATCGCCATGCTGATTGTCGGCCTCATCGGTCTGCTCAATCTGAACCAGGCTCAGCAGCGGTTCGCCCATATCAGTGAAGGTCTGCTGCCCAGTGTTTCCAGCGTCGCCGAAGTCAAGGAAGCGCTGATCAAGGGCCGCATCGCCACCTATCAGCATGTGTTGCACAACGATGCCGCAGGCAAATCCGACCAGGAAGAGATCATCAACGAGGCCGATGCCGACGCCGATCGCATGCTGAACTCCTTCATTGCGATCGATGAAGAGGAGCGCAAGATTCTGGCTGCCGCCCGCAGTGCGCTCGAGGATTACCGCAAGACACGCGCCGATTTGCTCAAACGTTCGAACGCCAACGATACCGCCGGTGCACAGCGCATCCTGCTCGGCAGCGCTGTCGAAAAAGGCCAGACCCTGGCCGAATCGCTCAACGCGCTGATGGCCAACAAGAGCAAGCTGGCCAACGACGAAACCCAGGCCAACGCGGCAGCATACAAGCGCTCGCTGGCCATCAACGCCGGCGTCATGCTGCTGGCGCTGGCACTCTGTTCGTGGATGGCCTGGCGCATCGTACTGGCAATTCGCCAGGGGTTGGCCAGCATCCAGGGCACTTTCCGCCAGGTCAGCGATTCGCTCGATTTCACCGCGCGGGTGCCGGTAGCCAGCATGGACGAAATCGGCACGACCGCGACCGCCTTCAACAGCCTGCTCAGCAAGTTGCAGGGAAGTTTCCGCTCGCTGACCGAGGACGCCCGCGCCGTCGCCAGCGGCGCACAGCAACTTTCGCAGGCCGCCGGGCAGGTTTCGCGCGCCATCGTCGCACAAAGCGAATCTTCCTCGTCGGTCGCCGCCACCGTGCAAGAGGTGACAGTCAGCGTCAATCACGTTGCCGACCGCGCCGGCGAGGCACAGCAGTTGTCCAGCACATCGGTCGAACTGGCCCAGTCGGGTTCGCGCACCATCGGGCAAACCATTAACGACATCCGCGACATTTCCGCGCTGGTCCATCAGGCCGGCAAGACCATCCAGCAACTGGAGGCGCAAAGCGCCCAGGTCAGCAACATCGTGCAGGTAATTCGCGAGGTGGCCGACCAGACCAATCTGCTGGCGCTGAATGCCGCCATCGAAGCCGCGCGCGCCGGCGAACAGGGGCGCGGCTTCGCCGTCGTTGCCGACGAAGTGCGCAAACTGGCCGAACGCACCACCGCATCCACCCAGGAAATCGCCCGCACCATCGACGCCATGCGCGAACAATCCGAGCGCGCCGCCGAACACATGAGGGCAGCCGACGAACTGGTCAGCAACAGTGTTCAGCGCGCCGACGGTGCCGACAGCGCCATCCAGGAAATCGGCCAGTCGGCACAAAGCAATGCGGCCACCGTGACCGAAATATCCAGCGCCATCAAGGAACAGGGCAGCGCCAGCAACGATATTTCGATCCAGATCGAACGCATTGCACGCATGGCGGAAGAAGCCAGCGCCGCTGCCAATCAGGCGGCGACACTGGCCAGCAAACTGGAAGAGCAGGCTGGGCGCCAGATCCGTACGCTGCAGCAATATCGCATCTAACCATCGTCCGGATGCCCCGGAAGGAGTTGTTTCCCGGCGGGGCGTTCTTCCGTGGCCCCCGGAAACACTTCGTAACACCCGAGTCTCCCGGCCTGCGGTAAAATCCGGCCATGAAACATGCGCCCAGCCCGCACGCCTTCACTATCCCCGTTCGCGTCTATTACGAGGATACCGACGCCGCCGGCGTTGTTTACTACGCCAATTACCTGCGCTACTTCGAACGCTGCCGCACCGAGTGGATGCGTTCGCTCGGCCACGGTCAGGCCGATTTCAACCGTGAAGAAGGCCTGGCTTTCGTGGTTCGCCGCGTCGCGGTCGATTACCTGAAACCCGCGCGGCTGGACGACGCGCTCACCGTCGGCCTGGAAGTCGAAAAACTCGGTCGCGCCCAGGTGGTGGTCCGGCAATTCGTGCTGCGCGATGGCGAGGAACTGGTCACCGGCAGTGTCCAGATCGCCTGCGTCGACCTGAAGAAAATGAAATCCGCCGCCATTCCCGACTATCTGCTCGCCAAGCTGGAAACCCTGCAATGAACGTCACGCAAGATCTCTCCATCCTCCACCTGATCCTCAATGCCAGCGCCGTCGTCCAAGCAGTCATGGCCTTGCTTGCCGGGGTCTCCTTCATGTCCTGGTACTACATTTTCATGAAGTGGTTTGCGGTGCGGCAGGCGCGCAGCCAGACCGAGGCCTTCGAGCGCGATTTCTGGTCCGGCGGCGATCTCAACAGCCTCTACAACAGCGCAGTCAACGACCGCCACCACGCCGGTAGCATGGAGCGCATTTTCGAAGCCGGCTTCCGCGAATTCACCAAGCTGCGCGGCCAGAAAAATCTCGACCCCAAGGACATGGTCGATGGTTCGCGCCGGGCCATGCGCGCCACCTACCAGCGCGAGATGGACGCGCTCGAATCGCATCTCTCCTTCCTCGCCTCGGTCGGCTCGGTGTCGCCCTACGTCGGTCTGTTCGGGACAGTCTGGGGCATCATGCATGCCTTCCGCGGCCTCTCCAACGTCGGCCAGGCCACCTTGGCGGCCGTCGCCCCCGGCATTGCCGAAGCGCTGGTCGCCACCGCTATCGGCCTGTTCGCCGCCATCCCGGCGGTGCTGGCCTACAACCGCTTCGCCCACGACATCGACCGTCTGGCCACCCGCTTCGAGAGTTTCATGGAGGAATTCTCCAACATCATCCAGCGGCAGGTGAGGTAAGGCGATGCGCCCGCGCCGTCTGAAAAACGAAATCAACGTCGTTCCCTATATCGACGTGATGCTGGTGCTGCTGGTCATTTTCATGGTCGCCGCGCCGATGATGACCACCGGCAGCATCGACCTGCCCTCGGTCGGCAAGGCCGCACAGGCGCCGACGCAGCCGCTGGAAGTGGGAATCAAGGCTGACGGCGGCCTGTCGCTGACCGACCGCGCCGGCGACAACAAGGAGCGCAGTCTGGATAAAAAGGCGCTACTGGCCGCACTGAGCGAAGCCCAGAAAAAGCGCCCGGATCAACCAGTACTGATCGCCGGCGACAAGAATGTGAAATACGAGTCGGTGTTGTCGATCATGGACGAACTGCAGCGCGCCGAAGTCAAGCGCATCGGCCTGCTGGTGCAGCCGCAGGGCAAATGAACCCGCATCTGCCGCAAGCAAACCCGGGGCGCTGGAAGGCGCTGACGCTGACCCTCCTGATGCATGTGGTGCTGGTCGTGGTGCTGTTTTTCGGGGTGCAATGGAAACGCAATGCGCCCAACGTGGTCGAAGCCGAACTATGGTCGGCACGCCCGCAACCGCAAATGACCGCGCCCCCGCCCGTCCAGGAGCCGGAACCCAAACCGGAGCCCAAGCCCGAGCCGAAACCGGAAATCAAGCCGGACCCCAAGCCGCCGGCCAAACCCGATATCCCCATCAAGCAGGAAAAGAAGCCGCCGCCGAAACCTGAGCCGAAACCCGAGGTCAAAAAGCCGGAAACTCCGCGATTGCCGGATTTCAGCAAGGAAATTCAACGTGAACTTGAGGCCAACAAAATCGACGCCGAACGCAACCAGCGGGCGGCGGCGGCACGCGATAAGGTTCTTACTGCCTGGAGCGAGAAAATTCGCGGCAAGGTGCGCGGCAATATCGTCGCGCCACCCGGATTGCAGGGCAACCCGATTGCCACATTCACGGTGACCTTGCTGCCCTCGGGAGACGTGATGAACGTTCAGCTCAAGAAATCAAGCGGCAACCCGGCCTGGGACGCGGCAACCGAACGCGCCATCCGCAAATCCTCGCCGCTGCCGAAGCCAGACGACCCGACCAACTTCGAGCGCGAATTGATCCTCAGCCTGTGCCCGGTTGAAGAAACTGGTTGCCGTTAGCCGATATAATCTCTTGTTATGAAAAAACTACTCTCTTCTCTCGTTTTCTGCTCGACGCTGGGTCTTGGCATCGCTCAGGCGCAATTATCCATCGAGATCGCTGGCGTCGGCGCCAACCGCATCCCGGTGGCGATTGCCGACTTTGCCGGCGACCCCGCCACGGCGCGTGCGCTGACTTCGGTGATCCGCGCCGATCTCGAACGCAGCGGACTGTTCCGTCTGATCGAGCCGGGCGGCGTGCTCAGCGAAAGCGCCCCGGTCAATTACGGCGACATCAAGGGCAAGGGCGCCGACGCCCTGGTCGGCGGCAGCCTGACCCCGCTGGCCAATACCCGCATGGAGGCGCGCTACCGGCTTTACGATGTCAATAAGCAGGTCGCGCTGGCCGGCGCCGCTTACGCCACCGCCACGCCGCAACTGCGGGCCGCCGGCCACCGTATCGCCGACGACATCTACGAAAAGCTGACCGGCGAGAAAGGCGTATTCTCGACGCGCATCGCCTACGTCACCCGCTCCGGCGGCCGCTACGAGTTGCAAATCGCCGACTCCGACGGCCAGAATGCGCAGGCGGCGCTGGTCTCCAAGGAACCGATCATCTCGCCGGTGTGGTCGCCAGACGGTGGCCGTATCGCCTACGTCTCCTTCGAGAACAAGAAACCGGTGATCTACGTGCATTCGCTGGCCACCGGCAAGCGCATTACGGTTGCCAATTTCAAGGGTTCCAACTCCGCACCGGCCTGGTCGCCCGATGGGCGCCGCCTGGCTATCGTGCTGACCAAGGACGGCAATTCGCAGCTTTACGGCATCAATGCCGATGGCAGCGGGCTTCAACGCCTGAGCAGCTCCGCCGGCATCGATACCGAGCCACGCTTCTCGCCGGACGGCGCGACGATCTACTTCACCTCCGACCGGGGCGGCAGCCCGCAGATCTATCGCATGTCGGCCAGTGGCGGCGATGCACAGCGGATTACCTTCGAGGGCAGCTACAACGTGACTCCGCGCCCCTCGCCGGACGGAAAGATACTGGCCTATATCACCCGCCGCGAAGGCCATTTCCAGCTGGCGGTCATGGACCTGGCCAACCGCCAGACGCAGATTCTCAGCGATTCGAAGAAAGACGAATCGCCTTCTTTCGCCCCCAATGGCCGCATGATCCTGATGGCCACCGAGATCGGCGGACGCGGCGTGCTTTCGGCCATTTCGGTCGATGGCCGCATCAAGCAGCGACTCTCGGTTTCCGCCGGCGACGTCCGCGAGCCGGCCTGGGGCCCCTATTTCCAATAATCCAACCCGGAGAAACGATCAATGAACAAGTTGCTCATCACCGCCCTGCTGGCCAGCCTGCTGGCCGCTTGCAGCTCGACCCCGACTACCGACACCGGCGCCCCGGTCGAAACCCGTACGCCAACAGGCAGCCAGATCACCACGGTCACTGCCGGAAATGTCGACGCCACCGGCCTGCCGCGCGAACTGACTGATCCGAAGAGCATTCTTTCGCAACGCGTGGTCTATTTCGACCTCGACAAATACGACATCAAGGACGAATACAAGGACCTGGTCGCGGCGCACGCCCGCTTCCTCAACGCCAACCGCCAGTTCAAGGTGCTGATCCAGGGCCATACCGACGAGCGCGGCAGCCGCGAATACAACCTTTCGCTCGGCCAGAAACGCGCCGATGCGGTGAGGAAGAGCATGCAACTGCTCGGGGTCAAGGAAGAACAGATCGAATCGGTCAGCCTGGGCAAGGAAAAGCCGGCGGTCGAGGGCCATGACGAGGCCGCCTGGTCCAAGAACCGTCGCGCCCACATCCTTTACAAGGGCCCCACCGGTACCGGCGAGTTCTGAGATGAAACGCCTGCTCGCTCTCCTGCCGGCCGCTCTGGCCATTGGCTCGGCGCAGGCCGGCCTGTTCGATGACGAAGAGGCCCGCCGGCGTGTCGCCGAGTTGAAAACCGCTGTGGAAGCCCGGCAGGACGCCGATGCCCGCGCCCTGCTCGATCTCGGCAACCAGTTGCAGGCATTGCGCGACGAGCAGGCCCGGCTACGCGGGCAACTGGAAACGGTCACCAACGGCATCGAGCAGATCAACAAGCGTCTGCAGGATTTTTACGTCGATCTCGACAACCGGCTGCGCAAGCTTGAGCCACAAAGCGCCGCCCCGGCAGCGCCGGCCAAGGTACCTGGCGGCGAGGCGGTCGCCGACGAGAACAAGGAGTACGACGCCGCGCTCAACCTGCTGAAGGCCGCCAAATTCAAGGAAGCCGCCACGGCACTCACGGCATTCACCACCAACAATCCGAACAGTCCGCTCGCCCCCAGTGCGCAGTTCTGGCTCGGCAAGGCCTGGTACGGCATGCGTGACTGCAAGCGGACCATCGAGGTGCATCAGCAGCTCCTTGCCAAGTGGCCCACCAATCCGCGGGCTGCGGACGCGCTGCTGTCCATTGCCACCTGCCAGCAGGAGCAGGGCAAGGCCGCGCTGGCCCGGAAATCGCTGGAAGAGATTGTCGAACGCTTCCCCGAATCGCCGGCGGCAGATACCGCCAGACAGAGCCTGAAGAAAAAATAGGCCGGTGGCAACGCTGCGTATCAGCGAGATTTTTTTCTCGCTCCAGGGAGAGGCAACTCGCTCCGGATTGCCTACCGTTTTCGTGCGTCTGACCGGCTGCCCGCTACGCTGTGTCTGGTGCGATACCAGCCATGCCTTCAGCGGCGGCCGGACGATGAGCGTCGCCGACATCCTGGCCGACATCCGTCGCCACCCGACCCGGCAGGTTTGCGTCACCGGCGGGGAACCGCTGGCGCAGAAATCCTGCCTTGCTTTGCTGAGCGCACTGTGCGACGCGGGTTACGAGGTTTCCCTGGAAACTTCCGGAGCGCTGGATATCGGCGGGATCGATCCGCGCGTGGCCCGCATCGTCGATCTCAAGGCACCCGATTCCGGCGAATCCGCAAAGAACCGTTGGGAAAATCTGCCCCTGCTCGCCCCGCGCGACGAAATCAAGTTTGTTCTGGCCTCGCGCGGCGATTACGTCTGGGCGCGTGAGATTCTGACCCAGCATCGGCTCGATGCCCGCTGCACGGTACTGATGTCCCCGGTTGCCGGCCAGCTCGACGGGCGCGAACTCGCCGAGTGGATTCTTGCCGACGGCCTGCCGGTGCGTTTCCAGCTGCAACTGCACAAGCTGCTTTGGGGTAACATGCCGGGAAAATGACACCGGAAAGAAATCGCCATGACTGCCAACCGCCGCCAGTTTTCCCGCATCCTCTTCCGTAGCGAAGCCAGGCTGGCCGTAGCCGGCACCGAAGTTCCGGTACAGTTGGCCGATCTCTCGTTGAAGGGCGCCCTGATTCATCCCGGTGCCGATCTGTTCGTGGAGATCGGCAGCCCCTGCGTCCTGACCATCCGCCTCGGCGAACCGGCGGCCACCATTCGCCTGGAAGCCACCGTCGTCCATCGTGAGGGCGGGCATCTCGGCCTGGCCTGCCGTGAAATCGATCTCGACAGCATGACCCACCTCCGCCGCCTGGTCGAACTCAACCTCGGCGACGAACAATTGCTCAACCGCGAGCTTTCGGCGCTGACCAGCTCCGAATAAACGCATTCCAGAAATATCCGATGAAACCAGCCGTTGTTCTGCTCTCCGGCGGACTCGATTCCGCCACCTGCCTGGCGATTGCCCGCCAGCAGCAATTCGCCCCTTACTGCCTTTCTTTCGCCTACGGCCAGCGGCATCGTGCCGAACTCGACGCCGCCGCGCGCGTCGCAGCGGCGCTGGGCGCACAGGAACACCGGATAATGCGCATCGACCTCGGCCAGTTCGGCGGATCGGCCTTGACCGACACCGCTCTGAGCGTTCCCACCGAAGGTATCCAGCCCGGCATTCCGATCACCTATGTGCCCGCCCGCAATACCGTGATGCTCTCCTTTGCGCTGGCCTG
>Ga0209570_1001102_pt1 | contig 17412 bp, 15 predicted proteins | sample EBPBio172007_DNA_FD_185861 | JGI IMG/M metagenome (GOLD analysis project Ga0209570, IMG submission 185861) | Wastewater treatment Type I Accumulibacter community from EBPR Bioreactor in Madison, WI, USA - Reactor 1_9/17/2007_ DNA (SPAdes)... | ecosystem: Engineered > Bioreactor > EBPR >... | reverse complement strand
GGTGCCGAAGGACGATCTCCTTAAGGCTGAAGTGTGGGTGTCGAACGAGGATATCGGCTTCGTCCGCAAAGGCCAGTCGGTCAAGCTCAAATTTGCCGCCTTCCCTTTCCAGAAATACGGCATGGTCGAAGGGACGGTCGAGCATGTCAGTGCCGATGCGGCCGATCAGAACACCAATACGCCGGGCGACTCGAACAAGCGCACGCAGCCCTTGGTCTACAAGGCGCTGATCGCCCTGAAGTCGATGCAACTCTCGATGGACGGCGAACGCTTTCCGCTCAATGCCGGGATGCAGACCAATGCGGAAATCCTCTTGGGCACCCGTAGCGTCGCCGAATACTTGCTTTCACCGGTCAGAAAAGCCTGGCATGAGGCGGGAAGGGAAAGGTAGGGGGTTACCCCAATTTTTTCGCCAGCTTTTCCGCTTTCAAATGCGTGTACCGCTTGAGCATTTGCAGTGTCTTGTGGCCGGTGATGCTGGCTACCTCCATCACATCGAGGCCTTTCTCGAATAGCCTGCTCGTGGCCTCGTGGCGTAGATCGTGGAAATGCAAATCGGTCAGATGCGAGTCCGCTTGAATCGCTTCGTCCTTCGCGCCAGCCGTCTTTAGCTCTTTCTCATAGGCTTTCCGTGCGCGCCGAACGGCTTTTTGCCAGGCCTGCTTAAAAGCGCTTTCAGAAGTCGGGAAAACCTTGCCGCCCTTGATCGGGCGCGCGATGCCCTCCAGCACGGCAACGGCCACGCTGGAAAGCGGCACTGTCCGCGCCGTGCCGTTTTTTGTCTCGGGCAAGTGAGCGGTGCGCCGCTTGACGTCAACATGCTTCCATTCAAGTCCAAGAATTTCGCCCTGGCGCATGCCCGTTTCCAGTGCGAACCGCACTACCGGGCCGATCCACGGGTTGCTGCGGTCTTTGCCGTCCTTGTCCTTCGCATTCGCTGTGGCGATGGCGGCCAGCAGGTACTTTTCCTCGTCGCTCATCAGGCGACGGTCACGCGCCTTCGCCACCGGCGGCTTGCGAATGTTGGCGATCGGATTGGTGACGGGAATACCCCATTCTTGCGCCGCAGTCGTGAATACGCCGCTAATCAGGTTGAGCTTGTGACGGACCGTTTGCTGGCTCAGGCCTTCCGCCAGGCGCGCATCGCGCCAAGCTGCAAAGTCTGAACTGCGCAGGCTGGCCAGCATACGAGGGGCGAGGGGGTCTCTCAGCCAGGCCTTGATCAGATAGGTTTCCTGGTAGGCGCCTTTCTTCCCCGGCGTGACCTCCCGCAAGTACCGATCCAGGGCGTCGGCCAGGCTGGTTTTTTCGGCCTCTTCACGCGGCACGAAGATGCCGCGGTCAATCTGATTTTCGATGTCGCGCGCCCACTTTTCAGCGTCGGCACGTTTCTCGAAAGTGCGGCTTTGTTTGAATCCGCCGCGCCGGATTTTCGCCTGGTACCACCCACTTTTGCGTTGTTCGAACGTCGCCATTATTTTGTCTCCGTTGTCCCCGTTTTGTCCCCAAAATTCATATATGAGAGCATAAAATAGCGCGAAAACGGCGTCAATTAATGACTATATTGAAACTAAAGTTTAAGCCTTCTAAGCCGAGGGTAGGGGGTTCGAGTCCCTCCGGGCGTGCCAGCTTCTTGTATCCCTGTTCTTCTCAGGCATAATTCCACGTTTTCGCCAACTCTCCGGCCCGCCATGTCCCGCGTTCTGATCTATGACACCACCTTGCGTGATGGCACGCAGCGTGAAGACCTTTCCCTCTCGCTTGAAGACAAGCTGACCATCGCCAAGCGATTGGCCGATTTCGGCGTGCACTACATCGAAGGTGGCTGGCCGGGGTCGAATCCCAAGGATGCGGAGTTCTTTGCGCGTGCCGCGGAAATGGATCTCGGTCAGGCGAAAGTGGCGGCATTTGGCGCCACTCGCAAGAAATATTCGTCCTGCGACGACGATCGCAACCTGAATACCCTGCTGGCGGCCAATACGCCGGCGGTGACCATGGTTGGCAAGAGCTGGGATTACCACGTGACCCATGTTCTCGACGCGACGCTGGAAGAGAATCTGGCGATGATCCGCGAAAGCATGGCGTGGATGAAGGCGCGCGGCCGCGAGGTGATCTACGACGCCGAGCATTTTTTCGATGGTTTCCGGGCCAATCCGGATTACGCCATCGCCACCCTGCAAGCCGCGCTGGAAGGTGGCGCCGACTGGCTGACCCTGTGCGAAACCAATGGCGGCAAGCTGCCCTGGGAGGTCGAGGAAATCACCCGCGAGGTGCTGGCGCGCCTGCCGGGGGCGAAGCTGGGCATCCATTGCCATAACGATTCGGGTTGCGGGGTGGCCAATTCGCTGGCGGCGGTACGCGGCGGTGCCGGGCTGGTACAGGGCACGATCAACGGTTACGGCGAACGCGTCGGCAATGCCGATCTGATTACCATCATTCCCGACCTGCAACTGAAGATGGGCTACGAGGTACTGCCGGCGGAGCGGTTGCGCGAACTGACGCAGATTTCGCGCTATGTGGCCGAGGTCGCCAATCTCAAGCACGACGATCATCATCCCTATACCGGACACAGCGCCTTTGCGCACAAGGGCGGGATCCACGTTGCGGCGATCATGAAGGCTTCGGACACCTATCAGCACATCGAGCCGGAACTGGTCGGCAACGAAATGCGGGCAGTGATTTCCGAGCTTTCCGGGCGGGGCAATATCGAAATGCAGGCCAAGGCGCTCGGTCTCGATCTCGACCGGGAAAGCGCACAGCGCGTGCTCAACCAGATCAAACACCTGGAACACGAGGGCTTTACCTTCGAAGCGGCCGAAGCCAGTGTCGAACTGATGCTGCTTCGCCAGAAACCCGATTACCAGCGTCCGTTTACGCTGATCGACTATTTCGTCATCAACGAACATCGCCACGGCCGCGGCCTGCTTTCCGAAGCGATGGTCAAGGTCAAGGTCGGCGAGGAGACCCGCTTTACCGCTGCCGAGGGCAAGGGGCCGGTCGATGCGCTGGCGCAGGCCCTGAAAACCTCGCTGATCGGCAATTTCCCCATCCTCGAAACGGTGCGCCTGATCGATTACAAAGTGCGCATTCTCAATGGCGAAGACGGAACCGCGGCCAATACCCGCGTGCTGATCGAGTTCCACAGCGGTGCGGAAATCTGGACCACCGTCGGGGCCAGCGCCAATATCATCGAGGCCAGCTGGCGCGCCCTGTCCGACGGCATGGAATATGCGCTGGCCAAGCTGGCCGCCTAATTCAGCAGCCAGTCGCGGATCAATTCGGCCTGCGCCGCATCCATCAGGTGTGGCGCGTGGCCGGTGTCGGGAATGTCGACGACCGTGATGTCCGGCCGGGTGCGCTGCATTTCGGCGATGATCGCCGGGGTCAGCGTGGTCGAATTGACCCCGTGCAGTACCAGCACCGGGCAGCGCACTTTTTCCCATTGCGCCCAGAAGGGAACGTCCGGCAGGTTGCCGGGATCGAGGGTGCGGGCATAGTCGTAGATCGCCGGATCAAAATCCGGCCGCCAGCCGCCGTCGGCATCCTGGCGTAACGAGGCCGCGACGAAGGTTTCCTTGAGCGCCGGGTCGCGGATGCCGAAATTGGCAAAAACCCTCTCCATGCGTTGCAGGGCCTCGGCGGGTGAAGCGAAACGCACCCCCGGCGATTTGGCGGCGACAACGAACTGCACCCGTGTATTGCCGGGAATCAGCGGGCCGACGTCGTTGAGAATCAGTTTGCGGATCGGGCTGTCCGGCAGCGCGGCGAGATGCAGCCCGGTCAGGCCGCCCATCGAGGTACCCAGCCAGTCGAGCGATTGCAGACCTTTGGCCGCGAGCAATGCCTGCATTATTTTTGCGTAATTGATTTGCGTGTAAGCGGTCATGTCCTGTAGCGGAGCGCTCAGGCCGCGCCCGGGGTAATCGGGGACGATGACCTCGAAATCGCTTGCCAGGCGTTCGGCCAACGGCGCGAAATGGCGGCTGTTCTGGTTGATGCCATGTGCGCAGAGCAGGGTGGGGCGGCCGCCAGCGCTGGCAGACCAACTGCGGACGGCGATTTGCCCTGTTTCGTGCTCGAGTGCGTAAGGCATGTAGTCCAGGGTGGCGGGCATCGCTACTCCCGGTCGAACAGCAATGCCGCGGCGACCTGTCGCCCCTCGGCCGCCAGGATGTTGTAGGTGCGGCAGGCGGCCTGCAGATCCATGACCTCGATGCCGATCCCGGCGGCAGCAAAGGGATTCAGCACGGCCGGCGGAGGAAAGCGCAGGCGCCGGCCGGTGCCGAGCAGGATGATCTGGCAACCCAGCCCGTACAACGGCGCCAGGTCGTCGGCGGACAAACGCTCAATGCGTGCCTCGGTCCAGGCGGGGATGATCCGGTCGGGCAGCACGATCAGGTTCTCGCGCTGCGGCGCGTGATTGACGGCGACATAATCCTCGCCGTAGGCGGTAAACAGGTTGATTCCGGCCGTATCGGCTTGATGCAGCTTCATGCGGAGAGGCGCGCAAAATTGCGGCTTGGAGGACGATAAAGTAGGATTATACCTTTGGCCCCAAGCCTGCAGGCTTGTTGCGGCAACGAATCAGGAAGGACAGGTCAGGGTCATGCAGCCGATATTGAAATCGAACAAACTTGCCAACGTGCTCTACGACATCCGTGGGCCGGTGGCGCAGCGCGCCAGGCAGATGGAGGAAGAGGGCCATCGCATCATCAAGCTGAATATCGGCAACCTCGCGCCCTTCGGTTTCGACGCCCCGGAAGAAATCCAGCAGGACATGATCCGCAATCTGCCCAACGCCGCTGGCTATTCCGATTCCAAGGGAATCTTCTCGGCGCGCAAGGCGGTGATGCACTCCACTCAGGAAAAGCACATCAAGGGCGTGACCCTGGATGACATTTACCTTGGTAACGGCGTTTCCGAACTGATCGTACTGGCGATGAACGCGCTGCTCAACGCGGGCGACGAAGTGCTGGTGCCGGCGCCGGATTACCCGCTATGGACGGCGGCAGTCAGCCTTTCCGGCGGCACGCCGCGCCACTATCTGTGTGACGAAGCCAACGGCTGGCTGCCCGATCTGGAAGACCTGCGCGCCAAGATCACCCCGCGTACCCGCGCCATCGTGGTGATCAACCCGAACAACCCCACGGGGGCGCTGTACCCCGACTCCTTGCTCAAGGAAATTGTGGCCATCGCCCGCGAACACGGGTTGATCCTCTATTCCGACGAGGTTTATGACAAAGTTTTGTTTGATGGCCATGTTCACACCCCCATCGCCTCGCTTTCCGAGGATGTGCTGACCATCACTTTCAACGGGCTGTCCAAGAACTATCGTTCCTGCGGCTATCGCGCGGGCTGGATGGTCGTTTCCGGCGACAAGCGCAATGCCACCGACTATATCGAAGGCCTCGACCTGCTGGCCAACATGCGCCTGTGCCCGAATGTGCCCGGGCAATACGGCATCCAGACCGCGCTGGGCGGCTACCAGAGCATCAACGAGCTGGTGGCGCCGGGCGGCCGCATGGCGCGCCAGCGCGATCTGGCGTACGACCTGATCACCGCCATTCCCGGGGTCAGCTGCGTCAAGCCAAAGGCCACGCTGTACATGTTCCCGCGCCTTGACCCGAAGATCTACCCGATCAGCGACGACCAGCAATTCATGCTCGAACTGCTGCAGGAAGAACGCCTGCTGCTGACGCAGGGCACCGGGTTCAACTGGCCGCATCCGGACCATTTCCGCTTGGTCTTCCTGCCGCACGAAGACGATCTGACCGAAGCCATCGGGCGCCTGGCGCGCTTCCTTGACGGCTACCGCAAACGTTACGGCACCTGAAGCACATGGGGCGAAGGATTTTCGCCTTCGCCTCCATCCCCTCACTCCTTACTCCTCGCAGAATTATGAAACCTATCAATGTTGGTCTCCTTGGCATCGGTACCGTTGGCGGCGGCACCTTTGCCGTCCTGGCGCGCAACGCCGAAGAAATTACCCGTCGCGCCGGCCGTCCGATCCGTATCAGCGTCGTCGCCGACCGCGATCTGACCCGCGCCAAGACTGTGGTCGGCGATAGCTGCAAGTTGACCGACGATGCCTTTGCGGTAGTCAACGATCCGGAAGTCGATATCGTCGTCGAATTGATTGGCGGCTACGGGGTGGCCAAAGAACTGGTGCTCAAGGCCATTGAAAACGGCAAGCATGTGGTTACCGCCAACAAGGCGCTACTGGCGGTGCACGGCAGCGAAATCTTTACCGCGGCCAGCCAGAAGAATGTCATGGTTGCCTTCGAAGCAGCGGTGGCCGGCGGCATCCCGATCATCAAGGCGCTGCGCGAGGGGCTGACCGCCAACCGCATCCAGTGGATCGCCGGCATCATCAACGGCACCACCAATTTCATCCTCTCCGAGATGCGCGACAAGGGGCTGTCCTTCGACGAGGTGCTGAAAGAGGCGCAGCGCCTGGGCTACGCCGAAGCCGATCCCACCTTCGATATCGAAGGTATCGACGCCGCGCATAAGGCGACCATCCTCTCGGCCATCGCCTTCGGCATTCCGGTGCAATTCGACAAGGCCTACGTCGAGGGCATCACCAAGCTGCAGGCGGCGGATCTCAAATACGCCGAACAACTGGGCTACCGCATCAAGCTGCTGGGCATCGCCCGCCGCCGTGAAAAGGGCATCGAACTGCGCGTGCATCCCACCCTGGTGCCGGCCAAGCGCCTGATCGCCAATGTCGAGGGTGCGATGAATGCCGTGCTGGTCCAGGGCGATGCGGTGGGCGCCACGCTCTATTACGGCAAGGGTGCCGGCGCCGAGCCGACCGCCTCGGCGGTCATCGCCGATCTGGTCGATGTCACCCGTCTGGCCACTGCCGACCCCGAGCATCGCGTGCCGCATCTGGCCTTCCAGCCCAATGCAATGGCCGATCTGCCGATCCTGCCCATCGGCGACGTGGAAACCGGCTGCTACCTGCGCATGCGCGTGCTCGATCAGCCTGGCGTGCTGGCCGACATCACCCGCATCCTGGCCGAACAGAAAATCTCCATCGATGCCATGCTGCAACGCGAGCCGGAAGAGGGCGAGGGCGAAACCGACATCATCATCCTGACCCACGCTTGCCGCGAAAGCAGCGCCAATGTGGCCATTGCTGCCATTGAGGCCTTGCCGGTGGTCAAGGGACGGGTGACCCGCCTGCGCATGGAATCGCTGCAGTGATCCTTCTGCGCGCCCTGATTGCTGCGCTGGTTGTGCTGCTGGCCGGTTGCGAGACCGAAGGTGGCATGCTGTTCACCTACGCGGCGCAAGGGACGCGCATTCAGGCAGAGCGGGTGGTGGCCCTGGTTTACGGCCTGCCCGGCAAGCCGCTGGCCTATGGCGGCGGCGATATCGAGAAGCCGCTGGCGCGGATGCGCACCCGCTGGCCGCAACTGAAAGCGGAACTGGAGGCCGGGCGCCTCGGGCTGACTGAAACGGGCGGTGTTGCCGTGCGCGCGTCCAATCCCGATGCTGCGCTGAAGAAACTGGTGCGCGAAGAGAATCGCGATCGCGATTTCCTCTACCGCGGCATCAGCGAGGCCGTTGGCCATCGCGATCTTTCCCTGCCGGCATGGATGGATTACACCGAAGACGTTTTCGCCAAGGAATGGGTCAAGCAGGCCCCGGCCGGCTGGTGGTATCAGGACCAGAGTCTGCTCTGGCAACGCAAGCAATAAGGGGCGCACGCATGCAGGAAGTCGTCGAATCCGCAGTCCGGCCGGTCAGGCGCAGCAGCATGATTCCGCTGGCGGTCACCGCGCTCCTTTCCTTTCTGCTGGCACTGACCCTCGGCGCCACCGAGGCGCTGGCGCCAGCCGCCGCCATGCATGTGGCCTTTGCCATGGGCGTGGTGCCGCTCATTTTCGGCGCCATGTTGCACTTCATCCCGGTGCTGACCCGTTCCGATACGCCGGGCAAGGCGATCATGGTTCTGCCTTTCGTGGTGCAAATCCTCGGTGTGCTGGTGGTTGGTGCCATGCAGGGCTGGCTGCCGCGCTGGGCGCTGCATGCCGTCGCCTTCGCCAACGGCATGGTGGCGGTCGCCCTGTGGGTCTGGGTATCCGACCGCGCCCGGCAATGTGTCGGCAAACCGCATCCCGGCTGGGCCTGGTATGCCGCCTCGCTGGCGGTGCTGGCGCTGGCCATGCTGGCGGTGCCGTTCATGGATAGCGAACATGGCCGCGCCGCCCGGCTGGCGCACATGCACCTCAATACCCTCGGCTTTGTCGGCCTGGCGGCACTGGGCACCTTGCCGGTATTGATGCCGACGGTGATCGGCGTACCTGAACTGCAAGCCGCCTGGTGGCTGCACCGCTGGTTCCTGCCCACCCTGGCCGGCGCGCTGGTGCTTGGCGCCGGGGCGGCGCTATATCCGCCGCTGGCCTTGTTGTCGCTGCCGCTGCTGCTCGCCGGCATGGTGGTGCTGGTGCGGCGCTGGCTCGGCGTATTCGGCTGGCCGGCGATCTGGAACAATGGCGCCGCCGTTTCGCTCGGGCTGTCGCTGATCGGCCTGGCCATCCTGCTGCTGACCGGCGCGGCGCATGGCCTCGGTTACTGGCCGGCGCGGCCGGCGATTGCCGGCTTTGTTGCCTGCTTCCTGCTGCCGCTGGTCAGCGGGGCGCTGACCCAACTGCTGCCGGTATGGCGTCATCCCGGCCCGATGACAGCCGAGCGCGAAGCCCTGCGTGCACGTCTGGCCGCGGGCGGCCAATTGCGCTCGCTGCTGTTTGTGGCCGGCGGCCTGGCTTTTCTCGCCGAACACGCCGTCCTTGGTCTGGTATTGGCCGGTGCCGGCGTGCTGGTAACGGTTTTTGCACCGATTTTTTCAAAGCGATAAATTCGATTCAGGTTCCCGCATGCGCTACATCTCGACCCGCGGCAATTCGCCCGCCCTGGCTTTCTGCGACATTCTCCTCGGCGGTCTGGCGCCGGATGGCGGCCTCTACCTGCCGGAAAGCTACCCGCAAATCAGCCGCGCCGAACTCGACGCCTGGCGTTCGCTTTCCTACGCCGAACTGGCTTTCGCCATTCTTTCCAAGTTTGCCGACGACATCCAGCCGGCCGACCTGAAAGCCATCTGCGACAAGACCTACACCGCCGACACCTACCGCTTCAGCCGCCACGGCGCGCCGGCTTCCGACATCACGCCGGTCACGAAGCTCGAAGACGGCCTCTTCCTGCTCGAACTCTCCAACGGTCCGACGCTGGCCTTCAAGGACATGGCCATGCAACTCTTGGGCAACCTGTTCGAGTACGTGCTGGAAAAGCGTAACGAGTCCATCAACATCCTCGGTGCCACCTCGGGCGATACCGGCTCGGCCGCCGAATACGCCATGCGCGGCAAGCACAACGTCCGCGTCTTCATGCTCTCGCCCAACGGCCTGATGTCGCCCTTCCAGCGCGCTCAGATGTACTCGCTGACCGACGCCAACATTTTCAACATCGCCGTCACCGGCATGTTCGACGACGCGCAGGACGTGGTGAAGGCCGTCTCCAACGATGCCGCCTTCAAGGCCCAATACAAGATCGGTGCCGTCAATTCGATCAACTGGGGCCGCGTCGCGGCGCAGGTGATCTACTACTTCAAGGGCTATTTCGCCGCCACCCAATCGAACGACGAACAGGTCTCCTTCGCCGTGCCCTCGGGCAATTTCGGCAACATCTGCGCCGGCCATATCGCCCGCATGATGGGCCTGCCGGTGGCGCAACTGGTGCTGGCCACCAACGAAAACGACGTGCTCGACGAATTCTTCCGCACCGGGGTCTATCGCCCGCGCGGCACGGCCGAAACCAGCGTTACCTCCAGCCCGTCGATGGACATCTCCAAGGCTTCCAATTTCGAGCGCTTCGTCTTCGATCTGGTCGGGCGCGACCCGGCGGTGATCCGCGAACTGTGGGGCAAGGTCGATGCCGGCGGCGCTTTCGATCTCTCGCAGACTGCTTATTGGGCCAATGCCCCGAAATTCGGCTTCGTCTCCGGCAGCAGCACGCACGCCGATCGCTTGGCGACCATCGCCCAGGCCTGGCAGCAATACGGCAAGATGATCGATCCGCACACCGCCGATGGCCTCAAGGTGGCACTGGCCAAGCGCCAGCCCGGCGTGCCCATGCTGGTGCTGGAAACCGCGCAGCCGGCCAAATTCGAGGCCACCATTGAAGAAGCGCTCAATCGCCGCGCCGAACGTCCGGCGGAACTGGAAGGCATCGAAGCGCTGCCGCAGCGTGTGGATGTGCTGCCGCCGGATACCGCAACGATCAAGCAATACATGGTCGAACGACTGTAAGGGAAACCAAAAAGATGAAGAAAGCCGCGATTGCCGCAGCCATTCTCGTTCTCGGAGGCGCCATCGGCGCCTCTTTTTTTGGTAACGTTTCGCAGGTGAGTAAGGCGGCCTCCGGAGCCGAAGCGCTCGAATTGCATCCGGACTTCGCCTTGACCGCCAACAACCTCGGCTTCGTCTATTGCAAGCAGATAAAGTAGAAGGAAGCCGCCCGCTGGTTCGAGAACACCATGAAAATCGACCCCACACGCACTGTCACCTATCTGAATCAGGGCGATGCGTTGAGCAAGGCGGGGAGGGGAAAAGGCCGGGAAGGCCATTTATAGACCTATCTCGAAGTGGCACTGAACCAAGGGCGGTCACTCGCGCCTGCCGCTCGTTTGCCTCGCACCCTCTCATACAGATACTGTTGCTCTCTCTGGAAGTAGGAGCCATCAGAATTGGGAGCAAAGCACGGTTTATAATTCCAAGAGCGTCCCATCGCATGAAAGTTGTTAGTACGGCGTGACCTGAACCGACATCTCGGTCAAGCTGGCCAAGACTTTCGGGGATGTTTCGCAAGCCGAACCGCTAGAATAATCGCGGGTGGCTGGAGCGACGAACAGATCTGTTGAAACACGTCCTCAGTGACGTGCTCTGCGAGGCAAATCTTTCGATTAACCCAATAATATGGGGGGTAAATGAATTACAAATACATGATTGCCTTCGTCACTGCTATATCCGTCCATGGAGCATATGGAGTTGAGCCTCCAACTAGTCAAAGCGACCTATATACGATTCTATGCATTGAACAATTTTCAATGCAAGGCCTGAGAGATGGTTGTTCTCTAAACTTCCCGGTATTGAAGCAGCCAATCGAAACCGCATACCAAGAATGGGTGACCAAGAATAAGAGCGATTTGGACCGGATTCACGACGCATGCGAGGAACGTCTAAAGGTGTTTGAAAAGAAATATCCCAGTCGATTTGAACGACTCAAAGAAGAGGCTGCCGCAAAACGAAAAAGCTTTCTCTCAAAAATCGACGACGACGTATTACCGCAGTTTCAGAATCGCTGCCAAGATTTAGTCAACGACCTAAACCAAAAGACATCGGTCTTTCCTGCAAATATTTTGGAGTTAATACGTACAACGGGAATTTTGACGGAATCGGTGGACAAGACGCCCTTGCTAGAAAATGAGTTCTCAGTAAAGCCCGGCTTCGAAGTTCGACTCGTCGTTGACGCATGCACGGACGACAGCGCCTCCTTTGTCCATAGAAAGAAGACATCTCAAGGGGAAATCCGGGAAATTGTTTGCACCGGGAATAAAGTGGTCATGGATCATAGAGATTTTAAGTCGATTAGTCTCTCCCGTCATTTCGATGATATCGGAGTCGACTTGGATACAACTGAGAAAGGTAAGATTTCGTTAGCTAATATTACCCGTGATAACGTTGGAAAAAGACTGTCTTTTATTTTTGATGGCCAAGTTTTGCTTGTAGTAACGATCCGATCCGAAATTCCAATGGGGCGCACATTTATCAACACCCGTTTCGAACAAGATGGAAGAGACATTATTCGACGCATTGGGTCGGTTAGAGAGCCTCTCTATGCTATTTACGGTTTTAAAATAGGTGGCCCGGCAGAGGAACTATCGTCAACAAATATCGGCGTAATTCCCAGCGGCGATGAAGGGGATTGCCAAAAGCATATTATCGCCGGGGAAAAAGGCTTTCAAAAGAGTGGGTCAGCAGGGATGGCAACTAGGATTAAGTCCGAGTGTGCCTCAACTCTTTCGGCCGAGTACCAAGAAGCTGTCCTCGGCCACCCTATCTTGGATGCATACGTTGTCAAAATATCGGGCAACTGGGCACCGATTTATACAATTTGGCGCGGCTTTACCACAGAGGACTCGGAGAATAGGTGTCAGATGCTTGTCGAGCAGGTCCAACGAGGTCTCGCGAGAGATCAAATCTCGGTTTCGTGTTTGCCGCCGCTTAAGCGACGTTAGCGGCGGGTTGCGTTGAACGCCGGGACAGCCTAAGTGAACTGTTCGCTGACCGCGATTGTCATTCTATGCTTCTCATTCTCCGCATCCGGAAGGCCATGAAACCTCTGCCCCTGCAAGGGTCATCCGGGCCAGGTCTTGCATTGCCGCAGCAACGTTGGCAATCGCGATAACGATGAATTGGAGCTTTATCCCACCCGGGCAATCCGCGACGCAGCCTCGTCAATGTGCCGGCGCAGTGCCTCGATGCAGGGGGCAAAGCGACTAGAGAAGCCAGCGCAAGCGCTGACCATGGCGTGGTAAGCGCGGGCCAATTCCAGCGCCTCGCGCCAGATTTCACCCTCAACCGCAGCCGATAGTGTTGCCGGCGGCAGCTTATCAACGATGGCGCCGCCGCTTCTGGGAGCGAACCCCATGGGTAGCACGTCGTAAGGCGGCGCCAGTTGGTACGGGCGGCCTTGGCGGGTAAGGAAGGACAGATTCCCTGCGTGCATGTCGGTATTGCCGATCAGGGTGCCGAAGGCCCAGAGCCGCGCCGAACCGGCGACGGCGTCGGCATGGACATGGCCATCTGCCGCCAGGCGACGTACCAGCGACGGCCAGGGTGCCGAAGCGTCGCCGACGAATTCCGCATCGAGCGCGCGTAGCGAAAACACGCCAAGGCGGCCAAACTGACCGACGCGGTCGAAGCGCGGCACTTCCAGGAAGCGCTGGCCGGCGAAATCGAAAACCTGGCTGTCGACGCCTAGCAGCGAAAGCGCCAACTGTTCGGCCAGCAGGAGGTCGCGCCAGCGCTCGCTGAGCGGGTTGTCATCCGGTGCGGAGAACTTGACCAGCACATGCCCGCGCTCGCTATAGGCGCAGAACTTGGGTTGTTCGCCACCTGCCGACGAGCCGGGCAGTTCCCCGGCGCCGGCGGCGCGGGCCAGCGCGGGATAGGCCGTGGCCCGATCCACCGGGGTTGGAGTCGGCATGGCAATGAACCGGTCGCGCGCCAGTTCGCCGATCAACAGGTTGCCGACGGCGTCATGGCCCTGCGCCAGTAACGCCCGGATGACTTCCGTGTCGCTCCAGTGTTCGGGGTTGGCCGGCAAGCCGAGCGCGGCGGCGTGCGTCGAGGCGTAGGCGCGGCCGAGATAGCCCTGCGGCCGCATGTCGAACAGCCACCAGGGCAGCCCGTCGCTATGAAGGGTTGCACCGTCCGCCTCCACCATGACGAAGCCGTTCGGGTGCGCCGGAACAAGGGTGCCGAGCGCTTGAATCCGCCCTTCGTCGCTGACGCGGTAAATCGGGACTGACGCGAAGCCGCGAGACGTGTCGCGCAGGGCATAACGAATAGAGGAAGCAGCACCGATTCGCACCACCTCTTCGCCCAGCGCTGCCAGCGCACGCGAAACCGTCGGCTGGCTGATGCCAGTCTTTTCAACGACTTGGCGAGCGGTCATTGGACCGTTGCCGAGCAGCAGGCGAATGGAATCGGAATGGCGGGCCATGGTGATGAATAGCTAAATGAATAGTATTGTGAATAGATATATAAATTTCTATTGTAGCCACTCGGTAGCAAGGCGTCACTGTAATTTCAACGCTTTGCCGGGCGAGCGGATGCGGTTGTGTTGTTGATTTCTTGGGCGGCTCGTTGGCAGCGCGGTACAGCGGGCAGCCGTTACAGGCTGCGCTGCAAGCCCAGCACAAACACCACGCCGCCTTCTTCATTTCTGACTGCCACCGTCCCGCCCATCTTGGCCATGTAGGTCTTGGCGACGAACAGCCCTTGCCCGCGGTTGCCGTGGGCGCCGGCGTCGGGTTGGTCGGAGACGCCGTATTCGAAAATCTTGGCCAGCATTTCTTCCGGAATCGCCGGGCCGGTGTTGTGGATGCTGACGCTGGCGGTGCTGTCGTCGGCGCTCAGGGTCAGCGTGATCGGCGTGCCGGGTGGGCGGTAGCGGTCGGCGTTTTTGAGGATGTGGGCGAAGACGTCTTCCAGCGGGTATTCGTCGGCGCGCACCAGCACGGGCTGGTCCGCGCCTAGGCAAACCACATCCACGAAACCCGAGTTATCGGCTACGTGGCGGAGGAACGCGGCGAGGTCGAGGGCTTGCACCTGCACTGCGGAACTCTGGAAGGCTTCGCTCGGGCTGGCGCTGCCGTAGAGGATGCGCACGGCCTGCTGCATGCGGCCGATGTAGCGGTGGCTGGGGTCGGCGGGGTCGCCGTGCAGGGCGAGCAGCGATTGCAGGGGCGACATGATTTCGTGGCCGACGGCGTGCCACTGATCTTTTTCCTGCTCGGCGCGCAGGCGTTCGCGTTCGGCGTCTTCGCGCACGCGGCGCAGCAGGTCGTTGAGTGCGGTGGCGAGCAGGCCGAGTTCGTCCTTGCCGCGCAGATCGGCGAGGTGATAGTGCTCCAGCCCGCCTTCGCCCTGCACGGTGGCGGAAAGGCCGCGCGTGCGCCGGGTGAGCGCGGCAATGCGCCGGATCAGGCCGATTTCGATCAGCAGCCAGGCGAGCGCGATGGCGCCGAGCATGGCGATGACGAACCAGGAGAGGCGGGTGGCGGTGGCGGCCAGGGTGCGGTTGATGCTGCGCGCATCGCCCTTGAGGTGCAGGGTGTATTGGCCGAGCGGTGTGCTGATGATTTCCTGCAAGGTGACTTCCGGCGCATCCGGGCTTTCCACCGGCAGGCGACGGATCAGGCGGGTGAGCAGCGGCGAGCTTTGTTCCAGACTCTCGTCGCGGCCGGCCAGTTCGATCACCGGGCGGCCATTGCCCTTGGCGATGGTCAAGGTCTCGCCGGGGAGCAGCAGCTTGCCGAGGTCGGCGAGGGCGAAGGGCGGCGTTTCCGTCGGCTGGCGGCTGTCGAACAGTGCTTCGCCTTCGCCGGGCGGCAGCACTTCGATGCGGACATCAAAGCGATCAAGATCCGGTGGCGGCCAGGTGGGTTTGTCGCGCTGAAAGAGCGCGTCGCGCAGCACGTCGATGGGCAGACGCAAGGAGAAGAAGGACTGTCTTGGGCAGTTTTCGTCGGCCTCCTGCGCCGGGTCGACGCATTTGCTGTTTTGCCAGACCCAGCCACGGAATTCCCTGACCGGGCGGGCGCCGGTGTAGTCGCGCCCTTCGATTTCGACGTAACCGGTGAAGCGGCCGCGCACGCCTTCGCCCTTGTTTCCCGGCGGCAACGATTCGAAGGGGGCCAGCCAGCGGCTATCCTGTTCCCGCACTTTGGCGCTGACGCGCAGGCGGTGGGCGCCGTCGAGAAATTCGTCGCCGATGCGGTGCTCCTGCAACGGGCCGCTGACGAAGCTGCCAGCGGCGTAGATGAAGCCGCCGCCCCAGGGGTTGTTGCCGATGCCGATGCACAGGCTGCCGCCGCGCGGATAGGGGACGAGACAGCCGGCCATTTCGACGGCGTTGCGCACCTTGGTCTGGTCGTCGAAATCGATGGCGGAGTAGGGCAGCACCACCGGGCTGCCACGCGCGGCCGCAGCGGCGTCGCGCTGCGGGTTGAGCAGGGCAAGCTGGCCGGAAGGGTGGTGCAGGCGGGCGACGATCTGTTCCTTGGTCTTGTCGAAGCCGGCGCGGTAGTTGTTGATGCTGCGCTGCTTTTCTTCCTGCAGCACGGTGATCGCCAGTGCCAGCACGGCCAGCATCAGCAGCACGAAAGCGCCGCGGAAAAAGAGGCGCAGGCGGAAGGAGGCGAGGAAGTCGAAGAGATGGCTCATGCCGGATCGGCCCAGCGGAAGCCGCGCATCGGGATGTTTTCGATCCGGTCGAAGCTGTCGTCCAGTTCGCGGAAGGCTTCGCGCAGGGTGCTGATGTGTTTGCGGATGTTGTCGCGGTTACGCCCGCTTTTGACGACCTGGAAGAGTTCGTCGTAGGAGACGACCTGCCCGCGCCGTTCGTACAGGGTGGCGAGGATGCGCTGGGCGGTGAGCGGCAGGTTGACCCGCTTGCCGCGCCAGAGCGGCGTGCTTTGGCGCAACGGGTCGAGCGAGAGTTCTTCCTGCGCCGGGGCGGCCGGAGCGGCGCCCTTGGCGGCTTCGCGGTCGCGCGCGGCGCGCAGGATTTCGAGGAAGGTGTCGATGAAATCGGCCTCCTCGAAGGTGGTCTTCTGCAGGTAATCCCAGGCGTCCAGCGCCTTCATGATGCTGCGGTAGATGGTTGCCGGCATGGCCGAAACCACCAGCACCGGCGTGCCGTGCCCGATCTTGTTGATGGCGTTGATGATGGCGACGCCAGCGTGGCGTTCGCGCCCGAGTTCGATGTCGAGGACGACCACGTCGTAATCCTCGCGGGCAATCGCCGCTTCGGCGTCGTCGCGGTTGAACCACTGGTCGATGGTCAGGCCGGGGCGGGCGGCGAGGATCCAGTCCTTCAATTGCTGGCTGGTGGGCAGGTCGTCTTCGATGATCGCGACTTTGGTCATGATGTCATCCTGAATTCGGGATGTTCGAAGTATCCCTGTTTTCTGGCGCCGAAGCACGATCTTGGCGTGAGTGTTTGTTCACAGGGCGGAAGGCGAGCGCATGCCGGCGAACCGAACTGGGATGGCGACGGCATGGCATGTTCCGCGGCCTTGGCGGGAAGATGGTCGCCAGACGGGAACGATCCCGTGACCACAAAACCACTGACCAAGGAGAACATCATGTCGGAACGTCTCAATGAAATGCTCAGCAATCTGCGTGAATCGCTCGGCCGCTTTGGCCGGGTTTACAACGTGACCGCCCGCCGCACCGCACGCCATCTGCCGGCACCGCTTGCCAGCCTGATTGCGCTGGGTGTGGTGGCCATCGGCGGCTACCTGCTCGTCAAGAACCCGCCGATGCAAAGTGTCGGGCGCGGCGAAGTTGGCCTGCGCCTGAACCAGCTCACCGGCGCCACGGCGGAAGTGCGCGACGGCGCCATTCTGGTCATCCCCGGCCTGCATCAACTGCGCCGCTACTCGCTGCGCGATCAGGTTTTCCACCCGGCGGCGAGCGCCAGCGCCAGCGGCCCGTCGCCCTTCCAATCGGTGGAAGGTTTGTCGCTCGGCGTCGATCTCACCGTGCGCTATGCGCTCGATGGCAGCAAGATCGGCTCGATCGCACGCAATCTGCCCGAGGATGTCGGCGGCGAAAT
>Ga0209570_1001099_pt1 | contig 17484 bp, 11 predicted proteins | sample EBPBio172007_DNA_FD_185861 | JGI IMG/M metagenome (GOLD analysis project Ga0209570, IMG submission 185861) | Wastewater treatment Type I Accumulibacter community from EBPR Bioreactor in Madison, WI, USA - Reactor 1_9/17/2007_ DNA (SPAdes)... | ecosystem: Engineered > Bioreactor > EBPR >... | reverse complement strand
GGGTGCCTTTGCCGCAGGTAGCTGTTTAAGCGGCTAGAGCAATGGATGGATGCCGCGAATGCAGGCAGCACCGCGAGCGCGGAAAGCAGGAATACGATGCCCACGAAGGTTTCCATCAAGGCCTAACGCCTGAATTGAGCCGACCCGCGAAGCGGGTTCGGCTTGAATGAATTGTTAGACGGCATACCGTACCGCCAGCTCGGTGGGGGAATCGATGGTCTCGATACTTGGTGTGCTACCACAAACAACGCTGACAATATTGTCGCCGCCAAGGATCACATATTGAAGGATGCTCAGGTTGGCCCCAAGGACGGTACTGCGGTAGGCGGCCGAGTGGGGTGACGCGTCCCAGACATAGGCGATCACATCTCGGGGGCAGCACTCTTGTCCCAGTTCTAGCAGTGAGCCCGCCTCCTCGCTGCAGGTGACTGAAAGTACATGGGTGAACCGAACTAGGTACTTTGGATACTCATCCAGCCCGCCAGGTGCGACAAAGAGCAGGGCCGTTCCCTCTCCGTCTGGCTCTATGACCAGTCCTACGCTTGGGTACTGCGCGTGAGTGAAAGGGGTTTCCCAAACAGTTGTCGGGGAGCGTTCCATGCCGTCTAACACCAGAATTAAGCCGACCCGCGAAGCGGGTTCGGCTTGAATGAATTGTTAGGCGCGACCCTAGCCAGCGCTGCGATAGGTGAAGACGCCTGGGGCGACGACATCATAGCTGGGATCTCCGTTGCGACCTGGCATGAAGGATGATGCTGGGTCGAGTATGAAAACGCCACGCTCCTCAATGAAGAGCTCGTATGTGCAGATGTAGACACCCTCATCAGTGCGGTAGACGCGCTTTGGTTTGAGGTTGGCTACAGCTTCCGGCCAGCTTAATTGAGGAATGTCTCCTGCGGGATGTTCAAGGAGAACGGAGCTCATCGCAGCCAAGTCACCTGACTGTTCACGAGAGACGTGCGGCGTGCAGCCAAGCATGAGTGCCAGGATAGTCGCAAGGCATAACCGATGCAGTTGTGTCATAGCGCCTAACACCTGAATTAAGCCGACCCGCGAAGCGGGTTTGGCTTGAATGACTTGTTAGGCCCCGGTACCGCTGGCGCCCGGCGAGGATTGTGCTAATACAGCACGCGTTGACTCAAGGAAGTCGTGGATGGCAGCCGGATCGATGGTTTGGCCAGGAGCAGTAAGGCCCGCATAGGAAAACAGAAGGTCCGATACCGACGTATCGCCACGTGCGAGATAAGCGCTGACGAAGTGTTCCATGACTCGGTATGCGTCTTGAACCGAAATCGTCTGTCGTAACGCGTTGTCCAGATCGGAAGGATCTTTCATACGGGGCCTAACACCGGAATTAAGCCGACCCGCGAAGCGGGTTCGGCTTGAATGAATTGTTAGGCGCCAACGAGGAGGCGTGGGCGCCGGCTTGCACGACTAAATGCCGCCAAAAAGGAAGGCTGCAACCATTCCCAGGATGGGTAAAGCGCAGATTGCCACGCCAAGACCTTGCTGCAAAGTGCGTAATGATGGGTTGGCAATCAATGCATAAATTGCTGCCGGAACGACAACAAATGCAGCAGCAGTGCAAAAGAGGCTCGTTAGCACTGAACCCTGAACGATTGCGGGATGGGAGCGGAAGGCAATAGCGCAGAAAAGGGAAACGATCCAGGCAGTGGGAAGAGCCAGCATAATCCAGATGGGTATTTCAACGACTCGCGGGTTGGCCATGGCTGGCGCCTAACACCTGAATTAAGCCGAGCCGCGAAGCGGCTTCGGCTTGAATGAATTGTTAGACGGCATACCGGACCGCCAGCTCTGTCGGGCCTGTGATGGCCTCGATAGACGGTGTGCCGCCGCAAACAATGCTTGCAATGTTATCTCCGCCAAAGATCACGTAGTGGCGGACCTCTAAGTTGGTGCTAAAGGCAATGTTGGCGTAAGAAGCGGCGTGAGGCGATTCATCCCAAACATGAGCGATGACGTCGCTTGAGCTTTTCTCTTGCCCAAGCTCCAACACAAAGCCTGCCTCCTCGCCACACGTAACGGCAAAAACGTGGCTGAAGCGGACCAGGTATTTCGGATAGGCGTCTAATCCGCCAGGGGCGACAACGAGCAGGGCTGTACCCTCTCCATCAGGCTCCATGACAAGCCCAACACTTGCGTAGTGTGCGCGGATGAATGGGGTTTCCCAAACGGTTGCCGATGAACTTGTCATGCCGTCTAACACCTGAATTAAGCCGACCCGCGAAGCGGGTTCGGCTTGAATGAATTGTTAGGCTGCAGCGCCATGAAGCGTTGCAACCAACGCGGCAGCAGATTGCCTTGTGAGTGGGCGGGTAAGCAAGGGGTTGGCGAGCTCCCAGATTGCCTCAGCTACCGGCGAAGGCTGAAGAAGGCCAATGTCCTCACGGGACTCAATGGCATTGGCCCAGGCCTCTACGTCAGTCTCTGAAATAGCACCTGCCAGGAATCGATCAAGGACGGCCGCGATGTGCTCCGGCTGCAAAGTGACCAAATCCTCAGCCGAATCCCAGCTAAAGGCTGATAGATCAAAGGTTACTTCAGCGACAGGGCGCCTGAAGTTAAGAAGGTCTTCTAAATGGGATGCGCGTGTCACTGTCACTGCAGCCTAACGCCTGAATTAAGCCGCGCCGCGAAGCGGCGTCGGCTTGAATGACTTGTTAGATTGCAACGCCAATTTTCTCAGTGCCGTCCTGCAAGTAAGCCCGTAGAGATGACTTTGCAGCTAGGTACCGGCTGTCTCCACTATCGCTTGTGCGCTGCGCATGCAAAACGAGTGCATCAAAATCGTCGCCTGAGTCGCCGCGACCCAGCCAAGCCAGTGCGGTTAGTTCCGCGCGCGCAAGATCAGAAAGAGCGTCAATTCTTGCAGCCAACTTGTCTGAAGCAACTTGCCATTCTTTCCATGCGGGGCCGCCAATGTCAGCGGCGGTGTACTCTTCAGGGCGCTCGATAGCGTCGATGGCGTCGGCTAGCGTCATGACCTCATGGATGTCGGCCTTTGTGAGTTCTTTCAGCACTGCAGATTCCTCCATTGCAATCTAACTACCTAATAGCCGGATCCCTGGGTCCGGTTATACGACTTATCCACAGCACACCGTATGGTGGGCTATCCCCTTGATACGGCTCGATCTTAGGGCGGCTGGGTCCGGCTAACAAGCCGACGTATAACCGGACCCACGGGGGACCTTGCCGAGAGTACGCTGCCCTCGTTTGACCCCCAACCGGAGCGACCCTCATGGGGTGAACTTACCTGCACCACCCCACCTCCTTTGCGGCTCATGGACCAGGTGTCCGTGGTGTGCCGCCGCCGACACCTAAGTCGCCGAACCGAGCAGGCATACCGGTTCTGGATTCGCAGGTACATCCATTTCCATAGCCGCCAACATCCACGTGTCGTGGGACCACCCGGCATCGTCGCCTTCATCAACCACTTGGCCAGCGTGGGGGCGGTGTCGGCTTCCACTCAGTCTCAAGCCCTCAACGCGCTGCTGTTCCTCTACCGGGATGTCCTTGAGGTGGAGATTGGTCACCTGAGTGGACTCAAGCGGATCCAGCGCAGGGATCGCCTGCCGGTCGTGCTGAGCGTGGATCAGGTGGCCGCCATCCTGGCGCAGATGGAGGGCATAACTGCCTTGATGGCACATCTGCTCTACGGGTCTGGATTGCGGGTGACTGAGTGCATGACACTCAGGGTCAAGGATGTAGACATGGGCGCAGGCCTGATACACGTCAGGGCGGGGAAAGGCGGCAAGGACCGAACCACGTTGCTGCCTCGCCAACTGGAGCGTCTGCTGCAGCGACAACTCCTGAGGGTTGCCGGCATGCACAAGCAGGACCTCGCTCGAGGCGCAGGATTCGCTCCACTGCCAAATGCCTTGGAGCGCAAGTATCCCAGCGCCAGCCAGAGTTTGGCTTGGCAATTCCTGTTTCCCTCTCGCGTTGTACGGACATGCCCTCAGACCGGGCGACGCCTTCGCTGGCATGCCTCCGAGTCCGGAGTACAGATGGCGTTCAAGGCAGCACTGCATCAAGCCGAAATTGCCAAGCATGCGTCCGTCCACACGCTACGGCATTCGTTCGCCACTCACTTGCTGGCGGCAGGCACAGACATCCGGACGATCCAACTGCTTCTGGGGCATCGCAACCTGAAGACCACCATGATCTACACCCATGTGGAGCAGGCGATCCGGACAACCGTCAGCCCACTCGACCGACTACACACCCGCTGAGCACCCCAGGCGGACATCGCTTCGATGTCCGCTATGGGTCGGAAACGGACATCGAACTACTGCATTAAGCCGCGCCGCGAGACGGCGCTGGCTTGAATGAGTTGCTAGGCTGGCTACCGAACCTTGGACTGCGACCGCCGTTGTGCGGAGCCTTCATGGGTGTAAGCTGATCCGGTCTGAGCGGGGATCAACTCGGATCGATGCCGGTAGCCCACTGGCGTACATCAATTTCAGATATGTGAGCCCTATGGCACTGATTCCTTGCCGCGAGTGCGGAAGAACCATCAGCAGCGAAGCCGTCGCTTGCCCACAGTGTGGAGCGCCTCCACTTGCCGCCGCTGCCCCGCCCCAGATCATCGCCCCTGCACTTCCCACTGATGCCCGACGGGAGGCACAGGAGGAAACGCTGCACTCAGATCCCTACGTAAGTGTTACATCATCCCGAGTAATCATTCGGGGAACGACCTATGCGCTACGGAACATCACGTCCGTACGCATGACGGTTACGGCACCGAATACAACCCTGCCAACGTTGATGATCGTGTTCGGCGCCATTGTCCTGTTCATGGCGCTGCTGTCATTCCTCAACTCTGCCGCAGCTGGATTGACGACCTTGGTGATCGCCGCAGCCATCATTGGTCTTGGCGTGCTTTGGCTGAGGAGCTTGAAGACCTTCTTCCACGTCGCTATTGCCAGCTCATCGGGTGAGGCCAATGCCCTGAGCTCGATCGATAGAAGCTACATCGATGCCGTCGTGCAGAGCATCAACAAGGCCATCGTCCAGTATCGGTGAACCGATTGCTGACGGACCCTGGCCTTTGGCATGCCGACTGATGGCAAGACCTAGTCGCCCTCCTCTGGTTTCAGGCGCCCTTTCAGAAACCGCCCGGAGCCACCGGAGAGCTCTTGCCGGTTGAAGAGTTTGGCCTTGAAGTTGAACTGATCATCGATGCGGACGATCAGCAACTTCTCGAAGTCACCCTGTCTTTTCACTAGGACGTGGTCTGCCGTCTTCTCAGGCGAGATGGTCTTTACTTCAACGAGCTTGCCGTTGATTGTGCCATCGGAACCGGCTTCGCAGCTTCCATGACGACGTAGGCCGAATTTTACTTCGGCGTATATCTCGCCAAGTTCCCCCCATATCTGGAGATACCGACCTGTGTTGTGGAAGTGCCGCTCAGCACACTTGACCAGGTCATGGAAGATCTCGGTTTGCTCAAGCACGCTGAAAGGAAATCCGCTCCTGCTCTTGAATGGTTCCTTTGCCTTTACAGCGTTGGGGGCTTCAGCAGGAACACCGCTGAGCGCAGCGTCGATCCAGTCCTTGCTGATGTATTCCCATTCCCAGGGAGCAAATCCCAACCCGGCAGCGATCGCAATCTCGTCCTCACTGTAGCCGCGCTGATTCATCTCATAGAGAAAGTCCCAGTCGCCCATGGCTTCCTACCTTCTTAAAGAAAGAGCTCGCTCACTTAGAACTCGGATATGGGAATGCGGGTTGTGCGCATGTTGCCGCCTGCAACCTGATAGAGCGTCATCTCGATGGTGTCGTACTGGATGCCATCGAAGGTGTCCCACTGATTGAGGTTGAACGTCGTGGACTTGGCGATCGAGCCACTCTCACGATCCAGGTAGCGCACGTCGTACTGGCCAGGTGATATGTCCTCAACAACGAACTTGTCGCCTGCGCTGATGAAGAACGTTCTCACCGGATAGGCTTGCCCCAGCTCCAGCCTGACGAGCTTGACCAGGACATCCGATTGATTCTGGCCGTTGTCGATGGACACGGTGGACAAGCCGTCACCTTGGAGCTTGTCTTCGCCCACGATGTAGCCCGATTGCGTCGGTACCCGATCCTTACCGACTACAGCCGCGATGTGGTCCACCGGCTCAGGCGGAGCAGCCGCAATCGGTGCTTCGCTGACGACCTCCCACGGCTGGGCCCCAGCCGCAGACCTCGTATCAGGCGATGGAGCCTGCGTAGCCTGTGGCGGTGGTGTACGGGTATAGGTGCTGGAGGGACGTGAGGGTGATTTGTCGGAGAAATTGATGCCCACGACGATCGCCAGCAAGACGAAGCCCCAAAAGAACAGGGCGCCGAAGGAGCGGCGCGGCGGCTCGGCGTAGCGAGGCGGCTGTGCGGCCTGGGTGTACGAGGGCCTGGGGGTGGGGGGTGGTTGCTGGGGCGGCGGTGGCGGTGGCGCCCAGTTCGCGCGGTCTTGCGCTTGGCGAGCTTCGGCAGCCTTAAGCTCTTCCTGACGAATCCACTCGTCGTGTTCCTGTCGAAGGTCTGGGTCCGACAGTACCTGGTAGGCGCGATTGACCACCTGCATGATGCGCTCGGCATCACCACTGGTGTTCCGGTCCGGGTGGTACTTCTGGCAAAGCGTGCGGTAGGCCGCCTTGATCACTTCCGGTGGCGCGTTGCGTGTGACTTTTAGATTGTCGTAATGCGTCGTAAAGCCGGACATCCGTATCCCCTGTCTCCCCGGAAGAAATCTTAAACAGGTGGCGCCCCCGCCGGAGGGGGCGAAGCGGTCAGTGTTGGCCTGTCGGCTACCCCCTGACCCCACTCCAGGAGCTGCAAGCCCACGCCGGCCTTGATTTACATGCGCCTACTGTCCCGCACCGGTGAGGTGATCGGCCTCGGTGGAGCAAACTTGAGTTGCCTGCCTCGCACGTAACCGACCTTGCCATCGTAGGTCTTGATCAACACCCACTTGCCTTCCCGTGCCGAGGCTCTCACCGGTGAGCCCGCGGCCAGCTTGGCCACGTTGTCTCCCATCATGGAGGGCTTGGACTGCAGGACCACCTGACCCTTGAAGTCCTCCAACGTCGCCTCGTAGGCGAACGTGGAATTGGGCAGATGGGAAAGATCGCCAGCGTCACCGCTGGTCTGGGTGGGTGCGGCATCGGGTGACTCGACCTCAGCCGTACCGGGTTGACCTTCAAGCGAGAAGTCCAAAGCCAGCGTCCCCTCACCGGCTGCGCCGGGGCAGGCCCGGGCCCGACGCGCACCGGTGATTGCCGCCCTGTCCAGCTCGGGACTGCCCGAACTAGTCTGGACCGTGACATCAAGGATCTCGCCTGCCTCATTCCAGCGCAGCAGCACCACGGTCGTGCCCTCTTGGCCCTTCAGCAGCGCCTGGCGCGGATACGTCAATGTCGGCCTTTCGCACAGCGCCGCCGGCAGCAGCGGGCTGGCCTTCAGGCCCACCCCTGACTCCATGGACAGCGCGGCGTCCTGCTCGCTCGGGGACGGCGGGGCGACAGCGGGGGCGGGGTCGCTGGATCCACCACCACGAAACATCGAGAACACGACGTACACGACAACCGCCAGCGCGGTCGCACCAATGGTCGGCCCCACGATACGGGTGCTGGTGCTCTGGCACTTGGGGCAGCGATGCGATTGGTCCTTGCCCTTGGGATACCACGTATAACCACAAGTCCCGCATTTGTTCTGCGGGCGAATCGTCTTTCTCATGTCCCCAGACTCCCTTCCCCTACGCTCGATTGTACTGGCTGGATTTAGTGATCCAACAGGGTGGCTAGCGGCACCTTCCGCGTTGCAGCAGACCTGCTGGATCGTCGGCGCTACCGCAAGGAATCGCGGTAGCATTTTGGTTTGGGGAATTTGAGATGGGCAGGTACGGCCGGGGACAGTCCACCGGCTGGCGGCGCATCCGCTGATAGTGGTGAACAGAATGGACGCATTGAAATCGCACCTGCGACCGATTGCCTCACGGGTCAGCCAGTACTTCCGTGACTTCCTGGATTCGGACTTCAAACGTCAGCAAGCGCCACGCCGGCGCATCGTGCTGACCTCTGAAAGTGGCTTTCGCTCCGGACTGCGGACCTCGCCCTATCCCAGTCTGGATCGCGACCTCTGGTCGCTGGTCAGTCGGCCCAGCGGGGATGATCTGTCCTTGTCGATCGGCCCACGCAAGTACACCCGCCCGATCAGCCCCGTGCTGCGCAAGGTGATCGAGGAGCAGGTCAACGCCATCCCGGCCTCTGCTGTGGAGACCGTGCAGCACGAAGTGGGTGCCCTGGCTGTAAGCACCTATGCCAGTGCAGTGAAGGATCCGGAGCTGTGGATCGATGGCGTGCAGGCCCATCTGGCCGACAAGGTCTCCGAGCACATCATCCGCCCCCTGATCGCCCACCTGGATGGGCCGCTGCGCAGCCAGGCCTATTGGGTGGTGGATTCTCTGCATGCGGCAGAGCGCGACCTGGTAGAGCGGGTCAGCGCGGATCTGTCCAGGATCCTGCCCGAGCAGCTGGCCAAGTTGCTGGCGACCCAAGATCCAGCCCCCCTGCTTGAGGCTATCCCGCAGTTCCTCACTCTGGAAAGCACCCACCAGGCGTTGATCACCTTCTTCGACGGCTATGTCGCCGCCGATGCTTATCTCGAGTTTCGCGACCTCGAGACGTATGTCACCACCAGCGACAACCTGCAGCTCTACCTGTACATCGGCGCGGTCAAGTACAAGGGCAACCAGTACCCTCTGTTCTTCCTGCCGATTGAGGTACAGCGCGAGACCAGTGGCGCGGGGTACCAACTCAAGCTGGTCAACCACCTCTATGCCAACCGCAAGGCGATCGACTTTGTCCTGCAGGAACTGGCCGCCGGTCTGAATCGGGCGTGGGTATCGCCCATTCCCGAACGCATCACCTACCTCAAGCCGGAGCAGTCCGTTTATGAGGAGGCGCGTCTGCTGTTCCGGCGCGTGGCCAATGCCATGGATCTGGGCGGGGAGATCGATTTGTCCTCGAGCTCCCAGGACGCATCTACCGCTCAAGTGGGGCTCTCCAGCGCGCTGTATCTGGCCGCCTTCGAGCGGGCAGATGAGGCGCTGCTCAACGACTACGAGGAGATATTGGATGCCCTGAACAAGGGCGGCTCGGCCGTGGTCGACCTCTTCGAAGGCATCGTGGGCGGGGTGCTACGCGAGAACCCCAAGTCCATTGCCGCAGCGGTGGAGTCCGAGTGGGATGCCCTGCCCATGGTGGATCGGGTGGTCTACGACTCGCCCATTCCTCTCAATGAGGAACAGCGCAAGGTACTGCTGGCCGTGCGTCACCCGGAAGGCAAGATCGTCGTGGTGGCAGGTCCTCCCGGTACCGGCAAGAGCCACACCATCACCGCCATCGCCGCCGACTGCGCCTTCAACCATCGCTCCTGCCTGGTTCTTTCAGATAAGACCGAGGCCCTGGACGTGGTCTACGACAAGCTGTCCGAGGCGATGTCGCGTGTCAGGCACGATCCGGACTTCCCCAACCCTTTGCTCCGCTTGGGTCAGCAGGCGGCGAATTTCAAGAAACTCACTTCCAACCAGGCCATCACCCAGATCGGCGCTTACGCCAAAGCGATGAAGGCCAACCAGTCGCGGCTGGAAGCCGAACGCCAGGGTAAGGCGGTAGAGCTGAAGGAACAGATTGCCAAGACAGTGACCGCCTTGGGGGCCATCGAGCTGACCTCGGTGCATGCCATGCATCAGGACGAAGCTCACTTGGCCGAGCTCGAGCCTGCGCTGCTGGATCAACTACGTCGCTGCAAGGACGCGCGCCTACTGCCGGAGCTGGATGCCATCGGGCCCCTGCTGCAGGACCTCGAGGCGTATCTGACCAACGTATTTGAGGAACGCGACTACTCAGCCACGACCCTTTGGGACCGGCTGAATCTGGAATTGGCGCTATCCCAGTTCCTCAAGGACGCTGGTCCACGACCTTGGAACATATTCGAGCAGCTGGATGCCGATCAGCTTCGTATCCTGGGCGGCCTGCTGGTGACCTACGGTCAGCTGCGCATGCCGGTACTCGGTTACCTGCTGCGCGGCGGGCAGGTGCGTGAGCTGGAGCGTCAACTCAACCTGCTCCCGGTAACCCAGCCACTCTTGCTTAAGGCCTCGCACACCCAGCTTCAGGCGGTGGTGTCCGGCGGCAACGCCCTCAGGCTCAAGTTGGCGGGCCAAGGACAGGAGCATGCTTTCCCCGCTGCCTATCGCTGGTTGGCCATGTCCCGCCCCGTGGACCCCACGGCCACGGGCGCCGCGCAGACGTTTGCCCTCCTTCGCAGGATCGACCCCACCCTCCTGGACAAGCTGCTCGAGCGCCCCAAGGATGATGCCCGGCTCTGGCCACTGGCCATCCGCTTCCTGACTGGGTGGCTCAAGACACAACAGGCCTTTGCCGCGGCGCCCCAGATCGACTATGTGGGTACCAAGACGCAGCTGGAGCGCCTCAACACCTCGGTCATGAACTCCCACGTCGATGGGCGACTGATCAACTTCATGGAAAACTACCGCTCCGATGCCCGGGCCTTGGCCGGGGTGATCTCCAGTCGCCAGAAGTTTCCTGAGGAGAAGTTCGGTCAGGTACGGGAGAGCTTCCCGGTCATCATCGCCAGCATTCGTGAGTTCGGCGAGTTCATGCCTCTTGCCCCGGACTTGTTCGATGTCGTGGTCATCGATGAGGCTTCCCAGGTCTCGGTTGCCCAGGCCCTACCGGCGCTGCTGCGCGCCAAGAAAGTTGTCGTGCTGGGCGATGACAAGCAGTTCTCCAACGTCAAATCTTCCAATGCCAGCATTGAGCAAAACGAGAAGTACCGCAGCGAGCTGACCAACTACTTCCGCTCCAACGTCAGTGATGCCGCCGATGCCTTGCAGCGACTGTCCATGTTTGACGTCAAGCGCTCGATCCTGGAGTTCTGCAACCACGCGGCCTCCTACTCGGTGATGCTGCGCAAGCACTTCCGCTCCTATCAGGAGCTGATCGGCTACTCCTCAGGCACCTTTTATGGCCATCAGCTGCAGGCCATCAAGATCCGGGGCGTCCCCGTGGATGAGGTCATCCGGTTCGACCAGGTCGATACCACGGACAAGAAAGTCACCCGTGGCACCAATGAAGCCGAGGCAGACTTCATCCTGGACCGACTGCTGGAGCTGATCGAAGAGGAAGATCCGCCAACCGTGGGCGTGATTACGCCCTTCCGTGAGCAGCAAACCTACCTGTCCAAGCGTCTGTTCAATCACTCACAGGGCGCCGAGTTTGAGCGCCTGCTCCGGCTCAAGGTCATGACCTTCGATAGCTGCCAGGGTGAAGAGCGCAACATCATCTTCTACTCCATGGTCGCCAACCCCGAGCACGATGCCCTGAACTATGTTTTCCCGGTGGCCTTGACCGATGCCCAGCAAGCCGTTGAGGAGAAGCTCAAGGTTCAGCGCCTCAATGTGGGTTTCAGCCGTGCCCAGGAGATGGTCTGGTTCGTTCACTCCAAGCCGCTGCATGAGTACCGCGGCTCCATCGGACAAGCCTTGCACCACTACGCCAACGTACTGAGCAATGCCGCGCGCCTGCCTGAGGCACAGGATGTAGACCCCTCCAGCCCGATGGAAGCCAAAGTGCTGGACTGGCTACACAAGACCGCCTTCTACCAGGAGAACATGGACGATATCGACGTCTTCGCCCAGTTCGAGGTCGGCACCTATCTCAAGCAGCTGGATCCGACCTACCAACATCCGGCCTGGCGCGTGGACTTCCTGGTGACCTATCAGTCGCCCAAAGGTCCGATCCAGATCGTGATCGAGTACGACGGCTTTGAGCATCACTTTCAGAAAGGAAAACACGTCCATGTCGGCAACCATGAGCGGTACCTCCATGAGGCTGACGTGGAGCGCCAGCTAACCCTGGAGAGCTACGGCTATCGCTTCCTGCGCATCAACCGATTCAACCTGGGAGACGACCCAATCAGCACGCTGTCCGAGCGCTTGTATCGTCTGGTCGAGATCGCCGTCGGCGAGCAGCGCTCAGAGGTGGTCAGCCATGTGCAATCTCAAGCGGCCGGCCTGGCGAGCAAGGAGCTCAAGCCCTGCTCACGGTGTGGTGAGATTAAGGAGCAAGCGGAGTACTTTGATCCCACGCTAAAAGGTGGAGCCGGAGGTTACGGCCGCGTCTGCCTACCTTGCAAAGGGGCCAATGGGGCGCCAACACCCAAAGCCAGAAGATCAAAGCGGCGGCGGTGGCATTAGCGGTAGGTGGGCAGCCAGCCCGACATATTCTCAGTTGGTGCGATACCGAAGCGGTAAGTTCGTGGCATCCAAGGGTACGAAGGTGCGCGCCATGACCATGCCAACTGAGCGGACTAGGGCATTGCTTTGGGCCGGAGGCTTCCTGATTGAACTGGCCAGAGATAAGCGCCTGCCGGTGGAAGTTAGACGCCGAGCAGTTGTTATTGCCCGACACTTCCCTACTAAGGAAGATGTGACCGACCTAGCCTTTCTGCAGCCAATTGAGGCTGGTGGTCCCTTGGCACCTCCAGACGAGGTGGCTTGGAAAGATGACTGCAAGTACGGTCCGCTACTGCACGGATCACGCTTCGGTTGGCCGGAATGACATCAGATTCTGGTCGGTAAGGCAGGCCCGAAGTGCCACGAAGGGACCAAGCGGATCCTTGCATTTGCCGCAAACTCTTTTAATCTCAGTGCCTTACGACTCGGCCACCACCTCTCTCACTAATTACTAGTTTTTTTCTCTCATTTATTCGTGGTGGGCCCACAGGCCGGCCCTCCTGGCCCCACCTCGACGGGATTCCCGGGAGGCCCCGCTGACCGGCCGTCGGCGTCGACAGCCGGTCAAGCACCTTGGCAACCCGCGCGCTTGTGCTTCATCGCGGACCCCGACGGTCGCTCAGGCGCACTCCACTTCCACCGTACGCCCCGGAACCGCGTCTTCCGCAGCCGGCATCAGTGCGCATCAAGCTTCGGCCTTTCCCTTCCATGGGTGTAATCCGTGGAGGGCGACGACACCCGTGCAAGCATCATCGAGGCGTGCCCGTCGCGCGTCTGGAGAAACACCGTGAGTGTCCTTGCACGGTGCGCACGAAGAGCGTCCGCAGGCGATCAGGGAGTTTCCGCTGGAAGGGGCGACGCATGCCTGTGAATATCGGAGGTCTTGCCAGCGTCTCGCACGCAGAACAGAGGCCACTCGACGGAACGATGTCCGCGCCTTGGCCGGAAGCGGACTGTGATCGTGATCGTGGATGGGACTTCGGCGCGAGTATGTGCCACCGCGTCAATGTGAAAGCACTTCCCTCCCCGACCCTGCTGCATTAACGTCGGTAGCGAGGGGCGATGGACGCGATGCTCGGACCCTGAGGGGGAGCTGGCATGTTCGACGTGCTTGATCGATGCCGTGCGGATTGCGCACGAAAGCTGCGCCGGGCGGGACGCCTCCAGGGCTTGCTGATGTTGCTGGGATTGGCCGCCCTGTGCACATCGCCCCCTGCGGCGGCGCAGGCATGCGGCTTCGTGCCGATCTACACGAACACCGGCTCCGGCGTCACGGACGCGGTCGGCAGCGCGGAGCAACTCCAGACGTGGAGCCCGACAGGCACCCTCCTCAGTACGGTGCCACTGGCCAACAACTACGGCGACATCGCCATCGATCCGACCGGCAGTGTGCTTTATGCCATCGGATTCTCATTCGACGAGCCCTATGCGCGCCGCCTGTACCGCATCGATCCGGCCACGGGCGCAGAGCTTTCCTTCGTCTCCCTGACGGGGGACATCGTGACCGACGATGTCGTGGTGTTGAACAGCCTCGGCTTCCGTGAGGATGGCTCGCTGTTGGTGGGCGGGGCTTTCGTCAGCGCGATCTATGTCATCGATCCGGTCACGGGCTCGACGAGCCGGTTTGGCGCGTCGTTCCCGGCGAACGTAACGGCGGCGGGTGACTTCGTGACGCTGCCGGATGGCGACCTGCTGGCATCGGGACGCGACAATACCGGAGGTGCTTACTACCTGTATCGCATGAGGGCGGATGGCTCGGTGTTTCCGATTGGCGAGGTGCCGAGTACGTTCGGCGCCGCCATGTCCAGGGGCACTGTCTACCTGATCGGCGAAGCAGGCCAGATCCATCGCGTGGACGCGCTTCCCTCCTTGGCGACGACGGCCCCGTTGCCGATCACCACGATCGTGGACAGCGGGCAGTCGTTCTACGGCGCGACGTCCGCCCAGGATGCCGGCAGCAGGTGCGACCCTGCCGCGCTCACCCTGCGCAAGACCTGGGTCAATGCCGCTGTCAATGACGCCGTGGCCATCCAAGCGACGGTGGACGCAACAGTGGTCGATACCCTGAGCTCCACAGCCGATACCACCGACGAAACCGACACCGATGCAACTCCGATCACGGTGTATGGCGGCGACGTCATCACGTTCTCCGAAACGTTTGCCGTCGGCGATCCTGGTCAGTACGGCGGCAGCCTGACCTGTACCGGCAACCAGGCCGCGGTGAGCGGCATGACGCTGACGGTCGCGAATGCCGATACGGACATCGTCTGTACTTACGTCAATGCCCGGCCGTCGGTGACGTACAGCAAGTCGGCCAGCCCGAGCGGCCCGGTGAGCGTGAACGACACGATCACCTACACGCTGACGACGGTGGTGGCGAACTCGCAGACCACCTCGGTGACGACGCTGACCGACACGCTGGGCACGGGCCTGACCTTCGGTGCGGTGACCAATGCCGGTGCGTACACCTGCAACAGCAACCCGCTGGTGTGCACGCTGCCGGTGGGCACGGTGCCGGGCACCTACACGGTGACCTACACGGCGACGGTGAATGACCAGGCCGTGGGCACGGTGGACAACGCCGTGGTCGGCACCAACGCGACCTGCACGACGAACTGCGGCACCAGCACGCCGGTGACGACGCCGTCGGTGACGTACAGCAAGTCGGCCAGCACGACCGGTCCGGTAGCGGTGGGTGACACCGTCACCTACACGCTGACGGCTACCGTGGTCAACGCGGTCACTTCCAGTGACCTGGTGCTGACCGACACGCTGGGCACGGGCCTGGACTTCGTGGCGGTGACCAATGCCGGTGCGTACACCTGCAACAGCAGCAACCCGCTGGTGTGCACGCTGCCGGTGGGCACGGTGCCGGGCACCTACACGGTGACCTACACGGCGACGGTCAATGCCCAGGCCGTGGGCACGGTGGACAACGCCGTGGTCGGTACCGGTGATGATGCGCCCACCTGTGCCGGCACCTGTAGCACGCAGACGCCGGTTGCCGCGCCCCGCGTGGTGGTCTCCAAGTCCTCCGACCCGGGCACCGGTGCCCAGGTGCAGGTGGGCCAGACGGTGCGCTACACGCTCACGGTGGAGGTCAGTGCATCGGCCCTGCGCGAGGCCTTGGTCCTGGTCGATACACCCGATCGCGGCCTGACCCTGGGCGCGCTGCCCGCCGGCTGCACCTTCGACGGCACACGGCTGACCTGCCAGCTGCCGGCCGGTACGCCTGCTGGCGTGCACACGCTGACCTACGAGGCGGTCGTGAACCCGAACGCCGGCCCGGTGGTGGGCAACCAGGTGACCGCATCCGGTGGCGGTGGCGAGCCGCCGACCTGCACCACCTGCAGCACGGAGCATGAACTGGAAGCACCGCAGATCCGCCTGAGCAAGACGGCGGGCAGCCGCGAAGTCCGCATCGGCGATCTGGTGCGCTACACCCTGACGGTGGAGAACGTGGGCCGCGTGGACCTGGTCAACGGCAGCGTGGTGGACACGCCGGCGGCGGGCTTCAGCTACGTGGAAGGCTCCCTGCTGGCCAACGATGCCGATGCCATGGCCACGGTGTCCGGCGGCAACCCGCTGCGCTTCAGCGGTGTGGACGTGGCGGCAGGCGAGACTGCGACCCTGGTCTATGTGATGCGCGTGGGCGCCGGCGTACGTCCGGGCACCCACGTCAACCAGGCCCAGGTGCGCTCGGCCACCGACGATCCGGTGTCCAACGTGGCCACGGCCGAGGTCGTGCTGACCGCCGATCCGCTGCTGGACGACAGCCTGGTGTTCGGCACGGTGTTCAACGACCGTGACGGCGACGGCTGGCAGGACAGTGCCGCGCTCAGTGGGGTGAAGGTGCAGGGCGGCTTCGCGCCGACGGCCTACATCGCCAACTCCACCACGGTGGATCGCGGCACCGGTCCACAGCCGGAGCCCGATGCGAGCTCGCCGCTGCTGCACGGCATCGCCGTGGGCGCGATCAGTGGCCGTCAGTCGGTGGCCGATCCGGTCCAGGACCATGAGGTGGTGATCCGCCAGCGTCTGAACGAGCTGAGCTTCACCGACGACTTCGTGCTGACCAGCAACCAAGGGGTCACGGTGCGCATGGATGCGGCAGGCAATACCCGTGTCGAGCAGTCCGGTGAAGCGGCCAAGGGCCTGACCGCGGCGGCGCCGACGGTCGAGCGCCGGGTGGCCCAGTCCGAGGGCGGCTATGTGGTGGATTACGTCATCCGCAACACCGGTATCGATGAGCGCGGTATCCCCGGCGTGCGCATTGCTTCGGTGGAAGGCCTGCTGATCGAGACCGACCAGTACGGGCGCTACCACCTGGCGGGCGTGTCCGGCGGTGCCTGGGAGCGCGGTCGCAACTTCATCCTGAAGGTCGACCCGTCCACGCTGCCGGCCGGTGCGCAGTTCACCACCGACAATCCGCTGCTGCGTCGGGTCACCCCCGGCGTGCCGGTGCGCTTCGACTGGGGCGTCAAGCTTCCCGAGCAGGTGATCGAGGGCGGCACCGAGCAGGTGGAACTGGAGATGGGCGAGGTCTTCTTCGCCCCCGGCAGCGCGGAGGTGCGCGAGAAGTACCTGCCGGTGATCGAGGCCATGGCGGCCAAGGTGCGCCAGTACCAGGGCGGGGACGTGGTCATCCAGGCCAACGGCGACAGCCAGGGCCTGGCCTTCGAGCGGGCCAATGCGGTCAAGGCCGCCTTGCTGGACAAGCTCGATGCCGCCTCTGCCAAGGCTCTGGTGGTCAGCGCCCGCGGCGTCGTCGACGATCCGTCTTCGATGATCGTGGGCGTGGACGAGGGTGGCGCGCTGCTGGGCACGGTGCTGTTCGATACCGACAAGTCCAACATCCGGCCCGAGTTCGCGCCGCTGCTGGACAAGGTGGCCGCGGCGCTGGAGAAGATGGGCGGCGGCAGCATCGCCATCGTCGGCCATACCGACGTGCGGGCCTCGCACGCCTACAACCTCGCCCTGGGCATGCGTCGTGCCAAGGCGGTCTATGAAGCGCTGGCCCAACGCCTGAGTCCGCAGGTGCGTGCCAACGTTCGCGTCGAAGCCAGCAACGACCCGACAGCCCCTGTCGGCGTACGCAAGTGAGGGGGGCCGGGTCATGAACAAGCGCATGAAGATGAAACTGCTGGACTACACGTTGATCG
>Ga0209570_1001097_pt1 | contig 17497 bp, 15 predicted proteins | sample EBPBio172007_DNA_FD_185861 | JGI IMG/M metagenome (GOLD analysis project Ga0209570, IMG submission 185861) | Wastewater treatment Type I Accumulibacter community from EBPR Bioreactor in Madison, WI, USA - Reactor 1_9/17/2007_ DNA (SPAdes)... | ecosystem: Engineered > Bioreactor > EBPR >... | reverse complement strand
CGATCTCGGCCGCACTCGGTGCGGTGTTCGGGCCCCGACGGGTCACCTTGATCGCGGCCCCGGCGTTGGCGCGGACCGCCGCCTCGTGCCACGACAGGCCGGCGAGCCGGCCGGCGAGCAGGATGCCGGTGTGGCAGTCACCGGCGCCATTGGTGTCCACCGGAGTCTGCGGGTATCCACTGACGTATGCCGCGGAGTCACCGTCGCGCACGAAGCACCCCTTGGGTCCGTCGCGGACGATCACGACGGCGCCGCCCACCCGCTGGGCCACGGCAGCCGAAGTCTCGTCCATGCCTGTCCAGCCCGTGAGTTGGGTGGCCTCTTCGGCGTTGGAGGTCCACGTCGCCGTCAGGGCGAGCATCCGGTCGCGCACGGGGGCCGGCAACCCGGCGAAGATCGCGCCCGGGTCCAGGACCACGTCGACACCCTCCGGGAGGGCCTCCAGGAAAGCCAACAACGGATCGCGCGTCGACCCGACGAGCGAGTAGCCCGAGACACAGACCAGGTCACCCGCCGCTGGCTGGCTCGTCATCAGCGATTCGAGACTGATGTGGCGCTCGGCGCCCAGGGTCGTGACGAAGGTGCGTTCGGCCGACGGCTCGACCATGACGAAACAGATCCCCGTGTCGAGGTCCTCCACCGGGGGGCTCACGATCGCCACGTGCTCGGCCGCCAAGGTCTCCCGGATGAGGTCGGCGTTGGGACCGGTCCCGACGGCACCAGCATGGACTGCGTTTGCCCCGGAGCGAGCGGCGGCAACGAGGATGTTGACGGCTGACGCGGCATACCGGGTCACGGCGGTCGCCATGACGTTCTGACCCCGCGCCGGCAGGTTCGGGACCTCGGCGACCTCGTCGACGAGCGCCTGCGCGGTGTGGATCAGTCGGTGCACGATCCCAACCTACGGCGCCCTTCTGCTTGTGGGCCGGATCTCCCGGGCCTGAACACCCGAGGACCGGCCCACAACGTCGGGCGGGTTTTCAGGTGACCGTCGACCGCACGCTGTAGAGCTCAGGGAAGAAGGTGAGGTCGAGCGCTCGCCTCAGGAAGTCCACTCCCGACGAGCCACCGGTCCCACTCTTGTGCCCGATCGTGCGCAGCACGACCTGCAGGTGGCGGAAGCGCCACTGCTGGAAGAGGTCCTCGATGTCGACGAACTCCTCACACGCCTCGTAGACGCCCCAGTGCTCGGCCGGCGCGGCATACACCTGGGCGAAGAGCGTGACGAGCTCCGGCACCTCCCGATACGCCTGCGTGACGTCGCGGTCGAGGACCGCAGCGGGCACGGCATACCCCCGCCGGGAGAGGTAACGCACGAACTCGTCATACAGCGTCGGCTCGGCCAGCAACTGCGCCAGCCCGTCACGAACCTCCCCGTCGTGGTCGAAGACGCGCAGCATGTCGGCGTTCTTGTTGCCGAGGAGGAACTCGACAGAGCGGTACTGCCAGCTCTGGAAGCCCGAGCTCGTCGCCAGGAAGGGCCGGATCTCGGCATACTCACTGGGCGTCAGCGTGGCCAGGACGTCCCACTGCTCGACCAGTTGCTTGAGCACGTGCTTGACCCGCGCCAGCCGCTTGAGCGCCGGCGACAGGTCATCGGTGGCCAACAGGTCCCGCGCCGAATGCAACTCGTGCAGGAGGAGTTTGAGCCAGAGCTCGGCCACTTGGTGCTGGATGATGAAGAGCATCTCGTCGTGGAGCAGCGGGACGCTGCGCGGATGCTGCGCCGAGAGCAGCCTCGGCAGGTCCAGGTAGGCACCGTAGGACAACTGCTCGGTGAAGTCGGACTCGATGCCTGCCTCAAGCTCGCGGATGTTGTCGTTCATGTCACCTCTTCCTCTCTCGCTGGGGAGTATGCCGTGTCGGACAATCGGCGGGTGACCTCCACCGCCTCGACCCGCTTCACGTCCGTCGATGAGGTATGCCGCGCGCTCGCCGATGTCGGCTACCTCGCCTCCGATGCCATCGCCACGACCGCCTTTCTCGCCGACCGGCTCGGCAAGCCGCTGCTCGTCGAGGGACCGGCCGGCGTCGGCAAGACCGAGTTGGCCAAGGCCGTGGCGGCCGCCACTGGGTCCCGCCTGATCCGCCTGCAGTGCTACGAGGGCGTGGACGAGGCGCGCGCGCTCTATGAGTGGAACCACGCCAAGCAGCTGCTGCGAATCACCGCCCAGGGCGACGGGGACGGGCAGTGGGACGCCCTGCGGCACGACATCTTCAGCGAGGAGTTCCTCCTGGCCCGACCCCTGCTGCAGGCGGTGCGCAGCACTGACCCCGTGGTCCTCCTGGTCGACGAACTCGACAAGGCCGACGTCGAGATCGAGGGCCTGCTCCTGGAGATCCTCGGTGACTTCCAGGTGACGGTGCCCGAGCTCGGCACGATCAGCGCGACCCAACGACCGTTCGTGGTGCTCACGTCCAACGCCACGCGCGAACTCTCCGAGGCCCTGCGGAGGCGCTGCCTCTTCCTGCACATCGACTATCCGGACGCCGACCTGGAGCAGCAGATCATCAGGCAGCACGTGCCCGACCTCGACGCGACCCTCGCGGAGTCGGTGGTGCGCCTCGTCGGGCGGCTGCGCGACCTACGCCTGCGCAAGTCGCCTTCGGTCGCCGAGACCGTGGACTGGGCCCGCACCCTGATCGCCCTCGGCGCCACCGAACTCGACGAGGCGGTCATCCGCGACAATCTGGGCGTCCTGCTCAAGCACCAGGACGACATCCTCCGCGCCACCAAGACCCTCAACCTGTGAGCACCCTGGAGCCCCGCCTCGTGGGCTTCGCCACCGCCCTGCGCCGCCACGGTGTGGTCGCCGGGACATCCGATCTCGTCGACGCCGGTGCCGTCATCCAAGTGCTGGGGATGGCCGACCGGGGCCGACTGCGCGAGGGGCTCGCCGCAGCACTCCTGCGGCGCAGCGGGCAACGCCAGGTCTACGACGACCTCTTCGACATCTGGTTCCCGGCGGCGCTCGGGCGGCGCACCGGCCTCGTCCCCGGCACCGAGCTGCCCGCGGACCCGGCACAGCGCCGGGCCCGGGCCGCGGCCCTGCGTGCCGACCTCGCCCGCGCCCTCGCCGACCACGACGAGCGGGCCCTGGCCGACCTCGCGGCGCGGGTCGTGGCCGAGCTCGGCCACCTCCCCAACGACTCGACCGTCGGGAGCTGGTCGTCCGCGCAGGCCCTCGACATCCTCTCCCCCCAGCTGGCGATCGCCGCCGCCCTGGCGCGCCTGCAGGACGCTGCGGACGGCATACCCGGCGGTTCCGGCGACGGCAGTGGTGGGTCGGGGGGCTCGGGGGCGGGCACCGGCGGCCCGCCGAGCGGCGGCCGGTTCGCCGACCGCTTCACCCGGGACGAGCTGCGAGCCGCTGTCGCCGCCTTCCGGCGGCGGGTCGAGGTGGAGACCCGGCGACGCAACGCCGAGGCCCGCGGGGCCGAGCGGATCAGCCGGTATGCCGTGCGGCCGCCGGCCGAGCAGACCCCTTTCCTCCTCGCGAGCGCCACCGAGGTCGAGGAGCTGCGCCGCACGATCGCGCCGATGGCCAAGAAGCTGGCGACGCGCATGGCCGCCCGCCGGCGCCGGGCCCGCCGCGGCGAGATCGACATCCGCAAGACCCTGCGGCGCTCGATGTCGACCGGCGGGGTGCCCGTGCGCCCCGCCCTCAAGAGCCGCGCCCCGCACCGTCCCGACCTCGTGCTGCTCTGTGACCTGTCGAGCTCGGTCGCGGGCTTCTCGCGCTTCACCATCCTGCTCATGCAGGCCATGTCGGGGCAGTTCCGCAGGGTCCGCGTCTTCGGGTTCGTCAACGTGTGCGACGAGCTCACCGACACGGTCCTGTCCGCACCGCCGGGCTCGGACCTGTCGTCCGCCTTCGACGACACGGCGCGGATGACGCGATGGCACCGGAACAGCGACTACGGGTCGGCGCTGCTCGACTTCACCGACCGCTATCTCGAGGCGGTGGGGCCCCGCACGACCGTGCTGATCCTCGGTGACGCCCGCTCCAACAACACCGACCCGCACGTCGAGGCCCTACGCGTGGTCGTCGAGCGCGCCCGACAGGTGGTCTTCCTCAACCCGGAACCGCCGCGGCAGTGGGGCACCGGCGACTCGGTGGCCCACCTCTATGGCGAGGTCGTCGACATGCACGAGTGCGCCAACGCCAAGCAGCTCAGGGAGTTCGTCGGCCGCCTCCCCGTGTGATCACGCGCCACGGCCCTCGTGGTCGGCGTCGGGCGCGAGGCGGCGTCGGAGCCGGCGTCGCCCCCGGTCGGCGAGGACGCCGGCCGTGATGAGCACCGCGCCGACGACGATGAAGAGCAGGCCGCCCGAGAGGATCGGGGCGAAGACGGCAGCCGCCTGGAAGGTCATCCCGATCAGGATCGCCACCGTGGCGAGCACCGTTCGCACGAGGTCGTCGTGGACCGAGGCGACCGCCATGACCGCTCCCGCGACGGCGAGGAGATAGGCGACGGCCACCACCGCGCGTAGCCAGCCACCGGCGGAGACCTCGCCGTCGAAGTAGCTGTCGTCAGCACCCCAGGCCGCCAAACCGCTGCCGAGGACCAGCGCGCCGGCCGCAGCCATGAGGTCCAGCCTGCGCTCGCGGGGGCCGCGCACGGCCGCCGTGACCGCGGCAGCCACCGCGACGACCGCTCCCCCGACCACCAAGGGCGACAGCTCGAGCCGGTCTCTCGCGTCGAAGGGGATGCTCGCGAGGAAGGCGCCGCCGAGGGTCGCAGCCGCGCCGACGGTCCCCCAGGCGAAGGTGAAGCCACCCCGCCGACGGTCCCCGGCGTGGAGGACCGCGAGTGCGGTGGCGAGGAGGCCAGCGACCAGCAGCGTGGTCGCGGCCGTGAGGAGCGACTCCCGCGCCTGCATCGCCTGGCCGAAGAACCAGGCGACGGCGACCGACGCCCCGAGGAAGGTCGGGGTCAGAGCGCTCGCGGCATAGCCGTGGACGAGGGCGCCGGCTGCCCACAGGCCGAGCCACCACACCGCGCGCCCACCCGGGTCGACGACATCGGCGAGCTGGTAGGCGACGGCCCCGAAGGCACCCGCGGCCAGCAGGCGCAGGGCACCCGCCAGGGGAGACCCGGGGTCACCGATGCGCCGTCGCTTGGCCGCGAACCACTCGGCGAGGACCAGGAGGCCACCCCAGAGCAGCACCATGAGCCCCAGCCTCCCCAGCCGTTCGAGCCGGTCGAGGTTCACCGCCACGAACCAGATGAGTCCCACCCCGACGAAGAGCGCACCCAGCACCAGGACGACGCGGGCCAAGGTGACCCGACGGATCGCGACATAGCGATTGAGGATGGTCGCCGCGCCCTCGGCGGTGACCACACCCTCGCTCTCCCAGTCCCGCAGTTGCGCTCGCAGCCACTGAAGTCGTGCCGTGCTCGTTGCGACCTTGACCATGGCCCTTCCCCGGACGTGGGCATCATTGCTTGCCCATTGTGCTCTGGGAGGATCCGCGGAGGGACACGAGTCCGGTCGAGAGGGAGCAACACGCGGGCGCGGCGTCGCCGCGCCCGCGTGTTGCTCCCTCTCGACTGAGGTCCACTCACCCCACACGGGTGAGCACGCGGCATACCGATAGAGTCCGAACATGGCCATCAGCAAAGTCCTCATCGCCAACCGCGGCGAGATCGCCGTCCGCATTGCGCGCGCCTGCAAGGACCACGGCATCGGGTCCGTGGCGGTGTATGCCGAGCCGGACCGCGACGCCCTCCACGTCAAGGTCGCGGACGAGGCCTATGCGCTGGGTGGGAGCACACCGGGCGACTCCTATCTGTTGCAGGACAAGCTCATCGAGGTTGCCAAGCAGGCCGGGGCGGACGCCGTGCACCCGGGCTACGGCTTCCTCGCCGAGAACGGCCCCTTTGCGCAGAAGGTCATCGACGCCGGACTGGTGTGGATCGGCCCGGGCCCCGAGGCGATCGACTCCCTCGGCGACAAGGTGAAGGCCCGCCACATCGCCCTCAAGGCCAACGCGCCGCTCGTGCCGGGCACCAAGGACCCCGTCGAGGGTCCTGACGAGGTCGTCGCCTTCGCCAAGGAGCACGGCCTGCCGGTGGCGATCAAGGCAGCGTATGGCGGTGGCGGGCGCGGCCTCAAGGTCGCCCGCACGCTGGAGGAGATCCCCGAGCTCTTCGACTCCGCCGTCCGCGAGGCCGTCACGGCCTTCGGTCGCGGCGAGTGCTTCGTCGAGAAGTTCCTCGACCACCCGCGGCACGTCGAGACCCAGTGCCTGGCCGACCAGCACGGCAATGTCGTCGTCGTCTCGACCCGTGACTGCTCCCTCCAGCGCCGCAACCAGAAGCTCGTCGAGGAGGCGCCGGCCCCCTTCCTCACCGACGCCCAGCACGACGAGCTGGTGCGCGCCTCCAAGGCGATCCTCAAGGAGGCCGGGTACGTCGGAGCCGGCACCTGCGAGTACCTCGTCGGCCCCGACGGGGACATCTCCTTCCTCGAGGTCAACACCCGCCTCCAGGTCGAGCACTGCGTCTCCGAGGAGGTCACCGGCATCGACCTGGTGCGTGAGCAGTTCCGCATCGCCGACGGCGAGGAGCTCGGCTACGACGACCCCGAGCCGCACGCGCACTCCATCGAGTTCCGGATCAACGGCGAGGACGCCGGGCGCAACTTCATGCCCGCGCCGGGCACCGTCACCAAGCTCGTCGTTCCCGAGGGCCCGGGCGTCCGGTGGGACGCGGGCATGGTCGAGGGCGACACCATCGCCGGCGCCTTCGACTCCATGGTGGCCAAGCTCATCGTCACCGGCCGGACCCGTCAGCAGGCCCTGGAGCGTTCGCGCCGCGTGCTCGACGAGCTGGTCATCGAGGGCGTCGCCACGGTCGCGCCCTTCCACGCCAAGGTGGTGCGCGACCCCGCCTTCGCCCCGGCCGACCCGAACGCCAAGTTCTCGGTGCACACGCGCTGGATCGAGACCGAGTTCGACAACGACATCCCCGCGTATGCCGGAGGGTCAGCCGACGCTCCCGAGGCCGAGGAGCGCCAGACCATCACCGTCGAGGTCGGCGGCAAGCGACTGCAGGTCTCTCTGCCCGGGGGCCTGTCCTTGGGCGGCGGCGGCGCGGCCGGTGCGGGAGCGGCGAAGAAGAAGGCTCCCCGCCGCAGCGGTGCGGCCAAGGGCGGCGCCGGGGCCTCCGGTGACTCGCTCACCGCACCCATGCAGGGCACGATCGTCAAGATCGCCGTCGAGGAGGGCCAGACCGTCGCCGAGGGCGAGCTCGTCGTCGTCCTCGAGGCGATGAAGATGGAGCAGCCCATCAACGCCCACAAGGCCGGCGTCATCACCGGCCTGTCGGCCGAGAAGGGCGCCACCGTCGCGAACGGCGCGGTGCTCTGCGAGATCAAGGACGGCGCCGAGGGCTGAGCCCGCAGCCCCGTGGCCGGTCCGGCGATCCGGGGCCGGTGAGAGTGCGCAACACGCCGTGTGCCAGGTCGGCACACGGCGTGTTGTGCACTCTCGACTCAGCTGGTCGGGTCCTTCGGGTCCGGGGTGGTCTGGCCGCCGCCGGCCTTGTCGGGCACCGGCGCCGGCTCTGCCGGGGCGTCGGGGTCCAGGTCCGCCGGCGGGTTCTGTGAGACGTCGGCCGGGATACCGAACTCCTCCTCGAGGTACTCCCCGCCCTTGTCGATGACGTCGCGGAAGCGTCCACCGGTCACCTCGTCGAGCTTGTCCTCGAGCGCGTCGATCGCGCCCTTGGCCTGCGCAGGGTGCTCCTGGGCGTACTCCTTGGCCTGGTCGAGGGCCTCGCCGCCGGTGAGGTCCTGGTGCTGGTCGGACATGCGGTCTCCTGACGTCGCTGAGGTGGGAACACCCACGCTAGGCAGGCCACCGCCCCGGGCGGGGGTTTGGATCGCTCCCGAGGAAGCCGACCCCAGCAGCACAGGCGCTGAGGAGGGCCGACAGGGGGCGCAGCGCCTCGGGCTGGATGCGGTAGTAGACGAAGGTCCCGCGGCGCTCGCAGTCGACCAGCCCCGCTTCGCGCAGGGTCTTGAGGTGGTGGGAGATGGTGCCGCTGGAGAGGTCGAACGCCGGCGTGATCTCACAGACGCAGACCTCCGGGGCGGAGGCGATCATCGAGGCCATCCGCAGCCGCACCGGGTCGCCGAGCGCCTTGAACATGCCCGCCAGGCGAGTCGCGTCGTCCTCCGTCACCGGGGTCGTCGCCAAGCCGCAACAAGTGGCGGCATCGGCGGCGGTCGGGGTCTCCAGGACGGTCATCGGTCTATCTTGACAGATTTCGAATCAATGCGCGAGAGTGGGACTTGATTCGATGACCATCGAGACAGGATCAGACATGGACCACCTCACCGACGACCAGGTGCGCGCCGCCGTCAAGGAGCGGTATGCCGCGTCGGCGCGGCTCGCGCTCGAGGAGCGCTCGACCTCCTGCTGCTCCCCCGCCCCGGCGGCGACCTCGTGCTGCAGCGACTCCGCGCCGACCGACGCGGAGTCGTCGAGCTGCTGCGGCGAGGGCAGCAAGCTCAAGGGAATCGACCCCATCACCTCCAACCTCTACGACGAGACCGACACCCCGTTCGACGCCGCGCTCGCAGCCTCCCTCGGCTGCGGCAACCCCACCGCCCTCGCCGAGCTGGCCCCGGGTGAGGACGTCCTCGACCTCGGCTCCGGTGGCGGCCTCGACGTCCTCCTCTCGGCCCGCCGGGTGGGCCCGGACGGCATGGCCTACGGCCTCGACATGACCGAGGAGATGCTCGCCCTCGCCGAGAAGCACCGCGCCGAGGCCGGCATCGAGAACGCCCGGTTCATGCTCGGCACGATCGAGGACGTGCCGATGCCCGGTGCCTCCGTCGACGTCGTCATCTCCAACTGCGTCATCAACCTGAGCGCCGACAAGGACGCCGTCCTGCGCGAGGCCTTCCGGGTGCTCCGCCCGGGGGGGCGCTTCGCCGTCTCCGACATCGTCCTCACCCGGGAGATCCCGGCCGGGCTGCGGGGCGTCGTCGCCCTGTGGACCGGCTGCATCTCCGGTTCGCTCCTCGACCTCGACTACCTCGCCAAGCTCGAGGCGGCCGGCTTCGTCGACGCCGGCATCGAGGTCACCCGTGAGTACGACCGCGATGCCCTCGAGGCGATGGGCGACATGCTCGACCCGGCCCAGTTGCCCGCCAGCATGTCGATGGACGACGCCGTCGAGGCCCTCGAGGGCGCCTTCGCCAGCGCCTTCATCCGCGCCACCAAGCCGAGGGGCTGACCGGATCCATGAGCGCACCAGCGACCGCCCCAGCGACGCACCACGAGAGCGTCGCCGCCAAGCTGTCCACGCTCGACCGCTGGCTCCCGGCCTGGATCATCCTCGCCATGGCAGCCGGCCTGCTGCTCGGCCGGCTCGTCCCCGGCCTGGGCGATGCCCTGTCCGCGGTCGAGGTCGACGGCATCTCACTCCCCATCGCCCTGGGGCTGCTCGTCATGATGTACCCGGTCCTGGCCAAGGTCCGCTACGACCGCCTCGACACGGTGACGCGCGACCGCCGGATGCTGCTCTCCAGCCTGGTCCTCAACTGGGTCCTCGGCCCGGCGCTCATGTTCGCGCTCGCCTGGCTCCTGCTCCCCGACCTGCCCGAGTACCGCACTGGCCTCATCATCGTCGGCCTCGCCCGCTGCATCGCCATGGTCATCATCTGGAACGACCTCGCCTGTGGTGACCGCGAGGCGGCCGCCGTCCTCGTCGCCCTCAACTCGGTCTTCCAGGTCATCGCCTTCGCGGCGCTCGGCTGGTTCTACCTCTCGGTGCTGCCGGGCTGGCTCGGCCTGCCCCAGTCGGCCCTCGACGTGTCCGCCTGGCAGATCGCCAAGAGTGTCCTGATCTTCCTCGGCCTTCCGCTGCTCGCTGGCTACCTCTCCCGACGGATCGGTGAGAAGCGTTGGGGCAGAGCGTCATACGAGCGCTCTTTCCTCCCACACATCGGCCCGTGGGCGCTCTACGGGCTGCTCTTCACGATCGTGGTCCTCTTCGCCCTCCAGGGTGAACAGATCACCAACCGTCCGATCGACGTCGCCCGCATCGCGCTGCCCCTGCTGGCCTATTTCGCCATCATGTGGGGCGGGGGCTATGCCCTGGGCAAGGCGCTCGGCCTGTCCTACGAGCGGACGACGACGCTCGCCTTCACCGCCGCAGGCAACAACTTCGAGCTCGCGATCGCCGTCGCCATCGCGACCTTCGGCGTCACCTCGGGGCAGGCCCTCGCGGGTGTCGTCGGGCCCCTCATCGAGGTCCCCGTCCTCGTCGCCCTCGTCTACGTCAGCCTCGCCCTCCGGAACCGCTTCCCCCACCAGCCCACCTCGTATGCCGTGGAGTCACCATGACCAGCACCGCTCCGACCGCTGTGGCCGCGATCATCGACGACCTGTCCTATGCCTACGACGGCGTCTTCGACATGGAAGCGGTGACCGACGCCGTGACGAGTGCGTGGGATTTGCTCTCCCCACGCTCCAGCGTGCGCACCTACCTGCCCATCCTCGTGGCCCGTCAGGCTCGCGAGCAGCTCATGGCACAGGCCCAGGCTGACGGGCGCGTCGCCAAGAAGGTGCCCGAGCTGCTCTTCGTCTGCGTCCACAATGCTGGTCGGTCCCAGCTCGCTGCCGCGCTCGCCGAGCACCTCTCGGCGCGCCGGGTCCACGTCCGGTCCGCCGGCTCGGCCCCTGTCGACGACATCAACCCCGTTGTCGTCCAGGTGCTCGCCGAGCGTGGCGTCACCTTGGGCACCGCCTACCCGAAGCCGCTGTCCGACAGTGCGGTCCGCGCGGCCGATGTCATCATCACGATGGGGTGCGGAGACACCTGCCCCTACTTCCCCGGGAAGCGCTACGAGGACTGGGACGTTGCCGATCCCGCCGGGCAGCCGATCGAGGTGGTCCGTGAGATCCGCGACGACATCCAGGCCCGCGTCACCACCCTGCTGCGCGACCTCCTCCACTGAGCCGCCACGACCCCCAAGGACACGACATGAGCAACCCCCGACCCTCCGTCCTCTATGTCTGCATCCACAACGCCGGCCGGTCCCAGATGGCTGCCGCGTACACGCGCGTGCTCTCCGGCGGGGCCGTCGAGGTGCGCTCGGCCGGGTCGGCCCCCGCCGAGTCGATCAACCCTGCCGTGCGCGAGGCACTGCTCGAGGAGGGGATCGACATCTCGGCCGAGACCCCGAAGATCCTCACGACCGAGGCCGTCGAGGCCTCCGATGTCGTCATCACCATGGGCTGCGGGGACACCTGCCCGTTCTTCCCGGGGAAGCGTTATCTCGACTGGGTGCTCGAGGACCCGGCCGGGCAGGGGGTCGCGGCGGTCCGCCCGATCCGCGACGAGATCCGCCGACGCGTCAGCGTCCTGCTCCGCGACCTGGGCATCGAGCCCGCCCGGGGAGATGCACCGACTGCGTGAGCGCGCGGGCCGTCAATCCGTGGAGTGCAGTCGGCGCGCGGCCTCGGCAATCGAACCGGACAGTGACGGGTAGACCGTGAAGGTGTTGGCCACCTGGTCGACATTGAGCCGGTGGGCAACCGCGAGGGTCACCGGGAAGATCAACTCGGACGCCCGCGGCGCCACGATGACTCCGCCCAGCACGGTGCCGGAACCCCTCTCCGAGAACAACTTCACGAAGCCCTCGGTGATCCCGAGCATCTTGGCGCGCGGGTTACGGGACAGCGGCAGGATGTTGGCGTCGACATTCCCCAGCCCGGAGTCGACCTCCTTCTGGGAGATCCCGACGGTGGCGATCTCCGGGTCGGTGAAGATGTTCGCCGACACGACTCGAAGGTTCAGCGGCGCCACGGCGTCGCCGAGCGCGTGGGACATGGCGATGCGGCCTTGCATGGCGGCCACCGACGCGAGGGGCAGGACGCCGGTGCAGTCGCCCGCGGCATACACCCCCCGCACCGAGGTGCGAGAGACTCGGTCGACGACGATGTGGCCCGACGGCGTGACGTCAACGCCGACCTCGGCGAGTCCGAGATCGGCGGTCTGCGGGATGGACCCCACGGCAAGCAGCGCGTGCGAGCCGGTGATCTCGCGCCCGTCCTCCAGGCGCACGATGACCCCGTCATCGGTGCGCTCGACAGCGGCCATGCGTGATCGTCCCAGGACTTCCATCCCTCGCTTGCGGAAGACCTCCTCGATGACCGTGGCGGCATCGGGGTCCTCGCCGGGGAGCACTCGATCACGGGAGGACACCAGCACGACCTCCGCACCGAGGCCGAGATAGGCCTGGGCCAACTCCGCGCCGGTGACGCCGGATCCGACGACGATGAGCCGCTCGGGAAGCTCCTCGAGCTCATAGATCTGCTGCCAGGTGAGGATGCGCTCGCCGTCGGGACGTGCGGAGTCCATGACGCGCGGTGTGGCACCGGTCGCGACGAGGACGACATCGGCGCTCACGCTCTGCTGCGTGGTGTCGGTGGTGACGAGCACCTCCGAGGAGGACACCAAGCGACCCGTCCCCCTGATGATCTCGACCCCGACCTCGCGCACGCGCGTCTCGATGTCCTGGCTCTGAGCACGCGCAAGGGCCATGACGCGGGCATTGACCTCACCCAGGGCCGCAACGGCGTCGGTCACCTCCTTGCCCTCGGCGTCCTCGAGGTGCACGCCGAGCTCGCCGGCCACCTCCAACTCGCTGAGGTAGTCGGCGGTCGCGATCAACGCCTTGCTCGGCACACAATCGGTGAGCACCGCGGCCCCGCCCAGTCCATCCCGGTCGACGACGGTCACCCGAGCGCCGAGATGGGCCGCCACCAGGGCAGCCTCATAGCCACCGGGGCCGCCCCCGAGGATCACCACGGACGTCGCCTGCGCATTCACGCTGACCATCCTTCCATCAGTCCGCTCGCGGGCTGGACAGCCGGCTGTCGCACGATTTCCCAACCCAGTTCGTCGAGGCGCGGGCTGGCCCTCCGCGGCGCTCCCTTTTTCCCAACCCAGTTCGTCGAGGCGCGGGGCGGACGGTCGTCAGCGCGTGTTGCCGGTGTGCCCGAGCGAGAAGGTGCCCGGCTGCGGCCAGACGAGCAGGCCGTGCGAGCCCGCCTGGGTCTTGATCCGGTGCTTGAGCCCCCCGGTCTCGGTGTCGAAGACATAGACCTCGGCGTGATAGCGACCCGACAGCCACAGTTCCTTGCCGTCAGCGGTCACGCCGCCCATGTCCGGGGAGCCCCCACCGGGAATGGTCCACTTGGCGAGGATGTCGAGAGATTCGCTGTCCAGGACCGAGATCGTGCCCTCGTCACGGTTGGCGACGAAGAGTCGCTTGGCGTCCCGGCTGGGATAGATCGAGTGGGCGCCCTTGCCGGTCTGGATGAACTTCGTGAACTCCAACGACGCGGCATCGATGACCCACACGCCGTTGCGGAGCATGTCGGCGGCCAGGAAGTACTTCCCATTGGGCGACAGCCGCACGTCCTGCGGCATGGCGGAGGCGCCCTTGCGCAGATTCGCCTTGGCGCCACCGGAGTGATACGCCTCCTGCGGGCTGGTCGCGCCGGGGGTCTCGTGACCGTTGAGATCGATCTCCTTGAGCACATTCGTCGCGTGCGCATCGAAGACGATGAGGTGTCCGGAGAACTCGCACGAGGCCACGAAGAAGCCCCGGTCCTTGTCGGTGTCAGCGTGGTTCACGCCGGCACAGGGGACCGGAAGCGAGTGGTCGACGGCGAAGGTGTGGGGGTCGACGACATCGATGCGGTTGAACCGCTCGGCCATCACCAGCCCGAACTTGCCGTCGGGTGAGAAATAGAGGTTGTAGGGGTCGACCACCGGGATCTTGGCGCCCGGCTTGCCGGTCACCGGGTCGATCGGGATGAGGTCGTTGCCCTGGGTGTCGTTGACGTAGAGCGTCGTGAGGTCCCACCCGGGCACGACGTGGTGGGGCTCGCGGCCGGTCGGGAAGCTGTCGATCACCTGGTAGGTCGTCGGGTCGATGACCTGCACCGAGTTGCTGATCGTGTTGGGCACGTAGACCAAGGGCCGGTGCCCCTTCACCGTCTCCGACAACTTGTCGGCCGTGGCACCGGCATACACATTGAGGGCTGCAGCCGGAGTCGGGGTCGGGGACGCTTCGCTCGGGGCGGTCCTGGGGGTCGCGGACGGTGACCCGGTCGCCGAGGCCGTCACACCCGTCGTCGCGTTGGCGGCACTGGTGGAGTCGGAAGGTCGGTCGAAGAGTCCGAAGGCGGAGGCGATGAGGGTGACCAGCCCGAGGACCAGTGCCCCCGCGATGATCCGGTTGCGGATGATGCGCGGCGGGGTGCGATGGCGCGATCGGGGTGCGGCGGTGCGGTGGCGGCTCACGGCGTGGGGTGTCCTGGTGAGTCGCGAAGAAGGGTGGTCAGGGTGACGGCCTTGAGGCCGCGCTCGGCCAACGTCGACAGTATGCCGGGGAGGGCAGTCACCGTTCCCGGGTGCCCCAGGTGGAGGGAGACGATCGAACCGGCCTGAGCTGCGGCCAGTGTGCGGCTGACGACCAGGGCGACGCCGGGATCCCGGAAGTCCTCGGGGTCGACGTCGTAGCTCACGCAGGGTCCGTACCCGAGCTCCACGGCGGCGGCGCGGATCGTCTCGTTGCTGTGGGACGTGCCCGACGGCCTGAACCACCATCCGGGGTCCCCCAGGGTGCTCGCCAGGATGTCCTGGCCCCGAGCGATCTGATCGCGGGCGGTGGCGGCGTCCAGCCCGAGCATGTCCAGGTGGTCGTACGTGTGGTTGCCGATCTCATGGCCCGCGTCGCGCAGCGCCCGCACCTGGGCCGGGTCCCTGGCGACCCAGAGGCCCACGGCGAAGATCGTGGCCTTTGCGTCGGCCGCGGCCAGGGCGTCGATGACGCCCTGCGTGATATCGGCCGACCCGGCGCCGTGGAAGGTCAAGGTCAGCTCCCCCCGCCCGATGGGCCCCGTCGTGATGTCCGGTCCCGGGGTCCGGGCGATCGCCGGCGGCCCGGTCGGCACGGTGGGCGACGGCGAGCTTGTGGCCGGTGCCGGGCCCGAGGATGCCGGACCCGAGGGGCTCGACGCGGTCGACGGCCCCGATGCGCTGGGAGCGGCCGTCGCGCCCCCGGTCACGGCGGCCCCCGAGGAGCCGTCGCTGCAGCCGGCCAGCGCCAGAGTGCCCAGCACGCCGGAGACCACGGCTCGGCGGCTCTGATTGCGCGTGTCATTCATCGCTCACGAGTCTCACACGAGAGGGGCATTCACTCCCCTAGACTGGCCGGGTGAGTCAGACACACGCCCTCGACCTGGCCGACCCGAGCACCGATCCGTTCGCCGTGGCGCAGGCCGCTGCCGACGTGATCCGCGAGCGCACCGACGGCGCCGCCCACGATGTGGCGCTCGTCCTGGGCTCGGGGTGGGGGCAGACCGGCGACCTCATCGGGGAGACCTTCGCGACGATCGAGAACACCGACGTCCCGGGCTTCGGCAAGGCCGCGGTCGCGGGCCACTCGGGCGTCATGCGCTCGGTGGGCATCGGGGACACCGGGCGGCGGGCGCTCGTCTACGGCACGCGGACGCACTTCTACGAGGGAAAGGGTGTGCGTGCGGTGGTCCACAACATCCGCACCGCGGCAGCCCTCGGGTGCCGCACGGTCGTCATCACCAATGGCTGCGGCGGGCTGCGCGAGGAGTGGGCTCCGGGGACTCCGGTCCTCATCAGCGACCACATCAATCTGACGGCCCACTCCCCCATCGAGGGCGCGAACTTCGTCGACCTCACCGATGTCTACTCGCCCCGCCTGCGCGCCGTCGCCCGAGAGCTCGACCCAGGTCTCGACGAGGGCGTCTATGTGCAGTTCCGCGGGCCGCACTACGAGACTCCGGCCGAGGTGCGGATGGCCAAGGTCCTGGGCGGAGACCTCGTCGGCATGTCGACCACACTCGAGGCGATCGCCGCGCGTCAGAGTGGCCTGGAAGTGCTGGGGATCTCGCTGGTCACCAACCCGGCCGCTGGCATCTCCAAGACCCCCCTCAACCACGAGGAGGTTCTCGAGGCCGGTCGCGAGGCCGCCGAACGATGCGGTCGACTGCTGGCTGCGGTCGTGGCGAGGATCTGATGGCGGTCCAGGGCGGGCCGCTGGGCTCGCGTGGCAGCGGAGAGGCCGTGCATCCCACCGTGCTCGAGGCGGCTCGCGCCTGGGCCGCCGACGACCCCGACCCGGTCACCGCGGCCGAGCTCGACGCGATCATCACCGCCGCTGACGGTGGCGACCGGGCGGCGGCGGAGGACCTCGCCGACCGGATGAGTGGCCTCCTCGAATTCGGCACCGCTGGCCTGCGCGGCGCGCTCGGCGCCGGCCCGAACCGGATGAATCGCTCCATGGTCATCCGAGCGGCCGCCGGCCTCACGGCATACCTGAAAAGCTTGTCGGACAACCCCTTTGTCGTCGTCGGCTTCGACGCCCGGACCAACTCCGACGTCTTCGCCCGCGACACCTGCGCCGTTGTCGTGGGGGCGGGCGGGCGGGCCGCGCTCATGCCACGAACCCTCCCCACGCCCGTGCTGGCGTATGCCGTGCGCGCCCTCGGCGCGGACGCGGGGGTCATGGTCACGGCGAGTCACAACCCGCCGCAGGACAACGGGTACAAGGTCTACGTCGGTGATGGCTCGCAGATCGTGCCTCCCGTCGACAGCATGATCGCGGACCAGATCGGTCGGATAGAGCGCGTCGCCGAGGTGCCGCTGGCCGACGGCGGCTGGGAGGTCGTCGAGGAGAGCGTCATCACCGATTACGTCCGTGACGCCGCCTCCGTGGTCGCGCCGACTGCGCCCCGTGACCTGACGGTGGTCCACACCGCGATGCACGGTGTCGGGACCGAGACGATCCGCGCCGCCTTTGCCGCCGCGGGCTTCGCGGAACCGATATCAGTTGTCGCACAGGCCGAGCCGGACCCGATGTTCCCCACTGTGTCCTTCCCCAACCCCGAGGAACCCGGGGCGATGGACCTGGCCCTGGAGTTGGCCGAGCAGACCGGCCCGGACCTGGTCATCGCCAACGATCCCGACGCCGATCGGTGCGCCGCCGCTGTGGCCGGTCCCGGGGGTTGGCGCATGCTCCGCGGGGACGAGGTCGGCGCACTGCTCGGCTCGCACGTCATCGCGCGCGGGGTCCGCGAGGGGGGCGTCCTCGCCAACTCGATCGTCTCCTCGCGGATGCTCGCCACGATGGCGCGGGCGGCCGGGGTGTCGCACGAGGAGACCCTCACCGGATTCAAGTGGATCGGGCGGGTTCCGGGGTTGGCCTATGGCTACGAGGAGGCGCTGGGCTACTGCGTCGACCCTGACCACGTCAAGGACAAGGATGGGGTCACGGCAGCCCTCATGCTGGCCGAGCTCGCGGCGACCGAGAAGGCTGCGGGGCGTGACCTGACCGACCGCCTCGACGACCTGGCCCGAGAGCACGGTGTGCACGCCACCGACGCGTTCTCGATCCGAGTCGAGGACCTGTCGATCATCGGTCGGA
>Ga0209570_1001089_pt1 | contig 17588 bp, 16 predicted proteins | sample EBPBio172007_DNA_FD_185861 | JGI IMG/M metagenome (GOLD analysis project Ga0209570, IMG submission 185861) | Wastewater treatment Type I Accumulibacter community from EBPR Bioreactor in Madison, WI, USA - Reactor 1_9/17/2007_ DNA (SPAdes)... | ecosystem: Engineered > Bioreactor > EBPR >... | reverse complement strand
CCGCTGGTGCGACGACGCGGCGATTGAAACCCCTCATTCACGAGATCGCCGCCAACCTTCAGAAGTTTGTCGCTGGCCGCTCCAAGCCTCGAACGCCGCAGCGAAAACCGCATCGCTACCACGCCTACAAGCCGGTATGACGGAATGCTAAGTTGAGAGGATTGGGGTTGAAACCAGCGTGAAACCCTTGAGGTGGCTGGAATTCGTATGCGCCGCGCAGCCTGTAACATCAAACCGCCACCAAGGCGCGCGGCGCCGATAAGGAGCGAGATCGACGTGCTGCCTGACCCATGATTACCTCTTCTTACGTTCTGCACCGGTCTTCTTCGCACGCGCGGGAGAACTGGCACGCCCGGGTACGGCAGCCGGGCTCGCAGGTGAAACCGCAGCGCTTTCTCCGACACCGGCAACCGGATGCGCTTCCGCGACCTGCCAGGGCCTCTCTTGAGGCGGCGCAGAGAGGCTTTCCTCGAGTTCTTTCCTGCGCTCTGCCTGCTCACGACTAAACGATTCCATCTGCTGTCGCTGTTGCTCACGGGCCTTGTCCCATGATTCCTGCTGGCGCTGGTGCTCCTCTTCGCGGGCAGCAAACCAGCCGTCAGCTGGCTTGCCCATTTCCGGCGGTGTGGCGCTGGTGGTTTCGAAGCCGCGAGCAGAAAACGCTGCTCGCGGGGCCTTGCCATACGCCTCGGGATTGAGTAGCTGCCCCTTCTCGAAGTGTCCGGCGCCCTTCTTCTCCTCGACCGGACGTCTCAGCTGATGAATCACCGGGTCGTCACGGTTGGCCAGAACGACGTAGCTGACCTCCCGGCCGGGTTCTCCGTACACGGTGAAGGCGGTGAAAGCACCATTCCACTCGTAACCCGCCAGGAAGGGCTTGCTGCCGATCGCCGTCAGGCTGACGGTGGCGTCTTCTTCCTTGGTCAGCGCGGCAAAGTAGGTGGGCATCTTGACGCTCGCCTGGCCACTCGCGTCAAGCTGCGCTTTGCCGCGGTACAGGCACAGGTCTTCGGGCGATTCGACAAAGCTGTGCCGCAGCGTCTTGTTTTCGGGATCGAGGGGGTGATCGATCAGGAAAGTGCCACTGGCTTTGGAAAGGGTGCCCGCAACATAAACGTTGCCGAGAAAGTAGCCCGCCCACAACACTCCGTTGCCGCTCACGGTGCTGTACACGCCGTACTTGACCCCCGGTCCTGCACCAGACGTATCAACGAGCAACCCACGCGCAAAGGCAGTTCCGTCGCTCCTGGCAACCGCCCGAAGTCCTTCCGCGACGTCGGCCGTGCCACTATCGCTGTAGGCACGAAACTGCCCGCCATACTTGTGCCCTGAACCCCGGACAGTACATACGAGGCCCTCCTTTTGTCCCGATCCCGAACCATACGTCTCCAGCGAGAACCCCAGCACGTTGCCAGTTCCACCGCTCGCAGCCTCGAGCACGAGTCCATTGGTGGTGTCTGCGGAACCACCGGGGCTCTCGGCAAGGAACGAAGCTGCCCGCTTTGGTCCGCCCCCACGCACCTCGCTGACAAGCCCGATTTTCAAGCCGCTTCCCGAGCCTGTCAGGCCCGACCAGAGACCCATCACCGGGCCAGACCCTTCGCTGCTGGCATCGGCGTGCAGCGCCTGGGTGAATTCCGAGCCGGCTGCGCTGGTTGCGCTGAAGTAGCCAGCGTGCTTTTCGCCCGAGCCCGTCAAGGTGCAGCTGATGCCTCGCTTCTCCCCGCTACCGCTACCTAGCGCATTGAGGTCAATGCCCGTGACCGCGCCGCTGCCATCGCTCGACGTCGTCGCCAGCGTCGCAAGTGCTATGCCTGCCGGTCCATCATCTGACCGTATCGAAAGCCGGCTGGCCACTTGCGACGTGGTCCCCAGGCCGACATTGCCACTGTGAACCTGCAGGCTGCCGCTCAGCGTTCCGCCCGTAGTCGGCAGCGCCCCAACATCGGCCGCCGTCGTTCCGTGCGGGTTGCGGCCGCCGTCGAGCTTGAGCGCACTGTGGCTGATCTGACCGCCGTGACCACCGGCATGGTTATGCGCGTCACCGTTGGTGACGAGCCTGGCACGCGCGGCGGCATCAAGTTTGCTTTCTTCGACAGAGCCGTCGGCAAGCGTCGCCGTCGCCACCTGGCGGCCAGCAGCAAACCTGTCGCCGACGTTCCCCGGCACATTGCCGGCGCCGGTGAGGGCGATCTGCGCCAGGCGAATCAGGCTACCGTCGCCCGGCGGCGCAGCCGTGACCGCGCGCACTTCCGGCTTTTCGCTGGTACGCGTGTTGCCGGTGACGCCGGTGGCGGTGCTGGCATCGCTTTCCTCTTCGTGGTAAGCGATGCTGATATGCACCGTGGCGCCGGCCGGGAAAGCCGCCGCGTCGCTAAAGGAGATGATTCGGCGATCGAGCAGGACCATCTCTCGCCCCTCGCGATCGATGGCCATGCCGGGCTGGACGGTGATTTCCCGGTCGCCACTCTTGGTCACTGCCAGACCGTCGGCAACCCCGTAGTCGTGCAGGCTCGCGTTATGCCGACGGCGCATCGCCAGATGGTATTGCTGCTCGTCCGAGAAATCCGCTTCGACCAGGAACTGGTGATTGAAGTAGTGCAAACGCTTGATATCAGCCATGGTGGTTCTTGCCTCTCTGGTTAGTGGGCGAGATCCCCGAGGAGCGTGTCAACGCCGATCTGGGAATGGACGCCGATCTGCATCGTGGTGTGCCTGGGATAGTAGTCAAACGCCGTGTGTGCCGGCTTCTCCAGCTCGATCAAGGCCCGAATGATCTGGTTCTGGCGCTGCAGGGTAGCGGGATTGGGATTGGGGACGCTTACCGTCACCCGGAAGTAGTGCGGGGCGCTGCCGCTGATCTGGGTGTCGACTCCGACGGTGGAATGCTCGCCAATCTGGAAGAGCGTGTTCTCGCCTTCCGAGATTTCCGGTTCCAGGCCGGTATAGATTTTCAGCAGGGCGATCAGATTCTGCTTCGTGCCACGGCGGCGATAGAGGGGGACGATACTGGCCAGGAAATCGCGTTGCTGGTCTTCGCGCCAGTCGGCGCGCAGACCGAGCGCCACCCATCCCGCCAGCCAGTCAAGGAATTCGCGCGGCGTCGCCAGCGGGTCGAAAAGCTGAGGAATCGCAGCAATGATTTCTTCAAGGCCCTGTTCGGGCTCGCCCTCGCTGCCGTCGAGGCCGGTCAGCAGCTGTTCGAAGGCCAGCAGGAAGCGACCCAGCAGCGGGTCGTCGGCAAAAATTGCCGGCAGGTACTGGAGATAGCTGCTGCCTTGCCTGGTATCGATAGCCATCGTCTCTTCTCCTACGCCACCGCGACGACCAGCGTCGTTGTCCGCGTGCGGACGAGTTCGTGCGGCTTGATGCTGAGACCGACCGCCTGCTGATGCGCGTTGTGAAACACGCGTGCGGGGTCGTCGCTGCTCAATTCGACGCGGGTCACGTAGTCGACGCCGGGAAACTGGTCGAGCAGCTGGTAGATCTCCGACACGAAGACATCGCGCCCGAAGGGCCAGCCGAACTGCTGCTCGCCGCCGTGCAGCGGATCGAGGAAGCCACGCAGGGCGGCGCTCACTCGCGGCATTAGCCCGCTCGGCTCGACATCCGGCAGCGCGACCACTTCGGCGTCGATATCGACGGCGACAGACTGCGCGCCGAGGACATGGACGAAGGTGGTCAGCAGCCGACGCGGCTCGAGATAGGCCGCGACGGCCCGGATCACCGGCGCGAGTTCGCTTTCGTCGCGGGGCACGACGATCAGGCTGATGTGGCCGGGCTGCTCGGTGTCGAAGTCGATCAGCGCATTTCGCCGTACGAGGCAGCGCACTCGGGCGACGCGCGCGTCTGCTGCCAGCGCCAGCGTTTCGAAATCGGCGCACGAGACGGCCCGCTCCTGCCGGCGAAGTGCCTGTACGCTGGCGCGAATGTCCGCCGCCAGCGCTTCGGCGGTCAGCCCCGAAGGCTTCCAGTCCTTGCCGTTGAGCAGTTTGAGAAAAGTACGCAGGTTGGCGTCGCTCACCCGGTTCAAGCGGTAGAGCAACATCTCCGACAGCCAGGCGAACAGCTCGATCAGGGTGATGCCGGGATCGGAGGGATTGTGGTTGGTCCATTCCGGCGCGTGCGTGGCAATCAGCGCGCGCGCTTCGTCGACCAGGTCGGCGTAGCGGCGATCATCCAGATCAGGCAGAGTCAGCGGCATGGCAATCAGGGCTCCGCGAAAGACAGACGAATATCATGCCTGCCGGAATGCACCAGGAAGCGGCCAGCCGCCAGCGCACCCGGGCGCTCTTCTCCTTCCGTGATCCGCAGGCTGAGCAGATGGTCGACCCCGGGAACCGCCTCGAGCAGCGCGTAGAGGTCCGAAGGATGCGGGCGACGACCGAAGTCCCAGCCGTTTCGATCGAGACCACCGCTCAAGGGATGAAGAAAACTGGCCAGGGCCTGCGCCACTGCGCTCTCGACGACGCTGGCTCCGTCCATCGACCGCAAGGCGATCTCGGCAGCGACGTCGACCCGGATGTACTCGGGGCCGACGATCACCAGGTCCGCGGTCGGCAGGCGGCGTTGATCGAGATAGCGCCTGACCTGGTCAAGCAGCAGCAGGTTCGGCAGGGGTTTGGCATCGCGGCTGCGCGGCACGACGATCAGGCTGACGGTCCCCGGCCGAAAGATGCGCGCATCGGGGTCGCTGGCCAGGTCGTGCAGCGGCACGCAGCGCGCGCGCGCCACTTCGGGCGAAGCGAGCAGTGCCAGGTCCTGAAAGTCCTCGACGCTGACCGCCCGATTGCGGTGACGCAAGGCGCGCGGTGCGCGCTGCAGCAGCGATTCGAGCGCTTCCGCCTCGGCACCGCCTTCGGCGGGCTCGCGATTGCTCACCTTGTCCACATAGGGCACAGTCGTCTTCAACTGAACGATGCTGTCCGCTGGCCGGTTGCCCCGGGCGCCGCCACCGGTCCGGTAGTGCGCCAGGCGGACATTGCCGGCGCCGGCCGGCGGGATCAGTCCATTGCGGCCATCGCCGAAGCCAATCTCTCCGCTCAATGCGTCAAGCACGTAATGCCGGTCGCGGGGGCCGGAGGCGTAGAAATCGGGCACCGGCAGCCAGCGCACCCAGATCTCGCGCGCACGGCCGCTGCCGTCGTCGATGACGGTGATCGCATCGTCGCCACCCGCTTGCTTGATGAGCGCCTGTTCGGCTGCGGTGGGCAGTTCGCGTTCGCGCACTTGCAGGCGCTGGCCAGCCAACACGGGGGCGCGCACACAGCGAAAGCGCTGCTTTTCGCTGCCGTCGCTGGAACCCAGGATTTCATCGCGTAAGGTCACCGCCTGCACGGCCGGCGCGGTGTTGAAAAGGATGCGACTGAGACGTGGTGCGAGCGGGTAGTCGCCGCTCTCCCAGCGCGCCCGCAACCAGTACGCCTGCCTGGAAAACTCGCTACGGCTGGCGAAGTCGGCGGGCGCCAGCCATTCGAGCAGGCCCGAGCGGGTGAAGTTTTCCGAGCCGTCCTGTACTTTCAGATCGGCCCAGTGCGTCCCGTTCCAGTACGCCCAGGCGAGCCTCAACGGAGCTTCACGCAGCGTTCCGGAGGGCGGCGCCGGGATGCTAGCGCCGGTCCTTCCATACTTCACCTCGGCCGCGCGGAGGTAGAGGCTGAGCTGGCGATTGGGAAAGACGCGACGTCCGGCGGGCAAGGTAAAACCCAGATAGAGCGTTGGTCGTGGTTCGGTGGTGGCCTGAAACGGCTTGCAAGGGGTGCTGCAGGAGGCGTAGAAAAAATCATTGTTGGTGACGACGGTCGCGAGCGTCAGGTCGTGCCGGGTCAGGGCATAGTCGATGCCAAGTCGACGAATGGCAGGGGGTGCAAAGCTAGCCGGGATAAAGCGGTAACCTTTTTCGGCGTGTTCGGGATCGACGGCTTCGTAACGTGCTTCCCGACCGTAATCGCCAGCGGTCAAGCGGACGCGAAGCCAGTGCGTTTGCAGGCCATTGACGGTTGCCGGGCGCGGGGGCGTGGCCAGACTGAAGCTGATCGTGCCCGAGCGGGTCAGCTTCGCCGTGTCGTCGATCAACGAGTGGGGGCCGCTCCATGCCTGGCCATCCCAGTATTCCCAGGCAAGATCGAGCTTCTCCGACGCCTGGGTCGGTGCAATCGGGGACCGATCGTCATCCGCAGGATTGGTCAGTTCGACGTGCACGGTGACACGACTGCCGGCGTCGGCAAGCGCCTGCGTATGGGCCACATAGAAGGTGTCGCCAAATCTCGGCTTCTCGCCGAAGGGGAAGAAGTCCTTGCCGAGATCCAGCGCAAGTTGGTTTGCGAAAGCGGCTTCAGCGCTCAACCCGACCTGGCCGCAGGTGATGGTCGCCGTCAGCGAATCGATTTCCGGCAAGTGAGCGAGGCGCACCCGGCCGTCCTGCGCGGTGCTGTCCAGGGTGATCGGCGTCAGCAAGCGACAGCGCAACCAGCGGCTGGTCGTTTCGGCGACCCGTTGTTCGGCAATCGGAAACGCGCTCAGGCCGGCAGTCAGCGTGACATCGCCGTTGCGGGTCAGCGCTTCGGTATCGTCGGCGGGCGCAAGCGGCAGGCCATTCTTGCCGTCCCAGATCTCCCACTGCAAAGTGCGCGGGTCGGCATCGGCAAGCTCGTTCGCCAGCCTGAAGGTCAGGCGCAGTTCCTGCACATCCGAACGAGCGAAGACGGCGTCGTCGCCCAGATACAGGAGATGGTCGAGCGCCTGATTGCCCGTGAAGGTCGGTATTGCCGTCGCGACCGGCGCGTTCAGCCAAGAACTGTGGTCGGCATAGCGATCCTCGCAGGGGTCGCGGATCAACAGGTAGGCGAGCTGCGCTGCACTGACGACGAGTTCGCGTTCGGTCTCGAAGAGCACCGGCTCCTGCTCGCCTTCGGCCGGCGGCGCAGCGACCTGGGTGCCGATGGGGACGAGCGCGTCGGCGATGCCGCCCGGCGCCAGCGTGAAGGTCAGCGGCACGCGGGCCGGTTGCGGGGGCAGGCGCGCCTCGCCCAGCAGATCGAGAAACGCCAGGAGGTTCTTGTCGGGGACCTGGTTGAGCCGCTGCAGGATGGTTTCTGCAAAGCGACTGAAGACCGCGATCAGGGCGCCCGCCAGCTTGTCGCTCCCGATCGGGCCCGTGCGCCGTTCGCCAGGCTGCTCCTGCCAGCCCGGGGCATAAACCGCCAACAGCTGGCGAAGCTGCCGGGCGATGTCGGCGGCCGTTCGCCGGTCGACCGGTGGCGCGCCGTTGACCATCAGGCCGAACTCCTCTCGAGATAGAAGGGGTACACCAGGTTGAACGCGTTGTTGGTGGCGCGAACCTGATAGTCGATTTCGATGAGCAAGACCTCACCGCCGTCGGCTGCGTGCACCGCGATGTCGAGCACGTCGATCCGAGGCTCGAAGAGGAGCAAGGCCTGGCGAACGGCCTGTGCCACTTTGCCGGCTGTGGAGGGACTGTTGATCTCGAAGACCAGTTCGTAAATGCCGCAGCCGAAATCAGGGCGCATCACGCGCTCGCCCTTGGCGGTGCCGAGGATGATCCAGATCGACTGGCGAACGCTCTCCTCGTACTCGGCCAGCTTTACAAAACCCTGGTCATCGAGTTGCACGGGGAATCCCCATCCAACGCCGAGAAACGATTTCGACATCAGTCCTCCTACCCAATGAACACCGTGCCGACGGCAATCACCTGGCCCGCCGGCAGGTCCGCCGGGTCGTTGCAGGTGCTCGCCGTGTCACCGTTACGCGCCGCCATCTTGCCGTTGATCTTCACGGTCGCGCTGCCGATCCTGATCGTCGCCTGGTTGGCTGGCGGCTTCTGGAACGTCGTCCCCGGCGGCGTCGGCACGTGCGGCGGCGTATTCTCAGCCGTGCTATCGACGGTAGCTGCAGGTTTTCCGACGATGTTGACGTCGCCGCTCAGATTGCCGTTGATGATGCCGCTGAAGGGGTGCGGCAATGGCGTGGGCACGGGTGAGCCTGGTCCCGGGACCATGACGATATGGGTGTCGGTGGCGACGATTCGGTCGCCCTGCTTGGCGGCGGCTTGGCCCATGGCTCAGTTGATATTGACGGTAGCACCGTTGATATTCAGCGTCGCGCCGGCTTTCACGTCGAGACCTGCTGCGGCCTCGAATTTGGCATCGGTCGACGCTCTGATTTCCAGCTTCTGCGCGTCGAGCCTGATCGTGCCCTGCGGCGCCGACAAGCTGATGTCCTTGTCGCTGCTGATGGTGATGGTGTTGTTGGCGGTATCGAAGACGATGCGGTTCTTCTCGCTCTTGTCGATGATTTCGATCTTCTCCTTGCCGTCCTCGTCATTCAGACGAATGAGATGACCACTGCGCGAGCGGATCACGCGCAAGGAATTCTTGCCATCAGCGTTGTCGGCGGGCGACTTGTCCTTGCCGTTCCAGAGTGCGCCGAGCACATAGGGAAAGCGCATGTCGCCGTGCTCGAAGGCGACCAGGACTTCGTCATCCACTTCCGGCAGAAAGTACAGGCCGCGATCGTTGCCAGCCATCGGCGTGGCCATCCGGGCCCATGCGCTCTCATCCTCGGCGCTCAGCCAGGGAAAGCGGACCTTGACCCGCGCCAGCCCCTCGGGGTCCTGGTTGTTGGTCACCATGCCGACGACGACGCCGCTGATGCGCGTCGTGTCGTCGCGTTCGACGAGCAGGTTGAAGAAGCTCACGTCGCGTTCCTCCGAATGGTGAAGCGGGTCAGATAGCCCTCTTGCGGTGTATAGCCATGACTGGCAGAGAGGACATAGTATTGGCCGCTGAAGCGAGAGCCCAGCCCACCGATCCTGATCACCTTGCCGGCGCGCAAGTCGGTTCGACCCAGGCACGCGCCTTCGCCTTCGATCAGTTCCAGGACATCACGATTGAAGCGGGCTTTGGCCAGTTGGTCAGCTTCGGCCTGGGTTGCCGGCGGGTGCCGGCCGAGCACTCCCGCCGCCGCGCCGAAAGCACGCTTGGCGAGAGCCGCGCCACTCTGTTGGCCACCCATGCTGGATACTTCTGCGCCGACTCTGGCCTGCGCGATGATCGCTTGCTTGTCCCTGACGCTCCAGCCGCGCACCTGGACCTCGCTGACCTGGCCAGCTGAAGAGAGCCGCGGATAGAACTCCAGCAACTCGTCGTTCAGGGTCAGGGTCATGATCTCACTCGCCGCATTGGCCACCGCCCGGAAAGACAGCGTCTGGTCGTCGACGCTGACCTCGTATTCGATCAGCCGAGCGCGCTCTTGAAGAAACTCGAGATCGCTCTGGCTGGCCTGCAGAACGTACTCATGGACGACACTGCTGTCCTCGGTGTGCGCGGTCAGCCCCGCTTCACGGGCGATTTGTGCGGCGATATCGCTGTCCTTCTGCTGCACGAAGGTCCGTACCTTGCAACCCCGCTGCAGTCGATGGCGGCGGTCATAACCACGCACCGTCACTCGCGGCAGGCGGTCGACGACGAACTCGGGTTCCAGCGCGGTTATTTCGCCCTTGATCAGGCTGGCCAGATCGTCAACGTAACCGAGTGAGACTTCGACCGCCTGCCCGACGGCGAACAGCTTTTGGTCATCGATCCAGTCGAGGATCTGGCCGTCGTTTTCCGATCCGGCGAGCTCGATGGCGAACATGCTCGGCAGCTCGACGCTGTCGTCCACCTCGACGGCAATGACGTGCACCGCAATCGCTTTGGACAGCAGGGATCCGTTGATCGCGATCTGGAAATCGGCGACCAATGGACCACGCGGTGTGGCAGCAGGCATTGATGGTCTCCCCCTAGCCGTGTTTCGGAATCGTCAGGGTCCAGCCGACGCGCAGATGGCGCGGATCGTCCAGGTGATTGGCCTCGGCGATCACCCGCCACACGCTCGGGTCGCGATAGTTCTCGGCGGCGATGCCGCTCAGGGTATCGCCGCGCTTGATTCGGCGAGTGGTGAATTCGGGGTCGGTCTGCCGCTGATCCAGTACCGGGTCGAGGAACTCGGTGACCGTGATCGTCAGTGTCGCGCGCAAGGGCCTGCCGTCACTGCTGAAAAGGGTGAAGCGCTGGACGAGGTTGCTGAGCACGCCGGTAAACGGAAAATCGGAACTCGCCGGCGGCGCCGCGCCCCAGGCGATTTCGACCGCCGGCGGGCGCTGCAGGTCTTTCTGGATGCGCGTCAGTTCGACCAGCTTGTTGGTTTCCTTGCGCACGTCGCCGCTGACGACGTCGTCGACCGGCTCGGTCACGTCGTAGAACAGCTCGAGGTTCAGCAAGCGGCTGCCACCGCCAGCGAAGAACAACGTCGGCGCATTGACCGTGCGGTTGGTGCGGGTGATGGCTGGGCCGGACGTGCTGATCGAATTCCACGCCACGGTCTTGCTGATCGAGTAGCTATTCGGATTGAAAAGCACCTTGAACTTCTTGCCTTCCAAGCGGCTACCGCTCTTGTCGAGCGGCGTGATTTCGATCTTGGCTAGTTCCATCGTTTCCATCCTCTACGTTCGCGCTCGATGCTCATCTGGCGCAAGATGCGGCGGCTAACCTGAGCAGTCACCTGCTCCCAGTCCAGAACCACCTGCGCTGCAAGGGGGTTGCTGCTGGCCGCAACCGCCCCGGGCTGACTTCTCTCGGGCCGGCTATCCCCGGGCGAAATCAGACCATCGTCTGCAGTTTGATGCGTGCGGACGGCCGCCGTCATCGCCGTGGCGAAAGCCTCCGGATTGCCGGCCGCAGCCACCGCCGAGGCAAACGCTTTTCTTTGCAGGACAAGGCCGGAATGCGGACGGGCAGCCGCTGACGCTTCCGCCGTTTGTTCCGGAATCACGGGAAGCTCCTGATCGACTACCTTCCTCGATGTCGTTTCAGGCGGCCGCATGGCGCCTGTAGACGAAACCAGCGGCCGCTGGAATTGCGCAGCCGGTGATGGCGTCGGCGCCGGAGGCCCTCTATCAAGCTGATGGTCGCCGGACACTGCCGGTTGCGCGAAGCTAACAGGCGCCTGAAGCGGTGAAGTGGTGGCAAGCCGGTTTTCTTCCCGTAGCGCAGGCTGCACAACGGCCACTGCGCGGAAGAATTTCCCCGCGCCATTGGCAGCCGACAGCGACAGCGTGCTCGCACCTGCAAGCGGAAAGCGCTGTGGCCGCCCCCATTCAATTTGCACTGCCGCCAATGATGGGCGATCGGGCAGCGCCAGCCGATTCCCGGGGGCTTGCCCGGATACGACCGCAGCCAATGCCCCCGCCTCGGCGGCATGGCCAGGACTGTGGCGAGTACGCTCGACCGCCCTTGTACCCAGCATTGCGCCTCCCGCGCGACTCGAGCCCGCGCCCGCCGACGGTACTGCCCATCGCCTGACACGCTGGACAGGCGGCGGCTGTACCGAGGGTTCTGTCTCTGGGGCTGCCGATGCCCGGTGGTCGCCAAAGTGGGCGGCGGTAGCGCTCGCCCCTCGCGGATCCGTCGCCGTCACCACCCGAAGCGGAGAGCGCAAGCCGCCTTCCTGCCACTGCTGTGGTTCGCCACGCGCGACCATCGCGGCGTGCGAGAGGCCAGGTCCGGCCGGGAGAGCGAAATCGCTCGCGGTGCTCACGCTATCCGGCGTGGCCAGGGACGCAGCAACGGCCACCCGCCCACCGCCGACGCCGGTCCCGAGATCTCTGTCGGAGCGACTACGGTTGATCAGGCGGTTCAGTAATGGCAGCGATGACTCACCCCAGCCGGCGGCACGGCTGTAGTGCTGGGCTGAGCGTTGCAGATCAATCACGCCAAGCGGGCTGCTCGCGCGCAGAGCCAGACGCTTGGGAAGCACGCTGGCGTTCACCGTTCTGCTTGGTGAAGTAGCGCCGGCAGGAAGCCTCCCGCCCTCAGAAACCTGGCTTGATGACGCCATTACATCATGCCGAAGAGCAGCGCTTGCCGCCGGTTCGGCTCGCCGTGCGAGGAGGGTAGATCGCGCCAGTGCCAGCGGCGTTGCGCTGGAATCCGAGCCGGCAGCGGCTGGGTGAACGCTTGGCACCGTTGTGGGCCGGTCGGGTCCAGCGCCGTCTCCGGAGGGTAACGGAGTCGACCGGGCGAGGTGACTCGCTGGCAGGCCCGCCGCCGGGGCATGGGCCTTCACTACTTTCCGCGGTGAAGCGAGTACCGTCCGGTTAACGACAGTGCCACCTTCGATTGGCCGCCTCTCGCCGTCGGCGTTGCGTGCCAGCAAGCGCTGCAGCAATGGGAGACTCTGCCCGACCCAGCCAACGGCACGCGTGTAACGCTGCTGCGGCCAGCGCACGTCAATCATCCCGAGTTCTCCTCGCTGCTGGCCTGAAGCGGCTTTCGCGCAGCCGTCTTGACGCCAATGGAATGTCCACATTCGTTGCCCGAACACGCATCAGAAACTCCCCCCGGAAAGGCTCAGCGAACCGCCACCAAGGCGCTCGGCGACGATGCCGGCCAAGGCGTTTGCCAATCTGGGCCGGCTGAGCCCTCGGTGGGCGAGTTCCACGCTTTCAATCGCGACCTGATCCGAATGCGCCACCAGCAAGGGTCCGCTCCAGCGGAAGGGGAAGGCCTCCCTGAAGTTCCACCAGATGACCGGGATACGCTGTTTGTTCAGCAGGTAGATGGTGCCGTTCCTGCGTTTGATCTTGCCCTGTGCCACATCCTGATGCCAGCCCCAGAGTCCGTCGATTTGCGTCAGGCCGTGTTTGAGCACTAGGGGAGGATGCCTAGTTGGTCCGGCAAAACGGTGCATGTACTCATTGACGCCGCCTTCACGGTACTCGAGGGTTTCGGTTTCCACTTGCAGGCCACTGCATTCCGAAAAGCCGCCGGCCAGGATCCCTTCGATCTCCACGAGGAAATTGAAGGCTTGGTAGGGATCGACACGCACCCCCGACAAGTTGCTCGCCACACTGAATGCGGTGTTCAAACCCAGTTCAGGCATATCGCTTGCTCCTTTTTACCCGGTCTCGGACTGCTCGTTCAAACGTCGATTGATCCTGGCAATCTCCAACACCCAACGGCGCCGTTCCACATGATCGAGATCCATGATCTCTTGCTGCGGCCAGTGAAAATGAAATCCTATGTACGCTACCTCTTCATAGAGCCGCTCTATGGGGTAGCGCCAGACTCCCCCGGGTCGCTCAACTCCACTTCGAATTCCTTGTCACAGTACGGGCACTGGGTATGCACCCGGTTGCTACCACTGTCGTTCAGGCGACGATAGAGATCCTGTAAATACCCAAGATCGGCGGCAAAAAAACCCTCGACGATCTTGGGATTGATTTGCTCGAGGCTTCCCAAGCGAGTGATGACCCGCGACAACAGAATGATCAGCAGATAGGCCGGGTTATTGTGCACCCGCGGATCCTTGAGCGGTGCGATTTCGTCAAAAGCCGTGGCCAGACGCATCACACCTTCCTTGTGCAGATTGCCTTCGTTGTCGATATAGCCCATCGGCAGGGTGAACGGAAATTCGGTTTGCAACATCTTCTTTCCTGTCTCATCGAGAATCGATCATGACTACGAACGGCGTGGCAGACTCCTCATGCGACGCACCACGCGTCGTCGCCGCCCTCTCCCCGGCCTGACAAGCAGCCGCGTCAGGCCGGGAATCACTTTTTAGGCGCGCTTCAACTCCTCATGCGTGATCTCCAGTGCCTCAATGGCCACAGAATTATTGGTCGAGTTGAACGCCGGGCCGGACCACTTCGAGGGCCAGGCATTGACGAAATTCCAGCGAAGCTTCTCGGCCCCGGTGTCATCCAGCAGAATGATCGAGCCGTTCCTTCGTTCGGCTTTGCCGTCGATGACCGTCTGACGCCACTTCCACAACTCGTCCGAATCGGTAATGCCGCGCTTGAGCGTAACGAGGGCGTATTTGTTCAAGCCGGTCAGCTTGCGGACATGGAGCGGATCTGTCCCCTCACGATAGTCGACGGGATCGGTACTTACATCGAGGCCGCCGCATTCCTGAAAGCCGGCCTGGGTAATACCATCGATTTCGACCATGAAATTGAAGCCTCGGTAGGGATCGGTACGTGTTCCGGTAGGCATGGGAAGCTCCTTCGATTATGTTCGGTGTAAAGGAAAACAAGCTCTCATTTGACCTGGCAAGTTAAACCGTAGCCGTTGTACCCGCCCGGTGAACGATGCGTAACACGATGAATTCAGCCGGCGCAGTGGCAGCCAGGCCAATTTCGGTAACCACCTCTCCCAGCTCGCGAGTCCCCGGTGGATTGTTGTCGGCATCGCATTTTACGTAAAACCCCTCGGCCGGCGTCTTTCCCTGCAAAGCGCCGGCCCGCCACAAGTTAGTCAGATACGGATTCAACTCACGTTGAATCCGTATCCACAAACCGGAATCATTCGGCTCGAAAGCCGCCCAGCTCATGTTCCGGTCGACCCAACGGCCGACGGTCAGGAACAGCCGCCGGACATTGATGTAACGCCAGGCAGGATCACGATTCAGCGTGCGCGCGCCCCACACGCGGATGCCGCGCCCCGGAAATGCGCGCAGGCAATTGACGCCTTCCGGATTGAGGAGATCCTGCAAGGAATTGTCAATCGCGACTTCCAGATCCAGGGCATCGCGCACTTCCTCGTTGGCCGGCGCCTTGAACACTCCGACCCGGGCATCAGTGCGCGCAAATATCCCGGCCACATGGCCACAGGGTGGAACCCATTGCCCAAGAGCTGTCTGCAGCCAAGGGTAGTACAAGGCTCCGTTGAGCGGTTCCGCCTGTCCTTGAGTGACCCGCTTGCACTGCGCAAGCACACTGTCCGCCGAACTGTTGCGCGGAGCATCGAGAATCGCCAAGCGATCGCCATGCTCCGCGCAGTGCCGCAGCAGCGCTTGTTGCAGATAGTTGATTTCTGCAGGGTCGATGGCTGAGCTGTCGACCGGCCGTACGGCGTCCGGCATCGCGACCAGATCGAGGTCGCGCAGTGGTCCCAGCGTGGCGAGTGCCGCCTTCAGGGCGGCCGGCCGATCGGCGGCAGGATCGCCGAGTGCGACATAACAGCGGCTACCCCCGTTCTCGAAGAAGCCTGTGATCGCAGCGCCGAGATAGCTCTCCGAGGCGATGGGCAATGCACTGGCGAGTTCCTCCTTGCGATGCAACATAACCGGCGTCGCAGAAGACTGACCGGGGAGCGCCGCCAAACCGACAAAACCCGGGATGCCGGTCGGCAAGCCAGTTGCAGGTCGGAGAAAAACGTCCTCGCGATAAACGCCAGGAATCTGGTAGCTGGCGGCCATCGGACGCGCTTACTTCCCGTGTGCCACAAACTGGCTGATACGGAAGATCACGAACTCCGCCGGCCGCACGATCGATACCCCGATCTCGGTCACCACCTGACCCAGCTCACGCAACTCAGGCGGGTTGGTTTCGGCATCGCATTTGACGTAGAAAGCCTCCTGCGATGCGCTGCCGAAGAGCGCGCCAGAACGCCACACGTTGGTCAGAAAAGCGGTCACGTTGCGGTTTATTTTCTGCCACAGTGCGGGAGTGTTCGGTTCGAACACCGCCCATTGCAGGCCTTCATCGATGGACTCGCGAAGGAACAGCAAGGTGCGGCGCACGTTGATGTACTTCAGATCGGCGTTGGTGTCACCGCCAACGGTCCGCGCCCCCCAGACAAGAATATTGTCGTTGAGTACGCGGATGCAATTGACCCCTTTCGGATTCAAGCCATCCTGCTCGGCCTTGCTCAAAGCTTGCGTGACGTCCAGCGCGCCAAAGATCGCTTCGTTGCCCGGAGCTTTGTGCACCCCTCGCAGGTTGTCCACCCGCGCGTAGATTCCCGCCAGGTGACCGCTGGGCGGGACGCCGATCGCGCCATCGCCGGCCGAGGACTGCATCTTGGTGGCCGGATCGAAAACCTTGATCCACGGGAAGTACCAGGCAGCGTAATCGGTCTTCCTGGGCATCACGCCCGGATTGGCGTCCGCGGCAATCCGCGTCAGCGTTGTCAAGTCGCTGACGCTCTCGGGGCCATCGAGAATCGCAAACCGATCGGAGGTGCTGACGCAGTGCGTCACCAGCTTGTCACGGCTTGCCTCATCGGTGAGCCCGGGCGCCGCAACAAGGGCGATTTCATCTATTGCCGCAAAGGCCTTGAGGGCATCATCGAGGTCGGCCGTTGCGAGAATCCGAACCACGTAGCAGCGGCTACCGCCATTGTTGAAGAAGCCATAGACCGCATGCGCAAGGTACTGATGACCCGCGTCGATCGCCGGGCTGGGTTCTGTAGTGGCTGCTGCCACCTCGCTACCGATCAGGTCCCCGAAAGCCCTGGTGAATTGCGTCCAGCTGGTGATCAGCACGGGCGTTCCGGCCGCTGTCGGCAGGCTAAAGTCTACGAACTTGGTCATTCCCGGCGCCGCCTCCGGGTCCCTGGCCGCCAGATAGATCGTGTCTGGCACGACGCCGATGAAAGCCGCCGTGCTGGTGCTCACCCCGGCGATGGCCTTGATCGCCGATGGCACTTCTTCAACATGGACACCGGGTGATAGATACTGTGACATACGCCTTACTCCTTAGCGGTTTGGGTAGCCTAAAGTTGCACGTCGTAGTTGCTTCCAGCGGTGGCAGGAACGGTGATACTGATAGTGCTTGAACTTGCGCCGGCCTGTACGCTCAGGTCAAATATGCCCGGCGCCGGTACGGTCAGCGTATAGCGGCCCGCCGCGTCAGTCCGCGTCTCGCAGCCAGTATCGAGTAGCGTGACCCTGGCGTTTACCACTGGCAGACGGGTGGCGTCGGTAACCGTTCCACCGAAACGCAAGAGGTCTTGTCGGGTAGCCGGTTGGAGCCCTTCTTGCGTAGCGCTTGTCCGCTCGCCGAGAACGACCTGCTCCGTAGTCACCAGAGGCGCCGTGATCGGTGCGAACCTGTCCACCGCCAGGGTCGCCGTGATCGTGATCGCGGGACGCAACTTGTTGCCGATGGCCGCCCAGAAATCCGCCGGATCTTTCAAACCGTCAGCTTGTGCGGTAAGCATGGGTAACGGAGGTTGTTGCCCGACCAGACTTCCTTGCAGGAACGCGGCCGGCAGCGTCGGATACCGGGACAGTACTTGCAGAGCCTGGCTCAGCAGACGATGTTCCTGCAGCGGTAGCTCGGCACCACCGACCGGCCAGGCGGTGATCAAATAGCTACAGGCGACCCGCAGCGGTGGCGGATGGATGACTGCCTGGCCACTCTGGCGTTCGAGTAGTGGCTCGCTGCTGCGCATTTCGAGGTTTTCACGAATGTCGTACAAGAACAGGTCAATCGTTGTCTGAGCCGGGCTGAACTGCTCCGACGGCCGGTCGAAGACGATCTGAGCCGCAGCGAGTTCGGGGACGGCGCTTGCCAGAGCGGGATCGTCCAGGAGGGCTCGCAGGGTCAGACTCAGGTCGCGAATCATGCGTCAAGTTACTCCATTTATTCCGCTGACGTAGTGCGCCGTATCTCCAAAATCAACGGTGTCCGGCTTGTATTTCTAGCCGGAGTAGGCATGCTACCCATGAGGCAGCAGCAGTCGTGTTGTACGCAGATAATGGAATCATTCAATAGAAAGACGGCAGGTGCGGAATCTATCCGCTCT
>Ga0209570_1001085_pt1 | contig 17702 bp, 15 predicted proteins | sample EBPBio172007_DNA_FD_185861 | JGI IMG/M metagenome (GOLD analysis project Ga0209570, IMG submission 185861) | Wastewater treatment Type I Accumulibacter community from EBPR Bioreactor in Madison, WI, USA - Reactor 1_9/17/2007_ DNA (SPAdes)... | ecosystem: Engineered > Bioreactor > EBPR >... | reverse complement strand
TACCCCCTCCCGGACTTGCTTCTCCCGGCCCGACGAGCAATGTTTAAAGAGTCAAAAACGGGAGAAAGCGATGGAAGACAAAGACCCATTAGTCAGCGAGCTGGAAAAAGCGGAAGAGACCAAGCGAGGCCTGCGACTCGATAATCCGAAAGTAATGCCAACCGAGAGCGTCTGTTGCACTAGATGCAGTATAGCAACATGGCAAATCGTGGATCGAACACTAATCTGCTATTGCCCGAGAACTGGAAAGATGTCTTGGGCCGGAGGCGAGCTCATGACTACGGTCTCGACGACAGGGTGCGGATACTACCTCCGCCAAGAGGCCGAAAGAGAGCTAGAACGGCGCGAAAGGGCAAGACAAGAGGGTGAGGGATTTGTGGCCATGCGTGGCCACCAGGAAGCCCGAGGAAAAGTCGTGCTGTAAGCGAAACGGCGGATACTGCTCCAAGCCCCCGGAAGGGGGCTTTTTGACGCCTACAAGCGAAGAAATGGGCTCTCGTGCGGGCAACCAGCCCGCACTGCCTCCCTGGGACTCTTTTCAAGAGGAAAGAACGGGTTTCGCTACCGCCGGTTTGTCGGTGGTCGGAAAATATGCCTGAAAACCGCAGAAAATAATGATTTCAAGGCGGTATATATAAAAAGGTAATGTCGGTGAAATCGCCGAGCGAAAAGCTAATGTTTTCGCGGGTTTGGTGGCGATTTGTCGGTGTGTCGGTGTTTTTTCACCGACGAATGCCGATGCGAAAGTATCGTTAAACAATGTGCTTCAAAACGGCTGAAAATAAGGGTTTGGTGCGCAAAACCCAATGAAAATGTTTAGCCAATGTTTAACTTTATTTTTCTATTTCAAACCCTTATTTTTCGCGGGTTTCGTGAGATTTTAGGTGTTGTTTAAGGGGGGGGGCTCTCTGTTTCATACGCTTTCGTACGTTTATCGCCCTGCAGGCCCCGTCCTGTCTGGTTTTTCCTGTTTTTTTTGAAATACGGTTTTATACTTCAAGCCGTATCTTTTCGTATAAAAACCACCTCTATTCTGACGAACGGCGCTTGTTTATGTTTAAAAAATGAGTATATTTTAAACAAAGAACAAAAAGGAGTGGTTATGTCTGCCAAAAGAAAAACGCCGACGGCAAGAAGAAAAAACGATAAAACTGAAGGCCACTTCATTCCTGATTTTCAACTTGACTCTCTTTCCGCTGAAGCCATCGGACTTGCTCGTTTAGCATATTCGACGCAAGAGACTCGACTCGATGGATATCTCAAAATGTCTGGTCTTGTCCCGGACTCATCTCCCCTTAAATCTGTTTTAGATTCCTTTTATAGAAAAACGCCAATAGCACTTGAAATCCCATTTTTTTCTTTTCTCACTTACCTCTCAGCATGGCTTACTCAAAAAGATATCGGAATCAAGATTGGGGGGAAAAAGACGCTTCCGAATCTCTGGATTGTTCTTCTCGCATCCTCGGGCGGATTTAAGAGCTTCACTGACCGAATCGTCGCAGAAAACGCTCCGATCTCATCCAATCTATCAGATTTTGAATCTGACGCAAAAATGATAGAGATGCTTGCTGAAAACGAGAAACAGGGAGAAAGGCACTTCTGGAAATGCGATGAGTTCGCACAGACGCTTAAAAAGATTGAGGATGTTGGAGGTCCGCTATCAGGCGCTAAAAAATATCTACTTCTCGCATACGACCGCGCTGCGATTTCGAGAAAAACCAAGTCTTACGAAACAAAAGTCGAAGATACGACAATGACTGTTCTCGGTATAAACGTCTACGATACTTTTCTCGATACAGTATCTCCTGAGTCGCTTCTGGACGGTTTCGCTCAACGCTTTTCATATGTCGTCGCAAGCGATCCGATGAAAGAGGAAAAGCCCAGGGATCCAAAAAGTGGAAAATACTTTGAAATCGATGAACCCCCGCTTCTAGTATCGACATCATTTGCATGGTCGGAAATATGCTCACAGACGCTTCTAGACTGCTATGAACTATCCGAAGAAGCGAAAGATTATCTCGTTGAAATCTCCGACGATTACGGAAAAGACTGCCCAGAAGTTCCGCCTAGTTTTTATATCCGCTTGAGATACCGACTTTTCTCTTTCTCTCTCCTTTATCACATCCTTTCGGGTAAGGGAGAGCAGGAGAAAATAGACATAAATAGCGCTAGATATGCAGGGCGTCTCTTTGCCACGATGCTTTCTTACACGAAGAAGATTCTTCTCGACTGCCAAGCGGGGGATCTAGCTAAGAAACTCCTGCGCGTTGAGCGTCTCAGAGACAAGAAAAGAGCCGAAGGAAAGACGCTAACTATTAGAGATGTGGTCATGGGCATGACAGGTAAAGTGTCAGCGTCAGAAGCCAGAGTCCTGTTAGCGATTGCTCTGGGTTCGGAAAAGCCTTAAAGCTAAAACTCGGGATTTTCTCCGCTCCTACTTCAAACCCGAAAAAGGCGAGCGCGGCGCAGTCGCGCATCCAGCGCGACGGAGAGCGCCTCAAGCAAACAACAGCCATTGTGATCTGGTGACGCGGATGGGAGATTTCTGCGAGACCCTCCCCATCCGCTAAAATATGGGGCTAGAACACCCACGGAGCAGTAATGGAGAACGAAAAGAAGTCCGACGAGATCGAAAAAACGCACTACTGCTATCACTGCTCGCGATACCACCCCGAGTCGGAGATGAAACGTATCCAGACCAAGTCGGGTGGAAGATGGCGCTGCATAAAGTCGATTCAGTCCACGAAGCGAGGCGTCGCCGAGAGGGATGCTTTCGGGAAGGAAAACAGCCAGGCGAACGTCTTCTGGACGGGAAAGCCGAAGCTACCCGTCTAACCCGGTCGAGAGTATTCCCCGGAGAACAGGAAGGCCGACGGGTGCCAATCCCTTGCGATTGCGTCGGCCTTTCTCAGCCATTCTCTGATGCGTCGCTCGGGAGGCACTGCGACGCCCCAGTATTCCTCGAACAACGCTCCGTCCATGCGCTGAGCGGCTGCGAGGATGTCATTCTCGATCAGTTTCAGGGCTTGCGCGATATACACGCCTCCCTTGCCACTTTCCTCGTTGCCAGGATTGGCGACGGAACCGGCAGAGAACAGATCTCTGGCCTGATGGCAGAGCACGCCGTGGTAGGTCAGCAGATACAGCACCACGTCGTCGTATTTCGTGCGAGAGCGTCCGCTATCCACCACTTGGGGGCAGAGCAGAACCGCCTCGGCTCGCAGGCGGATTTTCTCGGTCGAAGAGAGCTTGGTGTATAGCCGAGCCTGGATCGGAAGGGAGTGTTCTTCGCCGGGGGAGTCCTCAAGCCACCAAAGCCGTTCGCCCTGCTTCAAGCGACCGCGCGCATATGCTCGGATATGACGCATCTTGTCCTCCATCGGAGAACGGCGAAACTCGTCGTAGGAAATCCCCATCATCTCGAAGAGGGATTTTGCCGGTGCAGGGAAAACCTCAACCTCAAGGCGCGGAACATGGGATGTTCTGACGTGGATGACCGACGACTCGTAATCGGCCCATTTGACGTCTGGCTCCCCTCCCATTTTCCCGAACATCACGTAGACTTTGGAAACGGTCTGAATGCGGTTCGTCTCCAGAACGGAGTTTGCGACGGATCGCCATGTGTCGTTCGTCGTGAACTTAACCTCGACGCCGAAGGAGCCGACGGCGATGTCAGGGAAGGCTTGAGGGTGCGGATCGAAGTCGATTGCGGTCGAAGATCCAAGAATGTCTTGCAGAACCTCTCGGACTCGATTCTCGAACTGCTTGGACGTGGTGTAGGGAGACCGCAGAGCCTCCTCGCGAAGCGTAAGAGCCGCTCGCCCAAGAATATTCTCGAAATCCGTCTGCGTCATACCTGTCTCCCGTCGTTCCGGACCGGGAGACTATCGCCATGACGTCCGCCTGTCTATAGGCGGAAACGGAGAACCTTACGCGAGAGCGTCGGAGACGGCTTTGGCGACATGCCAAGCGAGGACGGGAGGAACGGCATTGCCGATCTGACGCTCCGTCTCCCTCAGTTTCGCATCGAAGAGGAAGTCGTCCGGGAAGGACTGGATGCGCGCGGCCTCGCGCATCGATATTCTTCGGGGGAGTTCGTAATGCCACTGGATGTTTCCGTGGCACTCGGCCCGGATGGTATATCCGGGGCGGTCGGCCAGAAGACGGCGATCCCCTTGCTCCGGACTTCTGTTCGCACGAGACCAGATGTGGCTGAAAGTTGGATCCTCATCCATGGCGACGAGATCGTGAATAGCTTTCCTGGCCGAGACGAAATCCTTGCGCTCGCAGAGAGCGGACGGAGCGACGAAAGGCCGGACGCCCGGCGCCGTCCCGACAATCATCACACGCTCCCGCGTCTGAGGAACCCCATACTGCGCGGCGTGGTAGAGACGATAGGACACGTCGTATCCAAGAGACCTGAAGTCGGATAGCACGGTTTGCAGGGCCTCGGCATGATGGGACATCAGCAAGCCTTTGACATTCTCCGCGACGAACACGCGAGGCTGAAGCCTGCGGACGGTTTCGACCATCGCGCGATAGAGTCCGCTACGGGATCCGGCAATGCCCGCGCCTTTCCCATTGACCGAGATGTCTTGGCACGGAAAACCACCGATAACGACGTCGGCACGCTCGGGTAGATCGTCGAGCATCGTCCAGATATCGCCCTGATGAATATGCTCTCCGAGGTTTCGACGATAGGTCCTGACTGCGGCCTCATTTATCTCGTTAGCCCAGACGATATCGAAAGGCAAACGGCGATATTTTCTGCCTAGAAACTCGAACCCCCCACGGAAGCCGAGATCCATCCCGCCACAGCCTGAAAACAGCGAGACGACCGTGTGGCGACCCCGCCGGGCAGGACGTGGCCGAGTTTCCTCGACGGCTCTCTCTGCGGGCAACTGGGCGTTTTCACACGGGGCATCCATCAGCATTTCTCTGTTTCTTTCGTCCGTTTTCAAAGATGGCGAATATTAGCGCGAGTCAGGGGTGCTGTCCTCCGTTTCTCGCCCTGTGCGATCCGAGCGGAAATGGGTTCAAGCCATTCGTGACGCGGTTTATCCGGGCCGACGGCCAGACAAAGATCGAAACAATGGGCTCTCGTGCGGGCAACCAGCCCGCACTGCCTCCTGCCCCGTTTTTCAAGAAAGGAAGAGAACGGGGTTCGCAACCGCCTGGGGCCGACCCGAGCAAGTCAGCGATTACAGCCGATCTCGCTCCTTTTCGCTCCCAGCATTAGCAACCGCTCCCAACGCTTCGGCGTCATCGCCGAGGGAGCGAGAGCGAGCGTCGTTGCGGACGCGCTCAAGAAACTCGTCCAGCGAGAGAGGATACGAACCTTGATCAGATGAATCACAGAGAACAGGCGAGCCGGCGGGGCCGTCTTTGAAAATCTCAGTCGCAGACAGCGACGACGACACGAACGAGCAGAGGCGACCGTAGAGGCGAGCGTCGCGCGCTTCGCGCGTCGTAGCGAACGTACGAGCCTGTTTCCATTTTCGGACCCCGCCAAGGGGATAGCGGATGGACGCTTCGTCGCCGTGCTGCTCGAATGGCGGGCCAGCCCCCTCAGAGCCTTGCCGTTTTCGCCTGAGCCATTCCGTCGATTCGCCGAGAACAATAGCGGTCTGCTCGGGCGTCATGGACAGATCGTCCGGCAGGTCGGGGACCTGCTTCAGAAAAGCAAGTTCGGACTCGGAATAGACGCGCAGACCAGCCATTTTCTCGCTCCGTCTCGCTCCCGAAGGGCATTCTCAGGGGAGCGAAAAGGGAGCGAGATTTCTTTTCTGCTCCTCGTCGCCTCTCGGGTGAATGACGATTGAGAGATGACGAGCGGTTATTCTTGGGGTGGGTTCCCGCCGTAGAAACGGCGGAAACCCCCTGTTGGTGGGCCCTGCCAGGCTTGAACTGGCGACCAATCGATTATGAGTCGAGTGCTCTAACCAACTGAGCTAAGGGCCCGAAAAAACTAAAGATAACACGCTTATGAGTCCTCTGCTCTAACCGACTGAGCTACAGGGCCACGCGGAGCGGATTCTACAGGCTGCGCCGCCGACTGGCCATCCCGGACAACCCCTGCGCGCGTCCGATCCCCCCAAATCAGGGGGTGTGTTTTTCGTCGCCATTGGCAACAATGAGGACATCATCATTCAGAGGAGGCAAGCCCATGAAAGTGATCGGCATTTGCGGCAGCCCGCGCCGCGGCGGCAACACCGAATTCGCCACACAATACACCCTGGACCGTATCGCCGAGAAAGGCATTGAAACCGAATTGATCCGTCTGGTCGACGTCAATGTGCGTTATTGCACCGCCTGCTACGACTGCGTGCGCGAGAAGCGGTGCACCATCAACGACGATCTCGAGGAAGTTTTCCAGAAAATCGAAGCCGCCGACGGATTGATCATGGCCAGCCCGACCTACCATGCCTCGGTGACACCCCTGCTCAAGTGCCTGATGGATCGCCTTGGCTTTTCCGGACGCTGGCGCGAAAACGCCATGGTCGCCACCGACAAGGCCTACCAGTTCAAGGGCACACCGTTTTCCGGAAAGGTGGGCGCGCCGATCACCGTCGCGCGCCGCGCCGGCACAACGTCAGCAATGAGCGATCTGCTGCTGTGGTTTACGGTCAATGATTTCATCACCGTCGGCTCCGGCTACTGGCCGATGATTCTGGCCGGCAAGGGCGGCGCCATCGATGCAGAAAAGGACACCGAGGGACTCGGCCATCTTGAGCATCTCGCCGAGAACATGGCCAATCTGATTTTGAAACTAAAGAGCTAAACAAAACCAACCACGGGGCACACGGGGAACACTGCGCAGCCAATGTTTGTTCCCCATGCCCCCCGTGCGCCCCGTGGTTAACTCGTCATTTCCTCAGGTCAGCAGCCCCAACTTGCGGGCGCATTCGACCGCACTCACCCGGTTGGCCACGCCTAACTTGCGGTAAAGCATTTTCAGGTACCACTTGACTGTTTCTTCACCGATATAGAGTAGTTTGCCGACATCGCGATTGCCGTAGCCCTGGGCGATCAGCCGGATGATCTGCAACTCGCGCTGCTGCAAGGCCAGCTTCGGCGTATCCTCCGGCGCGGCAGCCACCGCATCGCCCGATTTCCATTCCGGAAACAGCGCATGCAAGCGTGGCGAAATCATCCGCAAGGGGCGAACCACGCCGCCGGCATCGGCTTCGCCTACCAGTTTGCGGATCTCGTCGAGCGTCGTGGCCTCGCCACTGAGCGCATGCTCGGAAAGCCGCATCAGCATTTCGAACTCCATGCCACGCCGACGTTGACCAAAGCGGTTGGCGTGCGCCAACAGCGTGGCCGCCCGATCGCGCACCGCCGCGTATTCACCGCGTTCGAACTGCAGGCGTAGCTGGACGATGGCCACCATGTCGGAGGTTTCCGAGTAACGATCGGGAGCGCGATGCTCGACCGGCGGCATTTGCTGCAACTCGGCATCGGCCGCATCGAGATCGCCACGCAGCAAACATTCCACCGCCCGGATCAGCGCGGCTTTTTGCACCACGCGGCGCAGGTTACGCGAGACCCCTTCGAACACCGCGCTTTCCAGGTCAACTTCGGCATCGGCGTTACGCCCAAGCGCGAACAGGATTTGTGCCCGCGAGGCCAACGCCACCCCGAAAAAGGCCCGGTTGGCCGTGGTTTCGAGAATGGTGATGGCTTCGCTGATTTCGCCCAGTGCTTCGTTGAGGCAGTTTTTTTCCAGCAGCAGCAAGGCCAGCATCGATTTCATGAAGGCCACGCCGGTGAAACGGTCCCAACCCAGCGCCGCCACATCATTGAGCGAAGCGCGGACGAATTTTTCCGATTCCCCCAGTTGCGCCTTGAGATAGAGCGTGTAGGCCACGTTGTAGCGCGCCAGCAGGTTGGCGTTGGCCGATTCGAGGGTCATGCTCACCGCTGAGTGGTACTGGGCCAGCGCCTTGTCCAGGCCGACCTTGCGGCGAGTGAAATAGCCGAGGCCGGTGTAGGCATAACCGAGGATTTCCGGATTGTCGCGCGGCAGTTCGGCGATCAGCGCCGGGGTCAGTTCGACATCGCCCGGGTCGTGGGTTTCGACCACGCTGATCCATAACGCGATGACATCGAGCTCGGCGCGCAGCCGGGTTTCGTTCTTGGATAGATGCGCGTTCTGGCGGGCAATGCGCACCCGCTCGCTGACTTCGGGAAACTTGCAGTACATCAGCAAGCCCCAAGCGTAGAGGGTGGAAAGGTCGGGATCGGCATCGACCAATTCGGCCGGCAGCGCCTCGATCCATTTGCACAACTCGATAAAGCCGCCGGAGCGCAGCAGCGAGCGCCCCTTGGTCAACAGCAACTCGATGGCTTCGGCGTAGAGTTTGCCGCGCACCGCATAGCTCAGCGCCTCGGCCAGCAGGTTGTTCTGCCCGCACCAGTGCGCCGCACGCCGGAACAGATCGGCAACGCGCTCAGGATGCCGCCGTTCGAGCATGCCGAACAGGAAACTGGCAAATAGCTGGTGATAGCGGAACCAGGTGCGCGAATAATCCAGCCGGACCAGAAAGAGGTTTTTGCGCTCGACCTCGTCGATCAGCGGCAGGCAGTTTTCGATGCCGCTGACCGCACTGCACAACGCCGGAGTCAGCCGGTCGAGGATCGAGGTGGCGAGCAGAAATTCGCAAACGCTTTCCGACTGGTTGCGCAGAATGGTTTCAAAGAGGTAATCGGAAATGTCGATCTGCCGGCCGGAAAGCCCGGCCAGCGGGGCCAGCGATTCGCCATCGCGATGCGCCGCCAGTGAAGCCAGCTTGATGCCGCCGATCCAGCCTTCGGTGACCGCAAACAAAGCGTCGACCTGGGCATCGCTGATCTGCAGCCCTTCCAGTTCCAGCAGATATTTTTTGGCCTCGTCCAGCGACAGGCGCAGATTGTTCCAGCTGATCTCGACCAGTTGGCCCTTCATGCTCTGCTCTTCCAGCGAGATATTGGGGCGCCCGCGCGTGGCGCAGATCACCCGCACCAGATAAGGCAGCGAGCGGAAAAAAGAGTTGAGCGGACCGCATATTTCGCTTTCGTCGAGGACATGGATATCGTCGAGAAAGAGGGTGAAGGGCTCTTTCAGCCCGGCAAACCCTTCGAGCAGCGAGGAAAGCACCGAATCGGGCAAGGCACTGGGGGTCGCGCCGAGAATGGCGCGGGCATCGGCCGCCACCGCGGGATTGCCGGCGGCGATCGCCTCGACAAAATTGGCCAGGAAGCGCCCGGGCAGATTGTCGCCCGGCGTCACCGACAGCCAGCAGACCTGCTCGCCCGCCGCACGGGCGGTTTGATAACACTCGGCCAGCAGGGTGGTTTTGCCAAAACCGGCCGGCGCATTGATCACCTGCAGCCGCTTCGAACGATTCTCGAGAATGCGCGCGACCAGATGCGGACGCGACAGCAGCGCACTTTCCAGCTTGGGCGGATTGAGTTTGGTCAGCATGACCGGAGACGCTTCACGCATCGCTGCCCTCACGAATTGGATCATGCCCCATGAACCCCCCTTTTTTCCACCTGCCCCCCTGCAACTCCACTCGGTCGGGGGGGCGAAATCAGCGCGTTACCTGCCTAAGATGCAGTCAACCCGATTGGAAACAGGAAGGAAAAACGATGAACACCGCTTACGACTACCGCCGCAAAGTGATCAGCATCGACGACGCGCTGGCCAAGATCCAGTCCGATGATCTGGTCATCTCCGCACTGGCTGGCGCCGAGCCGAAGGGCATTCTCGAGCAGTTGCACACCATCGCGCCGCGGGTACGCAACGTCGCCGTCTCCACCTGCCTGCCGCTGCACAGGGGGCAATGGTACACCGACCCGGCGATGAAGGGCCACTTCATTCACCACGCCTGGTTCTACACCGCCGGGGTGCGCGCCTCGTCCGGGCTTGGCATCAGCACCTGCGTGCCCTGCCATTTGCACTCGGCCGGCCATGACCGCCTGAAATACAGAAAACCCAGCGTCTTTCTCGGCACCTGCACGCCACCAGACCGTTTCGGCTATGTTTCCCTGTCGCTGTCGGCCACCTACGAGCGTGAATTGATGGAAGCCGCCGATATCGTCATCCTGGAAATGAACGAACAGACGCCGTGGACTTTCGGCGACACGGTGATCCACCTCGACGCCGTCGATTACATCGTCGAAAACAGCTACGCCCTGCCGCAACTGCCCATCGTCGAATCGGACGAGCGCGACAGGAAGATCGGCGGCTATATCGCCGAGCTGATCGAGGACGGCTCGTCGATCCAGCTTGGCATCGGCGGCATTCCCAATGCCGTCGCCGGCGAGTTGCTGCACAAGAAAGGGCTGTCGATCCACACCGAGATGTTTACCGACGGCATGGTCGATCTCTACGAAGCCGGCGCCATCGCCAAATCCGCTCCCGGCAGCGACCCACGCATGCTGGCCGGCAAGATGGTCGCCACCTTCGCCCTGGGCACGCAACGCCTCTACGATTTCATCGACCGCAATCCGGCGGTGGCCATCATGCGCGGCTCCTGGGTTAACAACCCCTACGTGATCAAGCACAACAAGCAGCAGGTCTCGATCAACACCACGCTGGAAATCGACCTGACCGGCCAGGTCTGCTCGGAATCGATCGGCCCCAAGCAGTTTTCCGGCACCGGCGGCCAGGCCGACACCGCCATCGGCGCACAGATGTCGGAAGGCGGCAAATCCTTCATCGCCCTCTACTCGACCGCCGAAGTCAAACAAGCCGACGGCACGCGCAAGACGGTTTCCAAGATCGCCCCGACCCTGACCCCCGGCGCGGTGGTGACGCTGCACCGCTCGAATATCGACTACGTGGTCACCGAATATGGCGTCGTCCGACTCAAGGGCGCCCCGGTCAACGAGCGCGCCGCCGCGCTGATTTCGATCGCCCACCCGGATTTCCGCGCCGCCCTGCAGGAAGAAGCCGAGAAGCTGGGCTTCCTCTAAACCACCGAATCCCCCATTTTTTTTACGGAGCACATCATGAACTGGAAAATCGGCGACACCGTCTCTTTCCGCCGCATCCTGACCCAGGAAGATTTCAATCGCTTTGCCGCGCTCTCCTGGGACGACAACCCGATTCACTGCGACCCGGTGTTCGCCGCCAAGAGCCATTTCGGCGGCACTGTTTCGCACGGGATGCTGCTCTACAGCATCGTCTCCAAGGGATTCTCCGAACTGCTCCCGGGACCGGGCGCCATTCAGCTGGAACAGGAAATGATGCACCCCAATGGCACCTATACCGGCGAGGAAATCGTCATCACCCTGACCGTCAAGGATATCAATCCGGACGGTACCCTGGAGCTGACGACCGTCATCAGCAATGCTTCCGATCCTGCCAATATCAAGCACCAGGGCCGCGCCCGCGTCGCGCCGTGCGGTGTCAAGCCCGAGTTTTCGCATGCCCCTGCCACCCCGACCGTCCAGCAGGAAGGCGATGACTATCTTTACGGCATGAAGCCCGGCATGTTCAAGGAAAAGAAGCGCATCTTCACCGATGCCGATCTCGCCGAATACGGCAACCTCTCTGGCGACCGCAACCCGATCATGCGCGAGGACGAATTCGGCCGCGCCGCCGGTTTTGCCGGCCGCATCGTTCCCTGGCCGCTGCTCGCCGGCATGTTCTCCGACATGCTTGGCACCGATCTGCCCGGGCGCGGCACCGGCTGGATGAAGCAGAAGCTGATCTACAAGAGCGCCGCGCTGCCGGGTGAGGAGCTGACCGCTCGCGTCGAGATCACGCGCCTCAGGGCCGACAAGGAACTGGTCAATCTGCGCTCAACCATCGTTGGCGCGGATGGCCGCCTGGTTTGCGACGGCGAATCGCTGGTGCTGGTCAGGAATCTGGAAAACAAGGGCGACAAGGGACCGGATTTCAGGCGCGGCTGAGCACCGCGCCTGCTCCCGCCGGGGCGTGCGGATCGTCCCCCAATGAAAACGGGCGCTGGATTTCTCCAGCGCCCGCTTTTTTTGATTTCCGTCGATCAGTTGCCGTTGCTATCGAGGAAGCTGCGCAATTTGTCCGAACGCGACGGATGACGCAACTTGCGCAAGGCCTTGGCTTCGATCTGGCGGATACGCTCGCGGGTCACATCGAACTGCTTGCCGACTTCTTCCAGGGTGTGGTCGGTGTTCATTTCGATGCCGAAGCGCATGCGCAGCACCTTGGCTTCCCTCGGGGTCAGGGTGTCGAGAATTTCCTTGGTGACGCCACGCAAGCTGGAGAACATCGCCGCATCGGCCGGCAACAGCGTCGCCTGGTCCTCGATGAAATCGCCGAGGTGCGAATCGTCGTCGTCGCCGATCGGTGTTTCCATGGAGATGGGCTCCTTGGAGATTTTCATGATCTTGCGGATCTTCTCCTCGGGCATTTCCATGCGCTTGGCCAGCGTTGCCGGATCCGGCTCCAGACCGGTTTCCTGCAGGATCTGGCGGCTGATCCGGTTCATCTTGTTGATGGTCTCGATCATGTGCACCGGAATGCGGATGGTGCGCGCCTGATCGGCAATCGAGCGGGTGATGGCCTGACGGATCCACCAGGTGGCGTAGGTGGAGAACTTGTAGCCACGGCGATATTCGAACTTGTCCACCGCCTTCATCAGGCCAATGTTGCCTTCCTGGATCAGATCGAGGAACTGCAGTCCGCGGTTGGTGTATTTCTTGGCAATCGAAATGACCAGACGCAGGTTGGCTTCGGTCATTTCGCGCTTGGCGCGACGAGCCTTGGCCTCACCGGTGGACATCTGCTTGTTGATTTCCTTGAGATCTTTGAGCGGGATGCCGATGCGATCCTGCAAAGCCAACAGCTTCTTCTGCTCTTCCTTGATCGCCGGGGCATTGCGCACCAGGATGGCGTGGAAGGTCTTCGGTGCCGCTTCGATTTCGCCATCGACCCAGTCGACATTGACTTCGTTGCCGGGGAAGGATTTGATGAATTGCGGACGCGGCATTTTCACCTTGTCGACGCAAATGTGCTGAATCTTGCGTTCCGAAGCCCGGATGGTATCCACCATGCCCCGCACCGAATCGCACAGCTTCTCGATGCTGCGCGAGGTAAAGCGGATGTTCATCAGCTCTTCGGTGACCTGCTGCTGCAGCTTGAGATAGGTTTTGTCCTGCGGCCCCTTGGACATCAAGGCCTTATGCATCTTGGTATGCAGCGCCTTGAGATTCTTGAAGCGCTCCAGTGCATCGGCCTTCAACTGCAGCAGTGAGGCAGATACCGCACCGGCGCCAGCATCGCCGCCATCGTCGTCTTCCTCTTCTTCCTCGACGTCGACATCGGCCTCTTCGGCCATGGCCATTTCTTCTTCCACGGCGTTGGGGTCAATCAGACCATCGACCAGTTCGTCGATGCGCATTTCGTCGGCCTCGACCTTGGCTGCCATCTCGAGAATCTCGGCAATGGTGGTCGGGCAGGCGGAAATCGCCTGGATCATGTGCTTCAGGCCGTCTTCGATACGCTTGGCGATTTCGATTTCGCCCTCGCGGGTCAGCAGTTCGACCGAACCCATTTCGCGCATGTACATGCGCACCGGATCGGTGGTGCGGCCGAATTCCGAATCGACGGTGGAAAGCGCCTGTTCGGCTTCTTCCTCGACCTCTTCTTCGTCGGCCACTGCCGGTGCGGTGTCGGACATCAGCAATTCTTCGGCGGCCGGGGCCTCGTCGAAGACCTGGATGCCCATGTCGCTGAAGGTGGAGATGATATTGTCGATCTGCTCGGCATCGACCACCTCAACCGGCAGGTGATCATTGATCTCGGCATAGGTCAGGTAACCCCTTTCCTTGCCCAGCTTGATCAGGTTCTTGAGGCGCGTCTTGCGCGCTTCGGCGTCGATCGGCGCTGGCGCCTCGCCGCCGGAACCTTCGAGCAGCGCCTTCTCGGCGGCCTTTTCCTTGGCTTTGCTGGTGCGCGCCTTGGGAGTTGCTTTTGCGGTGTCTTTTGCCTTAGCCATGCCCACGACCCATTAATTCCGAAAAACTGTAAATTTTACCACAACTTAAGCCCTTACCGCGGTCTTTTGCCTTCACCAGACAAAAGCTGCAGATAGGCCTGCTTCTCTTCGGGCGTCAGCCCGGCCACTCCCAGCCGCTGAACCCGTGCCTGCAGTTCGGCAAAGCTTCGTTTTTGGTCACCTTCCTGGAGCCGACGTAGCGCGCCACTGAATTCCGCTTCGACTTCCGCCTCGTCAAAGGTCGATCCCAGCAATTCGGCCGCTGCCGCCTCGATAAGCGCCTCTTCGGGCATGCCGCGCAAGCGCTCACGCATTACAGCATAGGCGAGCATTCCCTCCCCTGCAGCCAAATCATGCAGGCGGATCAGCGCGGCGCGCTCAGGCGCGTCGGGTAATTGCTCGGCCGGCAAACGCGTGGCAAGTTCCGGTTTTTGCAACACCAGCCGCAAGAGCATTCGGGAAAGCGATGGCGCCCGTCGCGGCACCCGCGATGGCGCGGGCGAGACAAAAGACTTGAGGTCGCACAGGCGCTCGACTTCCGCCTGTGCAAAACCGCTGGCCTCGGCCAAGCGCTTGACCAGCTGCAGGCGCAGCAACGGCGTCGGCAATCTGGCGAGCAACGGCTTGGCTTCGTAAATCAGCTTGGCCTTGCCTTCCGAACTGGTCAGGTCACAACGTTCCGCAAGCTGACGCAGCAGAAAATCCGAAAGCGGCGTGGCCTCGACAATTTTGCGCTCGAAAGCGTTCTTGCCGTGGGCGCGCACGAAGCTGTCGGGGTCTTCCGGATCTGGCAGGAAGACGAAGCCGATGCTTTTGTTATCGGCCAGCGCTTCCAGCGCGTTTTCCAGCGCCCGCCAGGCAGCCTTGCGCCCGGCATTGTCGCCATCGAAGCAGAAAACGATGCGATCCACCTGTCTGAGCAGCTTTTGCACATGCGCTGCCGTCGTCGCCGTACCGAGTGCCGCCACGGCATTGCCGACCCCATGCTGGGCGAGCGCCACCACGTCCATGTAGCCCTCGACCACCACCGCCACATTGCTGTCGCGAAAACCCTGGCGCGCCTGCGGCAGGCCATAGAGCTCACGCCCCTTTTCGAACAACGGCGTCTCGGGCGAATTGAGATATTTTGGCTCACCCTGCCCGATCACCCGCCCACCGAAGGCGATGACCTCACCCTTCTGATTGATGATCGGGAACATCACCCGGTCGCGGAAATAGTCGTAGCGCCGGCCGTCCTCACCGACCTTGACCAGCCCGGCGGCCGCCAGGCGCGGATCGTTGTAATTCTCGAAGGCCGCTTTCAGACCACTGGCCGGCGCATAGCCGATGCCGAACCTGGCGGCAATCTCGCCGGTCAGGCCGCGCTGCTTGAGGTAGTCAATGGCCTTGGGCGATTGCTTGAGTTGTTCCTTGTAAAACTGTGCTGCCCGCGCCATCACTTCGAGCAATCCGCGCGTCGTGCCATGATCGTCGTGCCGGGTACCCTGGCCGTCATCCGGCACCTGCATGCCGACCCGGCCGGCCAGCTCCTTGACCGTATCGACAAAGCCCAGCCCCTGATACTCCATCAGGAAACCGATGGCCGTCCCGTGCGCCCCGCAGCCGAAGCAGTGGTAGAACTGCTTCGCCGGACTCACCGTGAAGGACGGCGATTTCTCGCTATGGAACGGGCAACAGGCGGCGTAGTTGGCCCCCGCCTTCTTCAACGGTACGTAGCCATCGATCAGTTCGACAATGTCGACCCGCGCCAGCAAGTCCTGAATGAAGGATTCGGGGATCACGCCATCAACCGGCCAGTTGCGCCTTGACCAGCTTCGACACTTCCGCCATGTCCGCCTTGCCAGCCAGACGCGGCTTCAGCACCGCCATCAGCTTGCCCATGTCGGCGGGGCCGGCGGCACCGGTTTCGGCAACGGCGGCGGCGACAGCTGCTGCCATTTCCTCGACCCCCATCTTTTCCGGCAGGTAGGCAGCCAGCACGGAAATCTCGAATTTCTCGGCATCCGCCAAATCAATACGGCCCGCTGCTTCATACTGGGCGACGCTGTCCTTCCTCTGCTTGGTCAGCTTTTCGACCACGGCAATCACCCCGGCGTCGTCCAGCGTCACGCGCTCGTCGACTTCCTTCTGCTTCACCGCGGCCAGCAGCAGGCGAATCGCCCCCAATTTGGCCGATTCCTTGGCCTTCATCGCGGCCTTCATCTCTTCGTTGATGCGCTCTCTCAGGCTCATTTTCTCTTCCTAAAGGACAAAAGCCGCCAGCGGTCAGGCGGGCGGCTTTCGTGACTGCAATCGAAGAAGGTACTGGATCAGTACATCTTCGGCGGCAGGGTCATGCTGCGAATACGTTTGTGGTGGCGCTTGACGGCGGCAGCCAGCTTACGCTTACGCTCGGAGGTGGGTTTTTCGTAAAACTCCCGGGCGCGCAGCTCGGTCAGGAGACCAGTCTTTTCGACCGCGCGCTTGAAGCGGCGAATGGCCACCTCGAACGGCTCGTTTTCCTTGACGCGAACGCTTGGCATAGTATCACCCCCTTCCGGAACAGGCGGCGCGGTCAAGTATGGCGCGGCCCGTTAAAATTTTGCTTCCCGCAAATTGCGGAAAGTCGGCGATTGTAATTGAAAAAACCCTTGTGATTCAAGTGGTAGAATGCGCGCCTCATGTTGGTCCTCGGCATCGAATCCTCCTGCGACGAAACCGGCGTCGCGCTCTACGACAGCGAGCGTGGCCTGATTGCGCACGCGCTGCACTCGCAAATCGCCATGCACGCCGAGTACGGCGGCGTCGTTCCCGAACTTGCCTCGCGCGACCACATCCGCCGCATCGTGCCGCTGTTGCGCGACACCGTCGGCCGCGCCGGATTGCCACTGGCGGCCATCGACGCCATCGCCTACACGCAAGGCCCCGGTCTCTCCGGCGCCTTGCTGGTCGGCTGCGCCTTCGCCGAGGCACTCGGATTATCTCTCGGCAAGCCGGTATTGCCGGTGCACCATCTGGAAGGGCACCTGCTTTCGCCGCTGCTCTCTGCCGACCCGCCGCAATTTCCTTTTATCGCGCTGCTGGTTTCCGGCGGCCATACGCAGCTGATGCGGGTGACCGGCGTCGGCAAATACGAAACCCTGGGCGAAACCCTCGACGACGCCGCCGGCGAAGCCTTCGACAAAAGCGCCAAACTGCTCGGCCTGCCCTATCCGGGCGGCGCAGCCCTATCCAAGCTGGCGGAAACCGGCGACCCGGCGCGCTTCGATCTGCCGCGCCCGATGCTGCATTCCGGCGACCTCAATTTCAGCTTTTCCGGCCTCAAAACGGCGGTGCTGAACCTCGTCCGCCAGCACGGCGCCGACGATGCCACCACCCGCGCCGACATTGCCCGCGCCTTTCAGGAAGCCATTGTTGAAGTGCTGGTCAAAAAATCGATCCAGGCGCTGAAACAGACCGGCCTGAAAACGCTGGTGGTTGCCGGCGGCGTTGGCGCCAACCGGCAGTTGCGGCAGCAATTGAACCAGGCGATGGAAAAGCACCGCTGGCGCGTGCATTACCCGGAACTGGAGTTCTGCACCGATAACGGCGCGATGATTGCGCTGGCTGGCGCGATGCGCCTGCGGGCCGGTAGCGCGGCCAAACCGGCCGGTATCTTTGCCGTCAGGCCGCGCTGGCCGCTGGCCGATCTGGCCGGCTAACTGACTGCTGAAGAACTCGCCGGAAGATGGCGTTTTTCAGCAGCCTGCC
>Ga0209570_1001082_pt1 | contig 17800 bp, 15 predicted proteins | sample EBPBio172007_DNA_FD_185861 | JGI IMG/M metagenome (GOLD analysis project Ga0209570, IMG submission 185861) | Wastewater treatment Type I Accumulibacter community from EBPR Bioreactor in Madison, WI, USA - Reactor 1_9/17/2007_ DNA (SPAdes)... | ecosystem: Engineered > Bioreactor > EBPR >... | reverse complement strand
TAGCCGATGCGCATGATTGCAAATTCCTGTTGCCATTCATTTCTATTTTGCAATAGGTTTTTGCAACCTGCAAGGCCTGGCGTTGGGGTAGTTGGCTTCGCGTTGCGCAAAGGAACGTTTGTGCAATAACCTCCTGCTCTGCCTGACCCCTTCGTGACGGCGGGAGCGGATGGCGATTGACACTCGTTCGGCAAAAGTATAAAAATAGTAGTTACTAACTATTAGTTGGAGGCCTGCTATGCCAACCAGTGTCGCGCTTGGTTCCCACTTTGAGGAATTCGTTAAGTCGCAACTCTCGTCGGGGCGGTACAACAACGCCAGCGAGGTTGTCCGCGAAGGACTGCGGATGCTCGAAGACCAAGAAAAGCTGCGAGCCCTCAAGTTTGAGGCGCTACGGACCGAAGTGCAGAGAGGCATGGTAGGTGGGCCGGGAATTCCTGCCGGGCAGGTGTTCGAGAACTTGCGGCGGCGGATCGACGAAATAGCCGCCGGTGAGGCGGAGTGATGCGTCTGGAGTTCTCGCCAGAAAGCCAGCTCGATCTGATCGAAATCGCCATTTTCATTGCACAGGACAATCCGGCTCGTGCGAAATCGTTCGTGGATGAGCTTGAGGCGGACTGCGGCAGGCTCATCACTCAGCCGGGTATCGGTGCGCCGCGCCCCGAGCTAGGCGATGGTGTGCGAGTGCTGCCGCATGGGCGTTACCTCATTTTTTACCGGCCAACTGAGGATGTTGTTCGGATTGCACGTGTCCTGCACAGCGCTCGTGATATGGGGGCAGCATTTCCCCAGTAACATTGCGGCGTCGAACGCGGTCACACGGCTCGCTGGAGGGCCGTTACGCCGTATTCTGCCTTTCAATGATGATCTGCAATACCAGGTGGCGGAGAGGCAACGATGCGCGTTCGCTGGGAGACGAGTACCAGGTACTATGAGGTCCGCTTGGTGCGTGACCTGCTTCAGGATTGGGTGCTTATCGTCTCCAGGGGCGGCAAGACCAATCGTCTTGGTGCGCTCCGGACTCTCTTCGTATCAAGCGAAGAGGAAGGCATGAAGATGATCGAGACCGTGGAGAAGGTCCGAACTCGCCGCGGATACGTTCGGGTGCCTGTTTAGCCAGGCGTTCGGCCCCTGCGCGGGAGCGCGAGCTGCCACTTGGTCTGCCACCCCCGGCGCTCGTGCGATCCCAGTTGTCCACACAAATCGTGGATAACCCTGTGCGTCCTGCCCGGCACCCCAACGCCAGAGGGTCCTGAGGCAAACTGCCCGGAAGTTGAGCAACCCACTACTCGTTGTTGGAACGAGACCAGTTGGCGGTGTAGGGTTCGCTGTTCCATGGCCCGCAGGGGGCAATAGAACAGCGAACCGACTTAAAGACAGGCCCGACAGTCATGTCATCAGCCGTCATATCCTGATGCGACATGCTTAGTTCTTCCCGTGTATTCATATGGTTTAACGTACGACAACGTCTGTATTCTAAAGCGACCCCGATTGGTTGGTGTAGAACAAGCGGTCGTGTCACCTGTCGCCATTTGAACCTCTCGTCAGTTATCGATCGACCTGTTCCGGTCATTGAACACGGACATCGGATGATCGGCGCTGTTCGCCCTGCAGACACACACTCGACAAGGAAATCACCCCATCCGGGTAAGCCGCTATCCGCCAAGTGACCATCGCGTCAGGCCATGACCACCGGGCGTCGCGGTTGCCAGAAAAGTCGGATGCCTCCTATCATTCATTGCGAACGCCCTGCCGGCCACCCACACCCACAAGCCATGATCGATCGCCCGCCGCGTGTCTTCATCAGCTACGCTCAGGAAACCGAAGACCATTCGGCCTGGGTGCTCGCCCTCGCCAACCGGCTGCGCGCCGAGGGCGTCGAGGCAGTCATCGACCACTACGTCACGTGGCTGGAGCAAGGCTGGCGCCCGTGGATGAGCGAGCAGATCAAGCAGGCCGACTGGGTGCTCGTCGTGTGCACCGAGGACTACCGCAAACGATTCGACGGCAACGCAGCGGAGGAAAGCGGGCGCGGTGTTCGCTGGGAGTCGCAGTACATCACGCAGGCGCTCTACGACGACAAGTTCAGCAACAAGCGCTTCGTGCCGGTGCTTCCGCCAGCCGGCGACGAGCGCTTCATCCCGCTGCCGCTGAAGGATTACTGTAGCTTCAGTGCGTATTCCACGCAATCTGGACACCGATTCCACGGCAAACTGGACACCCATTCCACGTGAATCTGGACAGTCGGAGCGTAGCGACGCGGGGTTGAAAGGTTTTACTCTGAGCCTCGTCCTGTGGTCAAGTTTTTGGCATTCAAAGGCAACCGTGGGGCGTTACTGCGTAACGGATTCTTTGACCAATCGAAGGCGCCCGTCGTAGTAGTCGGTCTGGCCATTGTGCACCGTCGCCGCGCGGTCTATAGCGGCGCTCTCAGCCTCATGAAGGAGGCCTTCAAGGACGTCACGTTGCGTTACTGCGTAACAGGCCGCGAGGCGCTCCAGGGCACGCTTGGCGTGAACGTCGAGAAGCAGGTTCAGCCGCTCGGCGTTGCCGTCAACATCCTTCAAGTGACGCGCGCGATAGTCCGACTGCCGTTGAGCATTGCTTTTTGCCATGTTGATTGTCCTGTTGAGCGTTACGCAGTAACGGTTTGATGGAGTGGTTGCCGTGCCAGCGGCGCAGCAATTGAGGGCACCGGCAGTGGAGCGCTTGGGGCGCAACGCGTGGCGCTGCGCAGAGTTATCCACGGCCGCCCGCCAGGCTGCGCTCCCTCTATAGCAGGCGGGCTGGCGGGCGGCGGTGGGTAACTTGTCGGGATTTCTGGAGGCGTTCATACCGGCGTCTCGGGCTTGCGCAACGATTCCCCGTCGAGATCCAGCGTATGCGCCTGATGGACCAGCCGGTCCATGATCGCATCGGCCAGCGTCGGATCGCCGATCGAGGCATGCCAATGCTCGACCTGCAGCTGGCTGGTGATGATCGTCGAGCGCGTCCCATGGCGGTCATCGAAGATCTCCAGGAGATCCCGACGGCTGTCGTCAGAAAGCGGTGCTAGCGCCCACTCGTCGATCACCAGCACCTCGGTCTTGGCCAACTGCGCCAGCAACTTCAAGTAACTGCCATCGCCACGGCCGATCGCCAGCGCCGGCAAGAGACGCGTCAACCGCACATAGCGCACCGAATGCCCCTGCCGACACGCCTGGTTGGCCAGGGCGCACGCCAGGTACGTCTTGCCGATCCCCGTCGGCCCGCAGATCAGCACGTTCTGGTGATCGTTCACCCAGCACCCGGTCATCAAGCGGGCGAACAGCCCCCGGTCGAGTCGGCGCGGATGGCGGAAATTGACATCTTCTGGCGTCGCCGCCTGTTTCAGCCCGGCGCGTTTCAGACGCGCCGTATTCTGCCGTGACTCGCGTTCGGCCGCCTCGCAGTCGACCAGCAGTCCGAGGCGCTCCTCGAACGACAACTGGCCGATCTCCGGGCTTTGCGCCTGGCTGGCCAGCGCCCGGGCCATGCCCGGCAGGCGCAGTTGGTGGAGTCTCTCGACGGTCGGATGATTCAGCATGGCAAAGCTCCTTCAGTGGTAGTAACCGGGGCCACGCACATTGGCGTGCTCCGGGGGTAAATGGGTCTGGCCCGGGGTGCTCACCCGCTGCTTGTCCAGGCCGTTCTTCAAGATCGATTTCAGACTGCTGTACGACGTCGCGCCGATGGCGATGGCCCGCTCGCAGGCCGCTTCCAGGCGGTCGTCGCCGTAGGCCTTGCCCAGGCGCAGGATGCCCAGGCAGGCCCGGTAGGCCTGTTGCGGATGGCGGCGCTGATGCAGCAGGCTCTGCACGACGCCCTGGGCATGCGGCCCGATACGCTCGGCCCAGTCGAGCAGCCGCGGGGCATCCCAGCCCTGTACCGCCTGATGGGCCGGTGTCATGTGCGCATCGATGGTGGTGTGCCGGCCACGGGCGTCGTTGCGCACATGACTGGCGATGCGGGTGCCGCGATGGAAGAGCTCGACGGTGCTCGCCGTCAGCCGGCTATCGACCGGCTCGCGGGCGAAGCGGTAGGGCACCGAGTAGTAGTGGCCGACAAGCTCGACGTGGTAATCGATGCCGACCCTGACGACTTTCCATTCGGCGAACTCGTAACGGGTGACCGGCAAGGGCCGCAAAGCGGGGCGATCAAGTTCGACGAAGGCCGATTGGCGGCAGCCGGGCAACTTCTTGAACGGCCGGTTATTGAGCTGCGTCATCAGTTCGGCGATGCTGCGGTTGAGCTCGGCCAGGCTGAAGAAACGCTGGTGGCGCAGACGCGCCAGGACCCAGCGCTCGACCAGCAGCACGCCGGCCTCGGCCTTGGCCTTGTCTTTCGGGCGACGGGGCCGGGCGGGGAGAACCGCCGTGCCGTAATGAGTGGCCAGGTCGCGGTAGGTCGGGTTGAGTTCGGGCTCGTAGTAGCAGGCGGTGGTGACGCCGCTCTTGAGGTTGTCGGGGACCAAGAGCGCTGTGCAACCGCCGAGGTGCTCGAAGGTGCGCACATGGCTGCCGATCCAGTCCGGCAGGCTCTGACTCCAGGTGGCTTCGCCGTAGGTGTAGTTGGAGGCGCCGAGGACGGCGACGAAGATCGCCGCCAGCCGGATTTCGCCGCTCATCGGGTCGGTGATCGGCACCGTCTGGCCGGCGTAGTCGACGAACAGTTTCTCGCCCGGGGTGTGCGTCTGGCGCAAGCTGAGCGAGAGCCGCCCGACCCACTGCCGGTAGAGGGCGCAGAAGCCGCTGTAGCGATAGCCGGTCGGTTGTTCGGTCTTGTATTCCTGCCAGAGGAGGTCGAGGGTGACGCCCTTGCGCCGCAGTTCGCGGTGCATGATTGGCCAATCGGGTTCGGGGCGGGTCTGGTTCGACGGTGCCGCCGGCGGGTACAGCTGCGCCTCCAGCTGCGGCTCGCTCATTCCCGCCGGCAGTGGCCAGGTGACGCCGTAGAGCTTCGCGCGGCGGAGGAGATCGCCGACGGTCGTCGGTGAAGCATTGATCGCCCGGGCGATCTCGCGGTGGCTGCGACCGCCTTCAAGGGACAGCCGTAAAACATCAAGAATCTTGCGCATGGATAGCCTGCTATTCGCCATGTGGGCCTCGGCAAATCTCCCGAGGGTGCCACAGTTATCCCGCGCGCTACGATATTACAAATGACTGTCCAGTTTGCTCTGGAATCGGTGTCCAGTTTGCCGTGGAATCAGTGTCCAGTTTCGTCTGGAATCAGTGTCCAGTTTGGTGTGGAATACGCAGCTTCAGGCTCGACGATCAATACGAAGATCTCTACCGCCTGCTCACCGACCAGCCAGCGACGCCCCCGCCGCTCGGCAAGCTGCGCCACCTGCCGCCGCTACCGCCGTTACCGCAGAACATCACCAACCCCTACCCCGGACTCGCTGCGTTCAAGCCCGAGGACTGCCGCTTCTTCTTTGGCCGGGAAAAGGAAACGGCACAGGTGGTCGAGCGTCTCGAGCAAACCCGCTTCCTCACCGTCGTCGGCGGTTCGGGAACTGGTAAGTCGTCGCTGGTCGCCGCCGGCGTCGTCCCGGCGCTGCGCAAACGCAAGGGGCGGCTGACCTATCTGCGCTTCAAGCCACAAGCAGATCCCTTCCGGCAGCTCGCCGAGACAATCGATCGGGCCTTGCCAGAAGAACGCCTGTCCCTGGTTAAGCCGCGCGTCGAGCGCCTCAGCCAGGAACTCGATGGCAGCCCGGAAAAAGTCTTCGCGAAGGCCATCGCCGAGCTGGGCAAGCTGCAGGCACCGCTCCTGCCGGTCGTGCCGATCATGATCTTCGTCGACCAGTTCGAAGAGCTGTTTACGCAGACGCCGCCGCAAACTGCGCAACGCTTCCGCGCGCTCTTTGAGGCGCTGCGCAGCCACCCATCCGTCTTTCTGGTGCTGACGCTGCGCAGCGAATTCATGCCCCGCCTGATGGAGTGGCTCGGCGGCGAGCTATTCGCCAGTTCGCTCGTTCCCCTCAATGCGATCAGGGACGAAACCCGGCTGCGCGAAATCATCGTTCACCCGGCCCGCGAAAGCGGCGTTGCCGTGCAGCCGGAACTCCTCTCGGAGCTGTTGCTCGCGGCGCATGAGCTGGCCGGGGCGCTGCCGCTGCTGGCGCTGACTTTGACCCAGTTGTTCGAGCGGCGCGACCTCGCCGACGGCCTGACGCTCGCCGTTTATGAGCAGATGGGCGGGCTGCCGAAGATCGTCGAGACCGCCGCGGCCGGAATCGATCAGGCGATCGACGACGATCCGCTGCTGGCCGACGCCTGCGAGCGTCTGTTTGCAGAGCTGGCGACGGTCATCGACGACCTGCCGACGCGTCGCACAGCCGAGGTCGAGCCCTTGCGCGCCGACACCCTGGTCAGCATGCTAGTCGATGCCCTGCGGGCGCATGGCTTGCTCGCCGATCCCGACGAGCGACACGTCGAACTCGCACACGAGACGCTGCTCAAGCACTGGCCGCGCCTGCGCGAGTGGTGCGCGCGCTACGCTGACAAACTAGCCTTGCGCCGCCAGGCCGAGCAGGCGGCCGGCGACTGGCAGAAGGCGAGGACCCGAGAGGAGTCTTCCGGCCAGCCGGAAACCGCTCGCCACAGCGACCTCCTGCGCTGGACCTGGGAGCGCCAAAAGCCGGCGCTCCAGGCACTCCTGGCGCTGAGCCCGCACCTGGCAGCGCAGCATGACCCGGACTTCGCCGACGCCGCCATCGACGCCTGGCACACCCTGCAAGCGGTGCTGAGCGAACCGCTGCAGAGCTTCCTTGCTCCAGAACCGCTGCGCCTGCTCGACGAACTGAGCTCCGACGACACGCCGCACCAGCGCCGCGAGGAGATCGGTCTGCGCCTCAACCAGATGGGCGATCCGCGCCGTGGTGTTGGACTCAATGCAGCAGGCCTGCCCGACCTTGTCTGGATTAATATCCCGGCGGGCGAGGTGACGCTGGAAACGAAGCTACCCGAGACCTTCGCCGTGAGCGCTTTCCAGATTGCCAGGTACCCGATCACCTGGAAGCAATATCGCGCTTTCGTCGATTCCGCCGATGGCTATCGCAATGCATGCTGGTGGGACGGGCTCGAGCACAAAGATCAGCCGGGCGCCGATCGCTGGGCTTTCGCCAATTATCCAGCGATAAACGTCTCCTGGTACGACGCCATCGCCTTTTGCCGCTGGTTGAGCCACCGCCTGGGGCTGGCCGAAGGTAGGGTCGTCCGCTTGGCGGCCGAATGGGAATGGCAGTGGGTGGCACAGGCAGGCGCCGAAGCGTGTGAATACCCCTGGGGTGGCGAGTGGAACGTGATGCGCGCCAACAATGACGAAAGCGGTATCGGCAGGACGACTGCGGTGGGCATGTATCCGCTCGGCGTACCGGATTGCTGGCCGGTCCTGGGTCTTACCGGGAACATTCTCGAATGGTGTCTGAGCACCTCTGAGAAGCTTGGTAGTGCTGGGCATCAACCGGATGTGTACCGCGTGCTGCGCGGCGGGTCGTGGAGCTACTCCCCGAGGAGTTGTCGCGCGGCGGCTCGCATCTTCTTCGCTCCGGACGCCCGCAACGACTACATCGGCTTTCGGGTGTGTCGTGGCGACCCTTTAGAACCGTCGCCTACACGCCAAGCTTCCCGGCTGCTTCAAGGTGCCAACGCCATTGGGTACCTACAACCCGGACTGGGCCGTACTGGTTGAACACGACGGGCAGGAGCGACTGTACTTCGTAGTCGAGACCAAGAGCAGCTTATTCGCCGAAGACCTGCGCGACCATGAAGGCGGGCAGATCAAATGCCGGCGCGCCCATTTCAGCGCCCTGGCCATCGGTGAGAACCCGGCGATCTATGAGAAATTCATGGACGTGGAGGGGCTGCTGACTTACGAGGCTAAGCGCTGATGCTGATGACGATGCGCGTGGCCACCGATCCAGCCGATTTCTAGGCGCGAAATTTTAGCGGCTAAAATTTGATCCGCATGGGTCACGGTTGAGCGTTGCGGATTTTCCGTTTTCCGATTTTCTACCTGAAGGTGCCACTGCCGCAGAAAGTGTCGATGACGAGAGCCCCCGCCACCAGAAGGCAATGAAAAAAGGGCCGCTTCTTCAAGCGGCCCTTTGACAGTCATTTGGAAACTACCAAATAGCTTCGCATCCCGGCGGCAGGTTACCGGGCTGTGTGCCCTCTCCTGCCGTCTTCAGCTGACTGTAGGCGAAGCGCGCCGCCGCGATGATGATATTGACGAGGCGCCAGTTGAGCGCCAAGAACAATGACCACTTTACGACCTTGGTGCCCTGATGCTGGTGGTGCTTTCTTGCCATGGTGGATCCTTATAAGCGCGGCCAGTCCGGGCAAACTGACCGTTGACGAAAGAAGAGGTCCGCGCTTAGACTGTCTGGGCTTAGCAAGCAGTAAAAGCGTGGCTCCGGCCTCTTGCGAAAAGCCAGTTCTGAGAAAACTGGCTTTTCGCGTTATTGGCTACGTAAAAAGCTCGGCAATTGTAGCAAGATCGTACGACACCCACTCTGCCCGCGCGGCCGACTCGCGTGAACAGCGCCATTCTACGGCGTCCGGTCGGCAGAAGAAACCGCTTCCGGTGTTTGTAGTTCATCTGTCTCTGCCATCGTGTCACGACTGCTTGTTCTACCTCTCGTACCACAGCTAAGCCGCCTCTTCCTTGAAAGGCACCGGCCCGAAGGTTTCCAGGGGCAGACGTTCCGGTAGGGCGTTGGAAAGCGGGCGCAGCCAAGCCAGATGACGCCAAGCATCACCGGTCACTTCAAGCACCCGGTCGGTTTCCGGCTCCCACACCGCATGGCCCGCCTCGCCGCCGGCACTGGCAGTGCATAGCGCGGTAATGCGCAAGCACCTGCCGCTCGCTGCGTCCCACAGCTGCACTGTGCCGTCATAACCTGCGCTCGCCAGCCACTGTCGGCCCGCTCCGTCCGGAACTGGGTCAAAAGCGCAGGAAGAAAGCCCACCTTCATGGCCACGCAAGACCGGACCGGCCTCCCCGCTCGCGACATCCCACAGGCGTATGCCGTCAACACCCGCACTCGCCAACCACTGTCGGCCCGCCTCGTCCGGGACTGGGGCAAAAGCGCAGGAATGAATCCGACGTTCATGGCCACGAATGACTCGCCCGGCCTCCCCGCTCGCGACATCCCACAACCGCACCGTGCCGTCACCACCCGCGCTCGCCAGCCGCTGTCGGCCCGCCCCGTCCGGGACTGGGGCAAAAGCGCAAGAATAAATCCCGCCTTCATGACCACGCAGCACCGGCCCGGACTCCCCGCTCGCGACATCCCACAGCCGCACCGTGCTGTCACCACCCACGCTCGCCAGCCACTGTCGGCCCGCCCCGTCCGGGACTGGGGCAAAAGCGCAGGAATAAATTCCGCCTTCATGGCCACGCAGCACCGGCCCGGCCTCCCCGCTCGCGACATCCCACAGCCGTACCGTGCCGTCACCACCCGCGCTCGCCAGCCACTGTCGGCCCTCCCCGTCCGAGACTGGGGAAAAAGCGCAGGAAGAAATCCAACCTTCATGGCCACGCAGCACCGGCCCGGCCTCCCCGCTCGCGACATCCCACAGCCGTACCGTGCCGTCAACACCCGCGCTCGCCAACCACTGTCGGCCCGCTCCGTCCGGGACTGGGGAAAAAGCGCAGGAAGAAATCCCGCCTTCATGGCCACGCAGCACCGGCCCGGCCTCCCCGCTCGCGACATCCCACAGCCGTACCGTGCCGTCAACACCCGCGCTCGCTAGCCACTGCCGGCCCTCCCCGTTCGGGACTGGGGAAAAAGCGCAGGAAGAAATCCCATCTTCATGGCCACGCAGCACCGGGCCGGCCTCCCCGTTCGCGACATCCCACAGCCGTACCGTGCCGTCAACACCCGCGCTCGCCAGCCACTGTCGGCCCTCCCCGTCCGAGACTGGGGAAAAAGCACAGGAAGAAATTCTGCCTTCATGGCCACGCAGCACCGGCCCGGCCTCCCCGCTCGCGACATCCCACAGCCGTACCGTGCCGTCATCACCCGCACTCGCCAGCCACTGCCGGCCCGCCCCGTCCGAGACTGAGGAAAAAGCGCAGGAAGAAATCCCGCCTTCATGGCCACGCAGCACCGGCCCGGCCTCTCCGCTCGCGACATCCCACAGCCGCACCGTGCCGTCACCACCCGCGCTTGCCAGCCACTGTCGACCCGCTCCGTCCGGGACTGGGGCAAAAGCGCAAGAATAGGTCCGACCTTCATGGCCACGCAGCACCGGCCCAGCCTCCCCGCTCGCGACATCCCACAGCCGCACCGTGCCGTCATCACCCGCACTCGCCAGCCACTGTTGGCCCGCCTCGTCCGGGCCTGGGGAAAAAGCGCAGGAAGAAATCCCGCCTTCATGGCCACGCAGCACCGGCCCGGCCTCTCCGCTCGTTACGTCCCACAGCCGCACCGCGCCGTCATCATCCGCGCTCGCCAGCCACTGTCGGCCCGCTCCGTCTGGGACTGGGGAAAAAGCGCAGGAAAAAATCGCACCTTTATGGCCACGTAGCACCGGCCCGGCCTCCCCGCTCGCGACATCCCACAGCCGCACCGTGCCGTCACAGCCCGCGCTTGCCAGCCACTGTCGGCCCGCTCCGTCTGGGAGCAGGGAAAAAGCGCAGGAAAAAATCGCACCTTTATGGCCACGTAGCACCGGTCCGGCCTCCCCGCTCGCGACATCCCACAGCCGCACCGTGCCGTCATCATCCGCGATCGCCAGCCACTGTCGGCCCTCACTATCCAGGTCGGGAGAGAAAGCCAAGCACATGTACGAAAATGTAGACTGACATCCCGCCAGCCAAGCCAGTTGCTCATGACGTCGTTGGTCCGCACTCGGAGCCACCAAAGGCTTGATTAGTGCCAACCCCGGATCAAGCAGCCAGGGCGCTCCAGAGGGCATGCAGTTCAACCATTGCGGTCGATAGCCGCGGGCCTGGCGCCAATCGGTTTTTTCAAGCTGACAGTAGCGAAATATGGCGGCGGTTAGAGTCGCTGCCTGGAAATTGGCGGCACGCGCGGAACACTGAAGCATGTTGATCCGGCTCATATCTGCGCCGACGAAGCCGGCCTGATCAAGCGTGACGGACCGAAAAGTGCTGTCGCGCAAGTCGGCGCCGTCGAAGCAAGCGCCGGTCAAGTCCATGGGGCGGCCAGCGGAGCCGGTCAAGACCCAGGAACGCAAGCGAGCGCCGCGTAAATCCACACCCCGAAGCGCAAGCTGCGGCCAGCCCTCGTGGCTTGCGCGAAAGGCATAGGCCACCAGCAGTTCACTAGCTTGGGCGACATAGGGGCGGCGCCAGGCTTGCAGGGTTTGCAGGAAAAGGGGATTGGCGGCCTCACCTAACAACTGCCCGAGAAAATCCAGAGTCTCCCGGCTGGGTACAGGGATGGCCCAAGCGCCGGCATCGTTGCGTTCGACCGCACTCAATAGATAGCGGGCGAGGAAGAATTCCAGTAAAGAGGTGTGGGCAAAGCGGAAGGTGCTGGCTTCTCCGTCGTCCTGGCGAGCAAGGAAGGTGGCGGTGCGTAGATCTTCTTCCAACTGGTCCGGGTGTAGGCCGTTGTACCGCCGCCGCAAATCGGCCTCGGTTTCCAACCATTCGTGAAACCAGGCGTTCAGGTCTTCGGCGGGCAGTGCATTGCGGCCCGTGCGCCACAAGTAGGCGGCCAAGTGGGCGGCAAGGCGAAGTTTGTGTTCCGGCTTGATATGGTGTTTCCCGCTGTCCCGGGTTAGCCACTTTTCGGCCATCCGGCGATAGAGCGTGACCCCATACACGGTGCGCCCGGCGGCCCGGTCATTCTCAATTTCAGGGATGAACTCGGTTACCAGCTTGAGGGTGTAGGGCCTCTGCGTCAGCTCTTGCAGGTTGTGGATCGAACGCACCATCTCGAGTAGTCGGTCCAGATCCATTCCTGGCAAGGCATGGCTCATGTAGCGCCGTACCTGCTTTTCACGCCAGGGCAACAAGACCATGGCCCGGTAGCGGTCGGCGCTGAACTCTCCCCGCTCCGATTGGGTGAAGTGGCTGTTCTGAGCTTGGAGATTGGGGAAATACTGGGTGCGGCAGGTAATCAAAACTTTAAGTTGGAGTGTCCGCCTTTCACCCTGGGCGCGGGCTTTAGCATCAACAATGAGCTTGAGCAGATTGTCGGTGAAGACCTTGCCATCGGCCTCGGTAAGTTTGACAAGGACTTCGTCCAAGCCATCGAAGATGATCACGGCGCTTTGCGCCACCCAGCGGTGGATATTGGCCAAGGTGTACCCCTCGCTTGAACCGTCATCGAGCCAGCCGCGGGACATGCACTCCTCCAGAGCCTCGTGCAACTTGGGCACCCGCTCACGTAGGCCAGTAACATGACGTAAGTCAAAGTAAAGGGGAATGGGACGGGTGGGGTCGTTCTGCCGCTCCTCGTCCAGTTGCTTGGCCAGCAACTGGCAGGTAATCGTCTTGCCCATACCGTATTCGCCAAGCAAGGCGAACAGCCGCGGGGCGGCGGGGTCTTGCAGCCAGTGCCGCAAATAGGGCAGTACGGCCTGCCCTTCCTCACCTACATCGCAGCTTCCCTTGGCGGAACTTGGCATGAGCGGCGCATCGGCGTTTCGCTTAGCGTCCAGGCTTGTAGGTACACCCTTGGCGGTGTCATCAACGTCTTCCCCATCCACTTCAAACAAGTCTCTCAAGTTCATGGCACGAGCTGAAGGCGGGCGGCATTCCTGGCGACGCGATGATGCCTGCGGCGGCTGTACGGGCATCGGCAGGAGTCCTTTGTCCGGTTGAGGTGACAAGGAACCCATTCCCAGCAGCGTCTTGACCACTTGTGCGGCATTGCGGGCGGCGGCTTTCTGATCGTCGTCCTTGCTCGGGGTGTTCTTCGTGCCATCAGCCCAGTCGCTTATACCTTTGACGACAATCCAAGCCACATTGGCCGCGCTAGCTGCGATCTCCATGCCGGACCCCTCCATTTCTCCGCCGACGCACTCCGGCTCCGCTTCTTGAATCTGTTTCAGGAATGCAGGGCTGTCGACCAGCTTGTCGCCGCAAGCGATGGGGCCGATGATCACCTTTGGCCAGTCGATCTGTTCGCCCCGGAGGTGGTCAAGGGCGCGTATGCGGTCTACCAGCAAGCGCGAAGCGGGCGGGCGGGGGCCGCGAGAAATGGTCTTGCCATCAGCGTTCAATCGCGCCGACTCATAGTCGAACAGATAGTCGGAAACCAACACGTCACCTATTCGGCGCTTGCCATTCTGCACTCCGAAGGCTATGCCAACACCAATCACGGCGCAGGGGTTGTGACGTTCGATGGCCCTGGCGGTAGTGTCCTGGGCAAACTTGCGTCCCTGACGGCTGATGACATGGATTACTTCCTGGCTGCCATGGATGCCCAGGCGAGTGAAGGTATGAGCACCTTCAGTCTCCAAAGGCTGACCAGCGGGGGCGAAGGCGTCCAGGATCGCCCGAGTTTCATGTTCGTTAAAGGTCATTAGCACCACCGGGCGCCCGAGTGGCATGCCGCGTTGGTCTTCCATCCGTACCGCTTCGGGAACACCGTTCAGGTCGCCGGTGTAAGGCTTGACGCCAGCTTCAGCCAAACCTTCGAACCATACCCAACGGTGGCTTCCGGCCTTCTTGTTTGCTGTCGACACCGCCATGAATACCATGCTCGATTCCTTGGCGGCTTCGTTGATGCGGTCGAGAAATCGGCCCAGCATGGTGTTCGCACTGTTGGTGCTGGACGCCAGAGGCGACAGGGTGTCGCGCAAGTGATTGAAGTTAACCTTGCCTTCCTCGTTCATCAAGGAGATCAGAGTGTCCACCGAAGCTTGTTGGGCCTTGCTCAGTTTTACGCGAACTTTCCGCAGGCTTTTTTCGGCGAAATAGCGAGAGAGGGCTTGCATGGCGCACTCCAGTCAGGATGACGGAGCGATTATGATCGCCCCTCCTTTTGCGCGTCAAGCCCTAAAAGAGGTTTTAGTTGTATTACAGTTGTTTTGTTGTTGGTGCCGCTTGCCAACACCGGAAACGCTTGGCGTACGATTTCGCCAGAACTCTGCGGTGACCGCTTCTTTCAGCTGACTTTCCTTATCGTGCGGTGGTAATCAAAACCAAACATTGATTCTGCTACCGATGACAATGTGCACGGCCAACAATCCAGTCAATGTTTAGCCACACATTTTTTTGGCCACTAAAAATCGACCGCCATGAATCACGGCTGGGCGTTGCGGATCAGCTTCCGCGGAACATACCCGGAAGTTCCCCGCGTTGTCCTGGTCTGTGGCTCCACGTCCGCCGCTGTCGCTGCCACCGGCTTGCTTCTTTTGGTAGCTACCAAAGAAGGAAGTAATCGCGTTGCCTGCACTGATACCTGCGTCACCGGCAGCGCGCGCCCCGCTCCCGCCTTCGTCACATCCACCGTAACAAAACGCGCTTCCAGCCAATCCGCCCACTTGGCGGCCTTCACGCGCAGATCGCTCCGGTACACCGCGTTGTATCGCGGCGTCCGGGAGTGGTAGTTGGCCGCTTTGGTCCAGAGGTCGCCCTTGTCGTTTTTGAGGTGTCCGCGGATCCGCCAGGCGGCCAGGTCAAACGCGTAGCAGCCGGCCGTGGCGACATCGTCGGCCGTGATTCCATAGCGGGCCAGATCGCGCAGGTAGGACGTGTTGAACTGCATCGGCCCTACGTCATGCGTGCCGTTGCTGTTGCGCACCCATTGACCGGGTTTCCCCGCTTCTTTCTCGGCCACGGCCAGGACGATGTTCGCGGGGACCGCGTATTTCACAGCCGCCGAAATCGAGCACACGACGCGCTCTTGCAGCTGCGGCGGCAGATCGACAAAAGGCATTGCCCTCCCCTCTTGCTGGTTCCTGCCGTGATTACAGAAGGCGCCGCTGCGCTTCTTCTGCTGCGATTCTGGCGTTGTACTCGGCCTGAGCTCGGTCGTAGTCATTAGCTTCGACCCAGTACCCGCCTCTTTCTGGCGCCCCCACGTAACGCGGTTGCGTGCCGGAAAAGTCGGTGTAAGCGTGGCCCGTATAAACCGCGCAATAGCCTGGCATCTGGTTGCCGATGAGCACCGTCTCACTGTTCCAATCCCATGAAAGAAGCGTGACGTTCAGCGACGCCGCATCGCAGCGGCCTGCGCCGTTCGCCATCGCGTTGACCAGCAGACTCATTTCAGGGGTTTGGCTGGCCACCGGACACAGCTTCAGGAAGTTTCCCCGCGCGCGGATGGTGTCGCTCAGTTTCCGGTGCGAAATGCTGAAATACCGATGCAGCGACGGCGAGCACTCGCCGGGGCGAGTACCGGTCGATAGGCACAGGATGGCTTCGCACGCCAGACGGGTATCGCCGGTCAGTGCCTCTTCGGCGCTGGCCGATGCCGAGATTGACGCTGCCGCGGCCAACGCGACCGAAGCGAGAACAAGTTTTGGTTTCATGTGTAACGCCCCTTGCGTGATTGAGAGTGAGTGTCCCGGTCGCGGAATGCGGAGACTTCCGAGTCGGCGTCCACCGACGTGTCGCTGGCCCCTGACAGGCTGTTGCGGTCGAATGTGGGTTCCGGCTTGAGCTGCCCGCTGGATGTTGCGGTCGTCCCCTGGGCCTTGATGGCCGCGGCCACTTTTCCGCCGAGAGTCTGGCTGAGGCGTTCCTGTGCAGCCTCAGCGTCGGCGTTGGCTCTCTCCTTGGCGACGTCCCAAGTGCCTTTGACCAGGTTGGCGGCTGCGTCGGTGGCGACCCGGCCGACTGTTCCCAGCGCGGACTTCGTGCCGCCTTGCGGCTGCTGGCCTGGTGTCGAGCCAGCACCCTTGGCCTTGCTGTTGCCAGCCACGCTGCCCCTGCTGCTAGAACTCGCGCGAGAGCCGCCCGAGGTCGCCCCGGATGACGAGCTACCGCTCATCGCCGGGCCGTCCATCGCACCTGCCAGAGGGCTGGCGAGGCCGGCCGAGCTACCGCTCGCCCCGCCACCGCCAACCGCGTCAGCCATTCCTCCAGCCATGCGCGAAACGATGTCTGTGCCTCCGGCGACGTTCTGCGATGCTTTCGAGGCGGCGGTCATCAACGCTTGGACGCCGCCCGCCGCATTCGCCGCGCCGGCGGCGATCGCGGCACCTCCCGTGGCGACGGCCGCACCCGCCATGGCGGCAGCGCCCATCGCCGCGCCGGTTCCGAAACCACCGCCCAGAGCATGCGTGCCGCCATGCATCGCCAGGCCACCGATCAAGGCCGGTAGCTTGTTCACCAGGGCCAGCAGGACCACGGAAACAATCAGCATCACGCCTAATTCCTTGAGACTGAGACCGGCGCTCATGCTGGCGTAGTACTGGTCGACGAAGGACTTGCCGATGCCGACCAGCAGCACCATGGTGAGCAGCTGCGCGGCGATACCCAGAACGGTCTTGTAGTAATGGATCGCCATGTCCGAAGTCCATCGCGAGCCACCAAAGCCGAGGAAGAAAACGCCGGCGTAGGCCAGGATCCAGCCGCTCACCAGGAGCAGCAACATGTTCACGCCGATCAAGGCCAGGATGATGAGGATTGCCGCGCTGATGAGGATGCCGGCCGCACTATCGACTGGCGACCATCCGGAGGAGCGATCGAGAACCTGGTAAAAAATGGTGAAGCCGATGTCGACGATTCCTGAAGGCGACAGCGCCGGGCCTGTGCCGCTTGCCGTGCCGCCGATCGTGCGCAGCGAATTCATGATGTCGGTGGCGAAAGTCGGGCCGTTGGTCAGCAGCCACCAGAAGAAACCAGTGAAGATCGTGAAGCGCGCGAACTCCGCATAGAACTCGCCAATGTCGGCCTTGCGCAAGGCCAGCATGCCGAAGGTCCAGACCATCGAGATCAAGGCCAGGGTCCAGAACAACCACGAGGCCCGTGCCGTGATCGTTGCCGCCCACATGCTGGCCGCGGCCGAATAACGTGCCAGGACGTTATCCAGCACATCCGAACTGTCGATAGCCGCCTGCGCTTCGACGGAAAAGAGCAGCAGCCACAGCAACAGCGCGCCGGTGGTGGCACCTAATGGGGCGGGCGTTCTTCTCATCGCTACCTCACCAAGCTTTCTGTTGGCTAGGTTTGAACTCTCCTTGTCGTGGGCACTTATCGAGAAGTTCAGCGCGTTGAGCGGGATCTTGCACCTTGTCCAGATCGGCGCAGGCCGGGCTGGCGACGGGATTTTTGGTTTCTGGCTTGTCGCCACAACCCGGGACGGTCGCTATCGCCATGGCAACCAGCGCCACGCTCGAGAGTTGTCTTGCATTCATGTCATCTCCTTTTTACCAAGTACGCCCTGTACTGCTGCGGAAAGTGCCGCTGCGCAGTTGCTCGCCGGCAGCGGCTTCTTGTGCTTCACGATCGGCCAGCGCCTGATTGCGGGTAGCGATGGCGTTTTGCTGCGCGATCAGGAGTCCCCGGATCTGCAGCAACTGGTTCGCCTGTTGGCTGGCCAGCTGGTTGGCGTAGCCGATGGCCTGCATCTGGCCCGTTGCGCCTTGCGCACTCGACTGCAGGCGCTGCAAGGTGCGCGCATCGGCTTGCATCGCGTCCTGCTGACGGTCGAGGCCTTTGAACAGCGCATCGGTCGCCCTCTTCTGCGCTTCGGACCCGAGGCGCTGGCTGTCCCTTATCGCGGCCCATTCCGCCGCCGTACACCCGCCAGGGTTGAAGCAAGGCGAACTGCGGTAGTAGGCCGTGTCCTGGAACTTGCCCAGGTAGTTGTCGATGCTGCCGAGGTTGGCCTTGTAGTAGTCCA
>Ga0209570_1001080_pt1 | contig 17840 bp, 3 predicted proteins | sample EBPBio172007_DNA_FD_185861 | JGI IMG/M metagenome (GOLD analysis project Ga0209570, IMG submission 185861) | Wastewater treatment Type I Accumulibacter community from EBPR Bioreactor in Madison, WI, USA - Reactor 1_9/17/2007_ DNA (SPAdes)... | ecosystem: Engineered > Bioreactor > EBPR >... | reverse complement strand
TAGTTTCACTCCGTTTCTCAACGCAAAAGTAATACCCACATTGACCGTAGCCGTAGTGGGCTTGTAGGTTCCTGCAGCTACCCATATTTGGTCGCCACTTACGGAAACCTCTATTATACTTTGTAAATTACCTGAAGCGTTCGCCCAGGATGAACCATCACCCGTACCGCCTTCTTTGACGTAGCGAATGGTTTGGGCATGACTGTTTCCCGCAATAAGTAAGGAGAATAAGCTACTCACTAGCAGTAGGGCGCATCGAAAAAGTAAATGACTTTTCATTTTGAGTAAGGCAAAATATGAACAGTCACAAAGAAAGAATGCGGCGCGCAAAATCATGTTGCAACAACGGTACACACAGGTTTCAGAGGGGGTACACGTGTTGCAAATAGGGTACATGAATGTTGCACCCCACGGAATTCCTACAAATACGTAGAGGGTAATTTGCCAAAACGGCGATGAAACAGTTGGGAAAAATGCTTGACTTGTAACAAGCCCACCGCATAGCAAACCGCTTTGACAGACTGCTCTTGCTTCGTTTCGAGGAGGTACAATGCTTGTTGCAGGCGAACTTCCTGTAAGTATTGCTGGGGGGAAAGTCCCGTTAGGGTTTTGAGTTTTCGGAACAATTGCGTGCGGCTCAATGCCATATCATCGGCCATTCGCTCTACCGTATAGTTCGTTTCTCGGAGGTGGAGTTTTACTTGATTTTCCAGCTGAGCCAACCAAGCCATGTCGCTTACCGATATGACCGAAGCGGGAGCCACTTCCAAATCATTTTCTACCAATACCTCTTCTTTCGCTACTACCCCCTGCTCCACCGAACGCCTTTGCGCATGTTGCAGGAGATTATTCATCCGAACCAGTAGTTCTTCTTCTTCAAATGGCTTTATCAAATAATCATCCACCCCTATACGCAGCGCTTTTAGTTTGTCTTGCATTTCGGCGCGGGCAGTCAGCATGATGACGGGGATGGTGCACAATTCATCGTTCGACTTGAGGGCATTTACCAACTGGTAGCCGTCCAGCACAGGCATCATCACATCCGTCAAAATGAGCGATGGCTTGGGCGACTGTTGTAACAACTGTAGTGCCACTTGGCCATTTTCGGCCTTCAAAAGCGTGTATTTTTCTTGTAAAATTAGCACTAAATACTCGCGCAGGCTTTGGTTATCTTCTACAATTAAGACTACTTCTTTGCCTACATTTTCTGGCGTTGTGGCGTCTGGGGCATCTTGCTGGTTTTCCCATTCGCGCAGCGTCATGGGTTGCGTTATTTCTTCCGCTTCGGCATCTGCTACCGTAGTCAGTATTTCTTTTTTGGGAAAAGAAAACGTAAAAACGGTCTGTTCGTTGGGGATACTTTCCACCTTCAGTTGCCCGTTGATGAGTTTTGCTAATTCAGACGCCAGAGACAACCCAATCCCTGTCCCACCTTCCACCGTCGCATCGGGTTGGCGTGACTGATAAAATCGCTCAAAAATTCTTGGTAAGTCGTCGGGATGAATCCCTCGACCCGTATCCGCCACTTTTATACTAATCTGGTGATGATTGTCTTCGACTGTCACCGTAATCTCCCCATCAACAGGGGTAAACTTGATGGCATTCGACAACAAATTATTCACAATTTTTTGTACCTTGTCTTTGTCAAGCAACAGTTGGAGGTACGTATCAACGGTGTAATTGAACGTAAAACGGATACCGCGAACAGCCGCAGCCGACTCAAAATTGGAGACAATGCGCCGTATAAAGTTATACATCACCACAGGCTCTTCACGCACCTCCAATTTCCCCACCTCCAGTTTATTTAGGTCCAAAATTTCATTGACCAATGTTAGAAGGTGCTGGGCATTGTGACGTATCAACCCCAGCAGTGTGGTACTTTTGGCATCAAAACCACCACTTTTACTCATCGTGCTAAGCGGGCCGAGGATTAAGGTCAAAGGAGTACGCAGTTCGTGTGATACGTTGGCAAAAAAACGCGATTTGGCAGCATCTAACTGCTGCAATGCCTCCGACTGCTGCGCAATAATTCGTTGAGCACGTTGGCTTTTCAGGTAAAAAAGTGCCAGTAAACACAACAAAGTCGCCAGCAACAAAACGGCGACAATCAACATCTTACGTTCGAACGACTGTTTTTTTAGCGTATTTTCTTTTTCCTTCAATCCATACTGAATCTCCAGTTCTTTTACCGCATTATGATGGTTGATATCCAACCGTTTAACTGCCTCTGCCAAGAATTTTTTTTGTGCTTCGTAGGCATTTTCAAAGTCCCCTTTTTTCTCGTACGCCTCCGCCGTATAGTTCCAAATATCATAATCAGTCGAGTGAATATTGAGGGCTTCACCCATCACCAACGCTTGTTTGTAATAAGCAATGGCCTCGTTGTATCTGCCTTCCAAGAAATAAATATGTCCCAAATTAAACAGGCTCAAATGTCCGTAATGAGAACGTTCAAGTCCATATTTTTTCAACAGCCTCCAATGGTTGCTGTTGTACGAACGAGCAATGGGGAGTTGTTTCAGTGTTTTATGATAATTAGACCTCAAACTCAAGTAACTCAAACGAAATGTCAAGGGCAGCTTAGCCAACAGGGGCTCCATTTTCTTTAAATACAGCTCTGCCGAATCCATCTTACTTTCCACAAACTTGAGGTTGTGAAGACTGGCATAAATGGAAGCAACTTTAGTGAGCGCGGTTGAATCCTCCTCTTTAGTCAGGTAGTAGGCCAGGCTCCTGTTCAAGCAAGCCTCCCCAAACGCTAGGCCATCCGCCGATTTTACGTAGTAGGTCCCCAATCCAAATTCATATTCCGCTTTCACGGCTGGGTCATTATTTCCTTCCACCAACGCGTTGGCTTCCTTAAAAATGTCCTTGTCTTTGGTTTTATAACCTGCCCAATTTCGATCCGAAATTCGATATAAAACCCTATACTTTAGTAGGTTATCATTTACATTTTTACTCAACCGCTCTGCCATAGCCAACGCGCTATCTTTTCGGGCGGGAATCAGTTCATAAGAAGAAAGCTTTAAATACGCCTCGGTCAACTTTGCGTAGGGTTTTCGGGGTTGTTTTTCTAAAATAACCAGCGCTTTTTTCAAATAATAAAGCGTGCTATCTTGGTTAAAACGAGGCTCGTAGCGAAACCCTTCCGCCTTTTCAATCAACAAATCTGCCTCTAATTGCCCATTTTTTTCTATTTTTTGTTGCCCAAAAGAAGTGAAATAGCCTAAAATCAACACAAAAGTAACATACACTATTGGTACATATCTAGGTGTTAAATTCAAGCATTTATTCATACAAAAATCGTTCAATGGGTAAAAAGCAAACTGTTGGTAGCAAAGATAACTGTTGTTACCTTTAAAAAAAACGGACGGCGATTTGGTCTATTTTTGGACAAATTCAACCAATGCCTTGTACCAAAAAGAATGAGCCGCTTGACAAATAGACAAGCGGCTCATTCTCACTCCAAAGGCCATTTTTTATGGCACTTTGACTACCTTCAACGTTTGCTGCCCGCTAGTTGTACTCACCTGAAATAAATATATACCGATTGGCAAACTATCTACTTCAAACTCCTCTTGATGGGAATGGGTTTCTGGAACAAACGCCCGACTCAGAACTTTACGCCCCGCCACATCCAGCAACGTCGCGTTCACTTCTTGCCCTTTGCTACGTTGCACTTGCAAACGCAAAACATTAGAAACAGGATTGGGCATCACTTGCGCAAAAACGTTTGGATTTAGATCCCTCGCATCGGCGGATGACAAAGTTGTCGCCACTTGCTCCTCCGCTGTCCTCGCTGCACCTATGCCTACCCCGTCTTTCGATTGGATGCGGAACCAGTATTCTTGGTAGGCCAACACGTTACCTTGCGGCTTGCGAGTTGAGGGATAAATACTCCCCCAGCCTTTTTGATCCCAATAACGAATACCTAACTTGTACAAACCCTTCGGTAAACCTGCATCGTAGGCGTTAGCTCCTGCACCGTTGTCTTGATAAAAACCATAAGCGGGATGGTTTTGCGCGTACAACTCCGTCCAGCCGTCGCGGTTGGCATACATAAAGTAGGGAGCATTATTTTCGTGGGTATTAAATGACTGTGGTACGCCCGTCTCGGGCGTCGCTAGTAGGTCAAACGTCAATGAACCGTCCGTCCCCAATCCACACGCATCCACGTTCATCGTCCAATAACGGGGAGCTACTTTGTTCACATTTTCCACAAAGTAAAGAGTCGGGTTCGACTGCGTACTCTGTGCCAACTCAGGGCCGCCGTCTTTCCCAATAAACTGACTACTCCACAGCGCCTTATCATTCGCGGATTTCACTGCCGATTTGCTTTGGCCTACGTTAATCAACGTCACCACAAACGCATTCCAATACACCTCCTTTTTCACACTCTCCGCACTTTGACAACCGCCTGAGAAAACACACTTCGCCCAGTACGTCTGCTTGGTGACATTGTTAAACGATACTTCAAAACTTGATGCCGTTACGCCCGTACTCCAAAGCGTTTGACTGCCCGATGGACAATTCGCCGAAATTGTCACACTCGTCCCTGCACATACTACCTCTGAGCTTACACTCACCACGGGAGCTACCCCCACGGGTATCACTGTGTAAGTCACCACGTTACTCTTCTCACTCAAACAACCGCCGCCCGCTTGGCAGCGTGCATAGTACGACGTCGTTTCGGTAGGCGTTTGGCTTGGCAAGGTCGCTAACGCTACGTTCGTCGAAGCATTGTACCACACCGTCGTCAAGCTACCGCAACTCGCCGTGCCACTAAACGACACGGGAGTGCCGCAACCACTCGTTACGTTCAAGCTCGCTACGGGAACCTGCCCCAACCCATTCGTTATCTTCAACCGCATTACTCCTGATTCTGACTCAATACACGAAAGGGTTCCATCTGATTTGCGACAACGAACGCGGTAATTGTGAAACTGACCGTCCACCAACTGCGTCGATACGACACTGCTATAATCACCGCCATCAACCGAGTAAAGTAGGACTTCGCCCGATGCGCAAGTCGCATTGAAAATGAGGACATTCCCTTCGATATTACACACTTCCTTGCTTTCGCCTTCCTTCACCGTCACACCATCGGCCACCAACGATACCTGTTGCGGCGTCGAGGAGCGGTAGTTAATTTGAATCGTAATCGGGCTCGTGTACGTCACAGAACAACTCGCATCGCAGGCTGCTTGGTAACGGTAGGGTTGGTTATTGGAAAACTGGGTAACTGGTGGATTGGGAAACCACTCGCTCCATGCACCGCTACCCACTTGCACTCGCCAAACTGGAGAACCAACCACACACGAACCCGAGACTGTAAACTGCAAACTGTTAACAGGATTGGCATCTGTGTCACACAAAGTTTGGTTGTTACCCTCATTGAGCGTTTGTTGAAGCGTTGACAACGTAATTGTGGGTTTTCCTTGGACTTTTACTACCACGCTACCGACTTGCTCTTGACTACAAGTCGTCGAGGAACTTTCTGAAACACTTACTAAAGTATACGTAAATGTACCTGCGGCAGTCGTCGAAACAGGAACCGTTACGCTATTCCCACTACTCGTTTTCACCATTTGAGCAGCACCATCGTTGATTTTGTAGGTGAAGGTGTAAGGTGCCATCGCATTCGCTCCCGTAAACGTAATGCTCGGCGAGGCGCTGTTTTGACAAATAGTCGTTGTCCCCGAAATCGTCGCCGTCGGTAAAGGGTTCACTGTTACCGTCGCGCTGCCCGTTTGAACTTGACTACAACTGGTTGACGAACTTTCTGAAACACTTACTAAAGTATACGTAAATGTACCTGCGGCAGTCGTCGAAACAGGAACCGTTACGCTATTCCCACTACTCGTTTTCACCGTTTGAGCAGCGCCATCCTTGATTTTGTAGGTGAAGGTATAAGGGGCCGTCGCATTCGCTCCCGTAAAGGTGATATTGGGCGATGGACTGTTTTGACATACCGTCGTTGTCCCCGAAATACTCGCCGTTGGCAAAGGGTTCACCGTCACCGCCGCGCTACCGCTTTGCGTTTGGCTACACGCTGTCGAGGAACTTTCCAACACACTTATCAAGGTATAAACAAACGACCCAGAAACTCCCGTCGGCGCTTCCACCGTCACGCCATTGCCACTCGTAGTTGTCACCGTTTGGAGCGACCCATCATTAATCTTGTAAGTAAACGTGTATGGCGCAGTTGCATTCGCGCCCGTGAAAGTAATGTTGGTCGATGGACTGTTTTGACATACCGTCGTTGTCCCAGAAATCGTCGCTGTGGGTAAAGGGTTCACTGTTACCACGGCACTGCCCGTTTGCTCTTGACTACAAGTCGTCGAAGAACTTTCTGTTACACTTACTAAAGCATAGGTAAATGTACCCGCAGTAGTCGTCGAAACGGGAACAGTTACGCTGTTGCCACTGACTGTTTTTACCGTTTGAGCAACGCCATCGTTGATTTTATACGTAAATGTGTATGGCGCTGTCGCATTCGCGCCCGTAAATGTGATACTCGGCGAGGCGCTGTTTTGGCATACAGTCGTTTTCCCAGAAATCGTCGCTGTCGGTAAGGGGTTCACTGTTACCACTGCACTACCCGTTTGAGTTTGGTTGCAATTATTCGAATTAGCGACTGACACCAAACGATACGTAAACTCACCCGCGGTTCCAGTAGTAACAGGAACAGTTACACTACTTCCGCTTGTGGTAGTGGCCGTTTGTGAAGTCCCTTCGTTGAGTTTGTAAGTAAAGGTGTACGCCCCCGTCCCAGATTGCCCTGTAAAGGTTATACTTGGTGAAGCACTGCTTTGGCACACCGCCACTGTGCCCGCAATCGTCGCAGTTGGTTTTGTTGGATCGGTCAGCGTAGCAGTAGCTGCATTGCTGACGCAAGCCCCGTAAGTAGCCACCATATCAGTATAGCTGCCCGCTCCCAAGCCTGTGAAGGTAAGTACGCCACTCCCGTCGGAGGTAAAGTTGGCCGCCGACACCGACACATTATTTTTTTTATAGGTGACACTGTAAGTGGTATTGTTAAGAAATCCGCTTAGACGAATATTCCCTTCTGTGCCGCCGCAAGTGGTGGGGTGGCTGACGTTTACCGTGGGCGTGGCGGCTGCGGGTGGGGCTGATTGGTACTCATACGCACCCAAATCAATGGCACCTACTTTGCGGTTATTGTTCCCTAAATCAACCGTAGTGGAGTTGTCAGCATTATTTCCTGCATTGAGAACAGGAGAACAAGCTTGAAGGCGTAAATCACCAGTGATACCAAGCTCTACAGATGGCTGGCTGACAAAAAGCGGGTTTTCGTTACCTTGAAATCCTCCTAAGGCCATGCCTTTGACGAGGGTCTTGGTATAGGTAGGATTACTGTCATTGTCCAAATTAGCCACTTCATCGCTATTCCCCCACAGGATACAGTTCTTGATACTCGGCGAGGAGGACACATAGTTTAACATGCCGCCACCATTGCCAGAACTGGCACTATTGCCCGATAAAGTACAATTTACGAAGCTCGGCGAGCAAGACCAGTTAAACACAGCACCACCGCCGCTCTCTGACTGATTGCCGAGAAAGATACAATTCGTAATAGTAGATGATAATAAGCTCAAATTAAACATTGCACCGCCAGCGCCAGAGATGGCCTGATTGCCCAAGAAACTGCAATTGATAAGGTTCAATGAGGTACCACTATTATACATCCCGCCGCCAAAAAACCTATTCGTCTTATTTTTTGAGAAACTGCAATTCGTCAAGCTCACTGAAGAAGACTGATTATGCATTCCGCCGCCTTCTCTCTCTCCATAATTTTCTGTAAAGCTGCAATTCGTAAGGCTCGGCGAGGAAGATTCAATGTTTACCATACCGCCACCCAAAGAACTTCTATTACCCGAAAAGCTGCAATTCATCAAGCTGGGGGAGGAGGAAGTATTATACATCCCGCCGCCAATACTGGCCTCATTCCCCGAAAAGCTGCAATTCGACAAACTTGGTGAGGAAGAGGTATTATACATCCCGCCGCCATTACTGGCCACATTCCCCGAAAAGCTGCAATTCGACAAACTTGGTAAAGAGGAGGTATTATACATCCCAGCGCCCCTATTGGCCTCATTACCCGAAAAACTGCAATTCACCAGACTGGGTGACGAGGAGTTATTATATATCCCAGCGCCAGCGGAATTAGGAACACTACTCGCAACGAACGCATAGCCTCCTGTGATCGTGAAGCCATCAAGCACCGCCGTACTGTTCAGTCCATTGTTGTCATTAAAAATGACATGGTAACTATTGCCTTTATTTCCCGAGATACTTACGGTGCCACCACTACTCGTTACCACTAATGGGTCGGTAGCGTGGTCAATGTCTCCGCTCAATATCGAAGCCCCTCCCGCCCCCGAAAGAGGAGCCAAAATACGTTCGGAAAGGGCCATTTCCGTACCTGCAAAGCCGCCGTAAATAGCTAAGCCATTTTTCATTACAAAGGAGGCAGTTTTGTCGGTGGGGGTGGTGGTGGGATAATACGTTCCTGCTGCTACCCAAATTTCCGTAATCTGCGAACAAACACGGGCATTAGTTAAGGCCGTTTGCAAATCAGTATAAGCCGTAGCCCATGAACTGCCGTCACCATTGGCCACTGCAGCAGCATTGACGTACAGGCGCGTGCCCGTCAAAGGTGGGCTTTGGGACTCGTAGGCACCCATATCTACCGTGCCGCCAAAACTACGTGGGTTACCGATGATATCCGTACTTGCAGCATCCGCATTGGTACCCGCGTTGATAACGGGGGAACAAGGCGATAGCTGTAAACCGTCATCCGACGTACCAAAAACGTTATCTGCCCCGTCGGGGTCGGCGGCGTTGACAAATAAAGGATTTTGTGCGTAACGAATCCCGTCTCCTAGGGTAAAACCGCTACTGTAATTACTGGATTCTAACTGCAATAGGCAATAACTTAAGGAAATACTCCCGCTTTGATGTTTTATATCTGGGCCAGTTTCGGAGGACGTATTTCCCCAGAAGACTCCGTTTATAATTTTAATTGGCCCCGTCTGATTGGCATTAAAAATTCCAGCACCATTGACCGCACGATTACCTATAAAGGTAACATGTTTGAACAAGGGATAGGATGAACCTGTGTTATAAACTCCTCCCCCATTTACAGAAGCGATATTACCCAAAAAAACGACATTAATACGGTTACCATAGGAGTTAACACCATACATCCCTCCGCCGTAACTTGCCTGATTATCAATAAAATATACATTATTTAGAGTGATACTAGCATTATCATTACAAATTCCACCGCCGTCGCCATCGGCCTTATTTTCCTTAAAAATAACATTGGTAAGTGTTGGGGCGTAGGAGGCGAAATTGTATATCCCACCACCTGCTGAAGCCTTATTTCCTTTAAAAAGAACATTATTAAGAACGAAAGATGAAGAAGTTCCGTTTATCCCACCACCCTTATTAGCTTGATTTTTCTCAAAAGTGCTATTGCTGAGGCTTGGGTAGGAGCTAAGGTTAAAGAGCCCGCCGCCATTACTGGCATTGTTACCAGAGAATGTGATATTGGTAAGATTAGGCGAAGAACTCTGATTATACATCCCGCCACCATAATCATCGGCATTGCCCCCTGTAATAGTAAACCCATCCAAAAGCGAATTATCGGTGGTAAGACGATTACTCCCATCATAAACATTATAAAACACATGGTAACAGTTTTCACCATTATTCGTAATACTCAATGTAGCTCCGCTACCAGTGATGACATCATCCCCGTTCAAATCCCCACTTAAGATGCTTTTATTGGCCGCCATCACCGCCGCCGTCCGCTCAGAGAGATTAGTTTCGGTACCAGCAAAGCTGCCGTAGATTTTTACCCCAACTTTCATACTAAAAGAAGCGTAGCGACTTGTACCTGGCTTGTAGGTACCTTTGGCTACCCATACCTCTGCGGTACCCGAGGCATTGATCATCCCCTGCAAATCTGACGAAGCATTGTCCCACGACGTACCGTCGCCCGCGCCGTTCTGTTTTACGTAGCGGATGGTTTGGGAATGGCTTAGAAAAGACATCATAGCCAGTAAAAGTGTCACATACATCCCTCGATTGCGAGGAAAAATCAGTAAGGTAAAGTAAGTCATAAACGTCTTGCTGGTTGGCTTAAAGTTTTACAAAATGATTCTGGCATTGTTGCTGGGCTTGCCTTTAGTAAAGCTACCCCAAGTGCCCCCAAATCGCCAAATTTCAAGCGTTGCAAAAACGTTGCAATTTATAACCATCTATTTATCTGATAGTTACAAACCAAAAAACCAACATTTCCTCTCTAAAAAATTAGCAAGTACGTAATCGTTCTAAAATTGTAACTCTCCATAAAGTAGTCTTCAACCGATTTTTATCAAAAAAAAGCGAGTCGAAAACGAGACTTCTCCCGATCCAACTCGCTTTTTTATTCTTTTAGGCCAAAGTTACTCTACCTTCACCACCTTCAATACCGTCTGCTTTTCAGCCCTTACTACTTGCAAGAAATAAATCCCCGTCGGTAACTCACCTACCCCAAATTCCTCTTGATGTGTGTTGGTTTCGGGGACAAATTGGCGGCGTAATACACTTCGACCCGACGCATCCATCAGCGTAGTTTGCACCTCTTCCCCTTTGCCACCTTGCACCTGTAAACGCAAAACACTGGAAACAGGATTTGGCATTACTTGCGCAAAAACGTTGGGTGGTAGATCATTTACCGTGCGACGGTCCGACCCTTGCTGACCGCTATCCGCTACCCTCGCTGCACCTATGCCTACCCCATCTTTCGACTGGATTCTGAACCAGTATTCTTGGTAGGCCAACACGTTCCCCTGAGGTTTGCGCGTTGAAGGATAAATACTTCCCCAGCCTTTTTGATCCCAATATCTCACCCCCAACTTGTACAGACCCTTTGGTAACCCTAAGTCATATACGTTACCTCCCACGCCATTGTCTTGGTAGAAACCGTAGGCTGGATGGTTTTGCGCGTACAATTCCGTCCAGCCGTCACGGTTAGCATACATAAAGTAGGGTGCATTATTTTCGTGCGTATTAAACGACTGTGGTACGCCCGTCTCGGGCGTTGCCAACAAGTCAAACGTCAATGAACCTCCCGTCCCCAATGCACACGCATCCACATTTATCGTCCAATAACGGGGGGCTACTTTGTTTACATTCTCTACATAATACAACGTCGGACTTACTTGCGTACTTTGCGCCAATTCGGGGCCTCCGTCTCGCGTAACAAACTGGTTACTCCACGCATTGCGGTCATTTACTTTCACCCCCGACTTGCTTTCTCCTACGTTTATCAACGTCACCACAAACGCATTCCAGTACACCTCTTTTTTCACACTCTCCGCACTTTGACAACCGCCTGCAAATAAACACTTCGCCCAGTACGTCTGCTTCGTCACGTTGTTGAAAGACACCTCAAAACTTGGCGTCGTCACGCCCGTGTTCCAGAACGTCTGACTACCCGATGGACAATTCGCTGAAAGCGTCACACTCGTTCCCAAACAAACAATCTCTTGCGAAGCCGTAACCACGGGCGCTACCCCCACGGGTATCACCGTGTACGTCACCACGTTACTCTTCTCACTCAAACAGCCTCCGCCCGCTTGACAACGTGCATAGTACGACGTCGTTTCGGTGGGCGTTTGACTTGGTAAGGTTGCTAACGCTACGTTCGTCGAAGCGTTGTACCACACTGTCGTTAGGCTTCCGCAACTCACCGTCCCGCTAAACGACACGGGAGTACCGCAACCACTTGTTACGTTCAAACTTGCCACGGGAACCTGTCCTAGTCCATTCGTAAGCTTCAACCGCATTACTCCTGATTCCGACTCAATACACGAAGGTGTTCCATCCGATTTACGACAACGAACGCGGTAATTGTGATACTGAACGTCCACCAACTGCGTCGGTATTACACCGTTATAATCACCGCCATCCACCGAGTAAAGTAGCACTTCGCCTGTGGCACAAGTAGCGCTGAAAATGAGAACGTTGCCTTCGATGTTACATACGTCCTTGCTTTCGCCTTCACTCACCGTGACGCCATCGGCCACCAACGATACTTGCTGAGGCGTTGAAGCGCGGTAGTTAATTTGAACCGTAATCGGACTCGTGTACGTCACGGGGCAACTCGCATCACAAGCTGCTTGATAGCGGTAAGGTTGGTTATTGGATAATTGGGTAACTGGTTGACTAGTTGACCAGTCGCTCCATGCGCCATTACCCACTTGCACTCGCCATACGGGAGCGCCTACTACACAGCCATTTGTAAGGTTAAATTGTAAACTATTGACTGGATTTGCATCCGTATCGCAGAAAATTTGGTTGTTACCTTCGTTGAGCGTTTGTTGAAGCGTCGACAGCGTAACTGTGGGTTTTCGGTGAATTTGAATCAACGCCGAAGAAGAATAGGCCTCACTGCATACCCCACTTTTCACCATGGCTCTGAAATACGTATCTGCCGTTAAGCTGCCAATCGTCGCACTTGGCAAGGTCGTCGCAGTCGAAGCAATATCAATCGCATTAGTAAAATTGGCGTCGCTTGATTTTTGCCATTTTACCACACTTCCCGTTTGACCCGATAAACTCAAATCTACTGGAATTGCACCCGAACATATCGTTTGAGCCGTATTCACCGCGCCACCCACACTTAACGGGTTGACCGTCACTGCGCCTGTAATATCATCTGACACACAATTGGTAATCAAACTTTTGACTGTAAGTTTAAAAGAAATCGAACTTCCAGAAGCGGGACTGCTCAACGCTACCGTAATAAGATTCGACAAATCGCCATCACTAATTGTTGTAACGCCCGCTCCTGTAATCGAGTACTTCGTTGGGGAGCCCGTTGTGTTGGCCACAGGTATCGAAAAACTCGTTGCATTCGCACAAATCGTTGACGGATTGCCCAGCGTAATGGTAGGTTTACCAGGATTGGTTATGGTTCCCGCAGCCGCGTTGCTTACACAGGCTCCGTACCTCGCCACAATGTCGCTGTACATTCCAATCCCTAAACCCGTGAGCGTTATTTCTCCGCTGCCATTAGACGTAAAACTCGCCGCAGCTACGGCAACATTATCTTTTTTGTAGGTGACGCTGTAAGAAGTATTGCTTAGAAAACCACCCAATTTTAGGCTACCGTTGGTTCCGCCGCAGGTCGTTGGCGATGTCACACTGACCGTAGGACTAATGCCCGTAGGCGGAGCCGATTGATATTCGTAGGCTCCCATGTCAACGACTGCCCCAAAAATGCGGGAATTACCCACTATATCGGTCGTAGCTACCCCCGCATTATCGCCTACATTAATGGCTTGAGAACAAGCAGAAAGGCGTAGGCCATCGTCATCTGTTCCGAAAATATTATCCGCTCCGTCAGGGTCGGACGCATTAACAAAGAAGGGGTCTTGATTGATATTACCAGTCCCCGTATAGTTACTGGTTGCTTGCTCGACAACCGAGTAAGTAACCGTTGCAGCTTCCCCATCAATGCTACTGATGGTCTCATTGCCTTTTTTATTTCCCCAAAAAATAGCGTTTTTAATAATCGGGCTGGAGCTCTCAATCGTATTAATTCCAGCGCCATTATTCACCGCATAGTTGTCCAAAAAAGTCACGTTGGTCATGTTTGGGGAAGAAAGAAAGTTGTTTATCCCTCCACCGTTGGTAGCAAGATTACCGCAAAAAACCACATTGATCAGGCTTGGCGAGGAGCGAACGTTTTCCATCCCACCGCCAATGGTTGCCTTGTTATTATAAAAAATTACATTGACAAGCCGTGGTGACGATTCAATGTTGCTTATACCAGCACCAGGGGCACCATAATTACCTAAAAAAACAATGTTACTGAGACTGGGAGAAGAGTTATTATTACTCATTCCACCGCCATGGTCATCATATGCACTGCCCCCTCTAATGGTAAAACCGTCTAAAAGCGAATTCTCATTGGTTAAACCTTTGTAATAATTCCGAACAACACTAATACTATTCTCTCTATTATTGGTAATAGTTAGCGTTTTACCACTACCAGTTATTACATCATCTCCATTCAAATCGCCGCTGAGAATAGTCACATTCGTCTTCCAATTGCGGTCGGCCATCGTTGGGTTTCCAGTTGCAGGAAAGCCCCCGTAGATTTTTACGCCTTCTTTCATGCTGAAATAGTCTGAGGCCCTAGTGCCAGGCTTGTACGTACCCGCCGCTACCCATACCTGCTCTACGCACACGGCATCAATCATGGCTTGTAGATTGCCCGAAGCGTTGGCCCAGCTGCTCCCATCGCCCGTACCGCCTTGCTTGACATAGCGTATCGGAGACTTTGCGGGTGCTGTCCAGTTGGAAGTAGTACCGTTGAGGGCAAAATTGGTTAACGTCCCTACGTAGGTATTAGGATTAGCGGAATTCAGCAATTGAGAAGCATTTCCGTTACTAGCATTGGGTACGCCGTGGTCAAATTTATAGTACATCAGTAAACCCGTTTGTGGTAACGACAAATCACCACAAATACTTGCTTTTATCTCTTCTTGGGTACGAACTACATTCCAGACCCGCAGTTCATCCAAACTTCCATTGGTGTATTCAGAAGAAACTTTATTGAACCCTAAAAATAAATCTGAGTCAAAAGCAGGAAATGGATACCCAGGAGCCAATTGTTTTTCTACCAATTCGCCATCTAAGTACGACTTCAAACCATCAACTGTTCCTTTTTTCCACGTCATGGCAATATGATGCCAGTTTCCATCGACAGCCCCTGGTCCTACTGCTACCGAAGTCGAATTTCCCCCATAATAAACTACATGTCTTGGAGTACCTGCTGCCCCGTACCCCGAACTAATAAAGTTCGTTCCCTTTCCCAAAAAAACCGCAGAACGAATATCTGTTCCCTTAAACCAATATTCTATCGTAAAATCATCTAGTGTTAATGGAGCCGTTGCGCAATTGGCTAAATCGGCCGCCACAATGCTCACAAAATCATTACTACCGTCAAAATTCAAAGCATTATTAGTCGTGATGGGGGGAAGATTAGGGGTAGCGGTTTGTTTATCGCCTTGAAACTCAAACGCACCCATATCTATCGTGCCTCCGTTAAATAGACGGGGAGCCCCTGCCCTGTCGGTCGTAATCCCCATCGGCAAGGCAGCATTATTGCCCGCATTAATAGCACATGACTTGGCTTGCAGGCGATAATCATTATTGACGGGATCCACAAAAAGTGGGTCGATGTTTAGACTTCCCCCAAAACCGCCCTTTACAATGGAGTTGACCATGTTCACCGTGCTGCCTATGGAGATAATTTGTTCTACACTATTATTGCTATTTCCCCAGACGATTGAATTGGTGAGCGTGTTTGCCCCTAAAAACATACGCATACCTGCACCGTTATAGCCCTCATTGCCAGCAATGGTAGTGTTAGTCAACGAATTACTACCTTCAACAGTATGAATCCCACCCCCATCGTTGGCTGTATTACCGACAATTAGATTATTAATCAGCGTGTTGGTACCGTTTGAAATATAGACCCCACCCCCATTAGAGTTTGCTTGATTTCGAATCGCCGTATGATTAACCAACGTACTAGTAGCACTGTTGATGTACACCCCTCCCCCGTTGCTTAGGGCTCGATTGCCCTCCGTTATATTATTCATCAAGGAAACGGTACCGCCTTTAACATAAATTCCTCCGCCATAATATTTCTCAACACCTTGCCCATTGATTAGTGAAGTCCCACTCCCGTTGGCATTTCCTCCCTTAACGGTAAAACCATCTAGGTGGATGACGGAATTGGTATTCGCAGATGCCGCAACCACCACGTGGTAAGTATTATCGGAGTTATTCGTAAAATTGGGGCCATCGTTTTCATTCAAATCACCACTAAGAATCGTCGGATTCGCCGTGATGTTCCGTTCAACCAACGAGGTTTCAGTACCTGCAAAACCTCCGTATACTTTTACACCATCTTTTAGTAAAAAATAGTATTCTTGGTTTGACGAACAGTTGGAACACCCAGACGAAGAAGTAGGCTTGTACGTACCCGCCGCTACCCATACCTGCTCGACGCACACGGCATCAATCATAGCTTGTAGATTGCCCGAAGCGTTGGCCCAGCTACTCCCATCGCCCGTACCACCTTGCTTGACGTACCGTATCGGGGCTTTTGTGGGGGATGCCACCCAGTTGGAGGTGCTTCCGTCCAAGGCAAAGCCATTCAAATTACCAGTATAGACGCCAGTCGCAGCCGAGTTAGCCAATGAGGTCACACTGGCATTATTGCCGTTCACGACGCCGTGGTCAAACCGATAGTACATCAATAAACCCGTTTGAGGAAGGGATAAACTACACATACCCGATTTAATCTCGGCTTGCGTTCGAGCAACGTTCCATACCCGCACCTCCTCCAAACTGCCGTTCATAAACTCACTCACCCCATTAAGCGACCCCAGCGCTAAACCTCCACTGAAAGAAGGTAAGTCGGTGTTTGTTGCATCTTTTTGTTGTACCAATTGTCCATCCAAATAGGATTTGAATCCGTTAACAACTCCTTTTTGCCAAGTCATAGCCACGTGATGCCAGTTGCCATCGGTAGCCGCCGCCCCAACGGATACGCCATCGACCCCGCCGCTGTTGGAGAGAATGTGCTTAAAACTACCCGCTGTCCCCCAACCTGCGCTGATGTAGTCACTGCCGTTTTGGAAACGCACCGCCGACTGAAGATTGGTCCCTTTAAACCAGTACTCAATGGTGAGGGCATTGCTCAGGGTAAGGGGAGCCGACGTACAGTTTGCAGAATTGATTGGTATCAGACTTACGTAGTCATTGGTGCCGTCAAAATGAAGGGCGTTGTTAGTGGTAGTGATGAGTGATACAATCTCCCGTGTACCTTGGTACTCGTAAGCACCCATGTCCACCGTACCGCTGTTATAGATACGCGGGTTTTTGTCAAAATCCGTTTCTCCAGAACCAACCACGGCATTTGTGCCCCCATCTATCGCACATGAACGAGAATTTACTCTAAAATTCCCATTAGCAGGCTCCAAAAAATCTGGGTCAATGCCTAGGTTTCCCGTTCCAGCATACCCACCCTGCACTATTGAATAACTAATACCAGTTCCTCCTCCCGTATTCCCTACTGGAGTATCGTTCCCCCAAATAATGCTGTTGACAATCGTCACATTAGCTCCCGATGCACTTTCAATAAGGCGAGTAGAAGCACTGTAGAAAGTACAGTTTTTTAGGTTGGGAGATGAATTTTCAAACTTAATAGCAGCCGTATTGCCGCGATTATCATAAAATTGACAGTTGGAAATAGTCGGACTAGAAAATGCTACAAATACCCCACCAACGAGTCTTCCAAAATTATTTTTCAGAATACAGTTTTGAATGACGGGTGAGTTACCATAAATGTAAATACCACCTCCTGAATTATATGAATTATTAACGTCATTTCTATCATCTGCATAGCCATCCGAAACGATAAATCCGTCAAGTGTTGTCGGAGTTGGGGTACTACTGCCGATGTCAAGGATTGAAACGACATGAAATGCGTTATCTTTTTCGTCGTTAACATTTCCAATATTACCGCTTAAAATAGTCGGATTAAGGTTCCAGTTTCTATCGTTTAGCGTCGGGCTATTGGTAGCTGGAAACCCACCCAATAGTTTCACTCCGTTTCTCAACGCAAAAGTAATACCCACATTGACCGTAGCCGTAGTGGGCTTGTAGGTTCCTGCAGCTACCCATATTTGGTCGCCACTTACGGAAACCTCTATTATACTTTGTAATTACCTGAAGCGTTCGCC
>Ga0209570_1001078_pt1 | contig 17868 bp, 7 predicted proteins | sample EBPBio172007_DNA_FD_185861 | JGI IMG/M metagenome (GOLD analysis project Ga0209570, IMG submission 185861) | Wastewater treatment Type I Accumulibacter community from EBPR Bioreactor in Madison, WI, USA - Reactor 1_9/17/2007_ DNA (SPAdes)... | ecosystem: Engineered > Bioreactor > EBPR >... | reverse complement strand
GTGAGTTTATTGGAGCCATTTATATGGAGATCTCACCCGACTTCAGTTCGATTAGCAATCAGGTAATAAGCAGTTATGATGAAACCTCCGTTATCTATCTTTCGCTGATCACCCTTGGGCTGCTTGCAATGTATTTTATATCGTCATACACTGTTAAAGAGAGAGACGAAACCCAAAAACTGCTGTTTGATGAACATGAAAGAAATCTGAAAAAACAGATCAATTACGAAAATGAGTTGATATTTACAAAACGGATCTACCATACTCATCATAAAGCAGAAAAAGTGATGGGTTTTATAAAAGAGGATTTACGAATGTTGGAACTCGACAATATTGATGAGATTAAATACCGGGTTGCAAAATATTCAAACTTTGTGTCGAGAGTTATTTACGATATGAAGTGGTTTGATCCTCCAATCCAGACGATAAGAAACCAGATGTTCCGGACAGATCTTAACGAAGTGGTGCGATTTATTGTGGGTAATATTTTCCAACGGGTAACAACAACAACCGATGCCTACAGGATTGAATGTAAGTTGGAACAGAATTTGCCTGTGGTTAATGTAAATGAGTTTGTAGTGTGGGAAATAATTGAACCTCTGATACAAAACAGTATCGACCATGGTTCAGAAGAAAATCTTGTTGTCACGGTAGAGACCAAACACGATCCCGAAAAAAAATGTTCGATCCTGAGTGTAACCGACAACGGTAAGGGAATCGACGGCAGCCTGCTCAAATTAAATGAAAATGGAATTAAGTATCTCTTTGTTGAAAACACTACCACCAAGTCCCAGGGTTTACGAAACTCGGGTTACGGGTGTTATATCGCATGGGAGATGACGAAAAGATGCGGTTGGGAACTTGATGCACAAAATCTTCCCGAAAAAGGATGCCGGTTTACAATTACAATTAAACATTAAAGAGATTGAGAGACAGAAATGATCTTCCAGGATAAAAATATTAGTATCCTCCTTATTGAAGATGAAGAATTTGATGTAAGAAGGGTGAAAAAAACCGTTGAGCCATTTTCGGAAAAGATGGAAATTGTTCATTATGTTTCTAACGGAAAGGCTGCTCTCGAATATCTTGAGGAGAACCGGAACAAAATTGATGTGGTGATAATGGACTACCAGATTTCCGGTGGTTTGATGGGCGAAGACTTGATTCACAAAATTAAAACCATCGATTCTTCGATCCAGATAATTGTTATCACGAAAATGACAATTAATCTTTCCGATTATCATTTTGCCAACCGTCTTATAAAGGCGGGAGCTTTTTGGTACTGCACCAAATATCCGGGTGATATAGATGATTTTATTTATCAGCCCACTGATTTTATTCTGAGTATCTTTAATGCCCATGAAAAAAGTCTGCTCGAGCGTGACAGAATGCGTTCAATGCAAAAAATCAAACGGAATGTTGCTGATATACTTTTGCAGAAAAAGATTATCGGTGAATCTCCTTTGATGCTCGACTTAAAAAACGATCTTGACCGACTGGCACAAAGCAACATTAACATCCTGATCAGGGGAGCTTCGGGTACAGGGAAGGAATTGGTGGCACATAATATCCATTACCGCAGTGACCGAAAATATGAAAATTTTGTGGTGGTCAACTGCGGAAGCCTTCCCGACCAACTTGTTGAAAGTGAGCTTTTTGGGTATGAAAAGGGTGCATTCACGGGAGCCGACAAAAAAAAACCGGGTCTGTTTGAGATCGCCAACCACGGAACAATTTTCCTCGATGAGATAACAGAACTTCCACTTGCAGCCCAAGTGAAACTTCTAAGAGTGATTCAGGAAGGTGAAATCGAAAAGATTGGCAGGACCGAGACCGTTAAAGTTGATGTAAGGGTAATCGCAGCCACAAACAGGAATATTGAGCAGGAAGTAAGGGAAAAGAGATTCCGCGAAGATCTCTACTACCGGTTAAATGTTTTGCCCGTTGTTGTTCCGGACTTAAAAAAACGGGTTGAGGATATCCCATCTTTAATCGATCACTTTTTGCGAAATATAAGTATTGACATGGGGAAGGAGAAACCAATAATCCCCAACGAAACGATGCAGATATTTGTGAAATATGACTGGCCCGGAAATGTAAGGGAGCTAAAAAATGTTGTGCAAAGAGTGTTGTTCCATTCGGGGAATACAGTGTCACCCATGAATGCAGTAAAAGCTCTTGGCATTGTTTATGAAACTGGGGGTGGTGACGACGGTTTTAAAGATATATTTAATCCTGAAAATATAATTGATCTAAAGGATGCCGAAAGAGTATTCAGAGAACGATATTTCAACTTTGTAAGGACTCATTCTGTGTCAGACGCCGATGCCGCCAAAAAAATGGGAATCGCCCCTCCCAACTATTACAGAATGATGAAAGAATTGGGGTTGAAATAGGGCAGTGTAAAATAGTTCCACGGATGCCACGGATTGGACACGGATTTTCACAGAATGAGGGGAGGCTGATACACGCAGATTAGACGTGCCGAAGGCAATCTGGACGCTACGAATATCAATTCCCTTTCAGGGCAATTATAATATTCATCCGTGGAATCAGTGAAAATCCGTGATATCCGTGTAACTATCTCCCTTCCTCTGCGAAACTCTGTTTAATCTGCGTGTATCTCCCATCGGGATGCCTTCGGCATGCAGTCCCCCTTCATCCGCTTCGTCCCGGTAATAAATATCCCTAACTGTGATTAACTTATCAAATTGATAAACCGTTGTTATTAAAATAATAATTGACAGGGGTTTTGCTTTCTTGTGAAATTCCCAATATTAAGAATTTGATGGAAAAGCAGTGTAAATTTTCATTGGCATGATTTGTGCATTACAACGATTCAACAATTGACTGAATGAATGCCCAACACATTTACCTATTTAGACACTGCCGTTATAGTAATATACTTGATAATCGTATTGAGTATCGGATTTTACTATTCCCGGAAAAATGATGAAAGTTACACCGATTACTTCCTCGCCGGTAGAAATGTGGGCTGGATCGCGATAGGTATCTCAATTTTTGCAACCAATATCTCGAGTGAACATTTTATCGGACTTGCAGGAGCCGGCTCAACAAGAGGCCTGGCAGTGGGGCAGTTTGAGTTAATGGCAATTTTTATGCTCATATTTGCAGGGTGGTTTCTTGCTCCAATTTTTATTAAGTCGGGCGTTTTTACAGTTCCTGAATTCCTTCAGTTAAATTTTGATGTGAGGATCAGGAAACTTTTTGCTGCTTTTTCAATTGCCAACTACATCCTTACCAAAATTCTCGTCTCCCTCTTCGCAGCAAGTCTTCTTTTTTATAATATTTTTGGATTAAACATTTACGCTTCCTCGATATTAATTGTTTTAATAACAGGACTTTACAGCGTTATTGGTGGTTCAAATGCTGTTATTAGAACCCAGACATTCCAGGGAATTGTGTTGATGACAGGGGCTGTGATCCTTTCCGTAATAGGTTACATGGCTGTAGGTGGATTTGAAGGACTTTACTCAAAGTTGCCGTCCGATTTTTTTACGATGTTTAAACCGATTGATGACAAAGATTATCCATGGACAGGGATAGTGTTTGGAGCTCCCGTAATTGCATTTTGGTATTGGTGCACCGATCAGTATATGGTTCAAAGAATGTTAAGTGCAAGATCGATAGACGATGCACGAAAGGGTTCACTTCTTGCAGCCTCATTTAAACTCCTTCCTATATTTATCCTTGTTCTTCCCGGTTTGTTTGCAGCAGTTCTTTACCCCGAGTCGAGAGGTGACGGAGCTTACTCGGCCATGGTAAGTGGTGATCTGCTTCCTGTTGGGCTTAAAGGAGTTGTGATTGCGGGGCTTTTAGCTGCAATAATGTCATCTCTTGCAGGAGCTTTTAACAGTATTGCTATACTTTTTACAAACGATTATTATAAGTTAAAATATCCTGAATCGAACGAGAGAAAGCTTGTGCTTGTGGGAAGGCTTGCCACCACAACAGCAGTTATTGCCGCGATATTGATTGTGCCACTCGTGAAGATTATCAGCTCACAACTTTACCTTTTCCTTCAAAGTGTTCAGTCGTTTGTGAGTCCTCCTATCACTGCAGTCTTTCTTTTTGGACTTTTTTCAAGGAAAATGAACACAAGATCGGCGCTTATAACATTGGCCGTTACAGAGACACTTGGAATTGGCAGGCTTGTTCTTGAAATGATGGTGCAGAATGGTGTTGAACTTCATTCATTCCTTAGCTGGGTGTTGTCTATCAACTTCCTTCACTATTCTCTTTTCCTTTTTATCGTGAGTGTGGGGATGATTTTGACGCTCAACTTCAATAACAGTAAAGAAACAAACAAATTTGGGATTCAGCTTAGAGCAACATTTGCCGAGAGTTTTGCAGAGATTACGGGGAATTTTGCGGGATTAAAAAGATTTGTTAAACCCAACCCGAGTTTCCTTCTATCAGCAATTATACTGCTGATGATCCTTGGGCTCTGGAGTATCTGGTCATGAAAAATTATAAAAGTTTAAAATCCAAATATTCATTAATCAAAAACTCATTTTCATTGAGGTAAAACATATGAAGAGAATCATACTATCAATTCTTTTCCTTATCGGACTTTCGACCTCTGCTCTTCCGCAGTTGATTGAAAGCTTTGATACGGATCTTTCGGCGGATACCACCTACCAGTTTTCACTTGAAAGCGGAAGTAGAATGGACTATCTGTTGAACACAACTGATTTTGTTCAGGGCACCGGCTCGGGCGAAATCAAATTTGTTATTGGTGCCATTCACGAATGGGGCAGCTTTGGGCAGTTGATTAAAAGACTTCCAGCAGAACAGTATTATGACTGGTCAGCTACCGATTCATTGTCGCTGATGATCAAAGTTGTTACTCCTCCTACAATACCTGTAAACATGGTATTCAGGATTCATATTGCGGACAGACCAACCCCTGACGCACCAATCGAAGAATGGGTTTACGAACATGCAACCATTCTTGATGCAACAAGCGAATGGGTTGAACTGAAAGTGCCTATCAAAATCCTTTCTACAGATGGTAGTGCAACTCCTTCTGATTCCGGATTTGTTATTTTCCCATCAAGCTGGGGTGGCGGACCGGGCAATTCATGGAACAACAATGAATTTGACTGGGACAAAATTATCGGTTTTAACCTTGGAGCTATCACTTCAGGTTACACACCGGGCACAAACATTCCTGCAGATTCACTTACCGTTCGTTTTGATAACTTCAGAAGATATGGTAACCGTTCAGTTCCTGCAATCGTTTTCAACGGTATTCAGTTCATGGGCAACCTCTCAGTATTCACCTGGGGGCAGTCGAACATGGAAGTGGTTGCCGGTGCAGGCCCAACTCCAAACAGCAATGCTGTAAAATGGACAGAAGGTAATGAATGGGGCAATGGATGGACAGGAATGGGACTTAATGTTAGTCCTGTTTTCAACCTTGCAAGTTCATGGCAGGTGGACAGTGTTAAATTCAAATTAAAATGTCCTCCGGGAACCGGAGCTTTGAGAGTTCAGTTTGAAGGCGGTGGCGGCAAAAAAGGTACTGTTTTCACACCAACAGCTGACGATCAGTGGCATTCTTATGCTTTCCCGTTAAGAGACATGTTATTCCAGGACAATACAACATTCTTCGATTCATCACAAGTGAATGTAGTTGGAATGATGGCTGAAGCTTCAGCAGTTGCCGGAACAGTTATATGGATCACCGACTGGTGGACAGGAAATCCAAAATTTGATGTAATTGCGCCGGAACCTCCAACCGGTGTTGCCGCATTTGCAGGAACCTTCCAGAATGTAGTAACCTGGGTAGATGTCCCCGGTGAAACAGGTGAAGTTTATGATATCTTCTACTCAAAAAACCCAATTACTGATGTAACATTACCGGGTGTGGAAGTTGTAAAACTTAATGTGGCTGAGGGTGGACAGTTAATGGAACACCTTCTTTTGGCACCAAATACAGATCAACCTGTAACTTATTATTATGCAGTTGTTTGTAAAGATGTAGCCGGTAACAAGAGTCTTCTCAGCCAGAACTCAAGTGCCGTAACCAACACTGCAAAAGGCAGACCAACTGTATCATTAAGCGCACCAACAAATTTTGTTGCGGATGGAAACCTTGCTGAATGGCAGGCAATCAATCCTTTCAGAATGTTCTTGTCAGATGGTACTGGTCACCTTGTAACCAACACCACTATTTCCGGTGATGCTGATTGCTCGGCAAAAGCTTATATAGCAATGGACAATCAATATATGTATATCGCTTTTGATGTTGATGATGACATTGTTGTTCCTGATGCACAAAACGATTCATATCTTAACGACTGTCCTGATCTTTATATCGGACTCTACGACTACCGTGGAATGCCACATGTCTCATATCAGAGAGGTGCTCAGCCTGATTATCACTTCAGATTCGCTTATAACCGCGTGATTATCGATGGTTCAGCCGGAACTGACAGTCTTATCGGTGAAGGCGTTAACTACTATTGGGAAGAAAAATTCCCTTCAGGTTACATTGTTGAATGTAGAATCAATCTTTCAGAATTAGCTCTCCACGGAAACGATCTTACTTTCGTTCCAAGAGAAGGTACCAGACTTCCAATCGATTTCGCACTTAACGATGCTGATGCCACCAATTCGAGAGAAGGTATCATGACTTATTCTCCATACAATGAAGACAAGTCATACCAGGATGTTTCGAGATGGATTCACACCTTTATCGGAAACCTCTGGGAACCCGCTACAGGAATCAATGACGAAATACTTACTCCTGATAACTATGGTTTGGCTCAGAATTATCCAAATCCATTTAACCCTTCGACCACAATTAAGTATGCGATCGAAAAATCGGGATTTGTTTCCCTTAAAGTATATGATGTATTGGGAAGAGAAGTTGCTGACCTGGTTGCTCAGGATCAAACAGCCGGTGTTTACACTGTTCAGTTTGATGCATCACTTCTTTCAAGTGGAATTTATTTCTACAAACTTGAAAGTGGTTCATTCTCTAAAATAAATAAAATGATGCTTGTAAAGTAGCATTTCTCCCTGTGGGTGCAGGGGCTGCAATTCCTGCACCCATTGTTTAGTATCGATAATTTTGGGATATTCCGATGAGACAAAAAACATACTCTTTAATAAGAAATATCAATGCTTTTGCAGTGATAATTCTTTTCATTTTTGGAACGACCTTTACTTTTGGCGGTGTAACCGGAAAAATTTCAGGCGTGGTACTTGATGCCAAGACGGGCGAACCTGTTATCGGTGCAAGTGTTATACTTGAAGGCACTTTTTTGGGTGCTGCAGCCGATATTAACGGTTATTATTCTATCAATAATGTCCCGCCGGGAACCTACCGGGTCATTTTTTCCGCAGTTGGTTATCAAAAAACGATCATGGAAAAAGTGCTCGTGAAGATCGATCTGACCACCAATGTGGATGTAAAACTGCAACCTTCGGGTCTCAATTATGAAAATGAGGTGGTAATAACCTCCGATCGACCATTGGTGCAGAAAGATCAGACCTCCACTTCAGTAACGATCTCCTCCGAAGACATTAAAATGATGCCTGTCGAGAACATCAGTCAGGTTGTTAACCTGCAAGCCGGTGTTATTGATGGTCATTTTCGTGGTGGAAGGTCAAATGATGTGGCTTATCTGATAGACGGTGTTGCCGTTACAGATCCGTTTAACGGGGGATTTGGACTTGAGGTTGAGCAATCTTCAATCAGGCAGATGGAAGTAATTACGGGAACTTTTAATGCCGAATATGGTCAGGCACTTTCAGGCGTTGTTAACATCGTTACCGAGGGTGGATCAAACAAGTTTAGAACAGATGTATCGGGTTATATCGGAAACTTTATAACCGGTGGTTCAAATATTTTCAAAAATCTCGATAAGGTTGACCGTATTGCTCAAAAAAATGTGCAACTTACTTTCAGCGGTCCAATCTCACCAGTTGATAACCTCTATTTCTTTGTAACCGGCAGATATTTTGATAATATCGGTCATCTTTACGGACAGAGAGTTTATAATGTAACCGATGATGTTCCGTTTTATCCGATACCAAACGATAAAACATTCTGGATTCCCAGAAACACCGGCGACAGATCTTATGTTTCGATGAATCCTTATACCAAGTATTCGTTAAACGCAAAACTTACATATGCACTTCCTAAAGTTGCTTTCACATATTCCGTCTTTTTGGATCATACAAAAAGCAAAGGTTACGATCATGGCTACTCATGGACACCTGATGGAACAATGACTCATTATGGTAACGACTGGGTGCAAAATTTTCAGATTAACCACTATATCTCCTCCGAAACAAACCAGAGCCTTAAATTCTCGGTAAACAGTTACCAGTATGAAGGTTATCTTTATGAAGATCCTTTTGATCCGAGATATGTGAACCCAAGACAGGGAATTGCAATTTCGAACTATACTTTCCGCTCGGGTGGAAATCAGGGTAACAGATACGACAGAACAAGTAAAAGTTTTGTTGGGCAATGGTCTCTTAATTCCCAGATTTCGAAAGAACATAAAATTGGTATGGGAGTTGAAGCAAGACTTCACGACATTTATAACCACGGATGGGACCTTGTAAATCTTACCGATGGTCAGATCGATTCAATGGGTAATCCAATTTTCACCCCCGGTTATCCCGCAGTAGGAACAATGTCTGATCAGGGATCAAACATCGAATACGCAAGAAAACCGATTGAAATTTCAGCTTACATTCAGGACAAGATGGAATATGACATAATGATCATCAACGCCGGTGTAAGATTTGATTATTTTAATTCTAAAGCACGGATGCCTGTTGACAAACAAAACCCGACAAGAAATCCTTCATTCCCGGGTGCTGATCAATGGATCGATGCTGAAGCTAAATATCAGATCAGCCCAAGACTTGGCGCTTCATTCCCAATTACTGACAAAGGTATTATCAGATTTTCTTATGGTCACTTCTTTAAGATTCCATCGTTCGAAAATCTTTACCAAAATCCCGATTTTATCGTAAGACCGGGTAACAGCCTTAACACTGTGGTTGGAAATCCCGATTTGAATGCTGAAAAGAATGTTATTTATGAAATCGGCTTGCAGCAGGCACTTCTTGAAGATATTTCTGTGAATGTTTCTCTCTACTATCGTGACATCAGAAACTGGCTCGGTATGGAGATTGTAAACACTTATGAAGGTTTTAAGTATGCCCGTTTTATAAACAGAGATTATGCAAATGTTAGAGGTTTGGTACTTGTGTTCGACAAAAGATTCTCGAACTACTTCAGTGCAAAACTTGACTACACATACCAGATCGCTGAGGGTAACTCCTCCGATCCTTATGCCGTTTACAATAAAAATCAGACAAATCCACCGATCGAAGAATCGAAAACAGTGGTTCCACTTTCATGGGATCAGAGACATACACTCAACCTGAGTGTTAATGTTGGTATTCCCGGTGACTGGACAGTAGGACTCATCTTTCAGTATGGTTCCGGTATGCCTTATACGGAAGACCCAAAAGTTTCCCGTGGTGTCCGTTTCGAAAATGGCGGTATCAGACCAACTTATCTGAACCTGGACTTGAGAGCTGACAAGATATTTAATGTTTTTGGATTAAATATCAGAACCTACATTACAATTTATAACGCATTGGATATTAGAAACGAATTCGGTGTTTACTCAACCACTGGTAGAGCCAATGCCGATCTGAATACTCAATATGCAGTTGATGTAATCGGATTAAACACTATTGAAGAATATATCAACAATCCAGCGATGTACTCTACTCCTCGAGAGGTCAGAGTTGGCATTGGTTTCGATTTTTAATTCCCGGAGTTTCAGAATGTTAAAGAAAATATCATTAATTACTCTTCTCCTGATTACGGAGATTGTTTTTGCCCAGGTTTCACCTTCAACTCAGCGTTACCGCAACGATGAGTATGGTAATATCCAGTACCGTCGTGAAGGTGTTATGGATGGCAATCAGATTAGAACGCTGTTCTACAACAATGGTGAAGTGGGTCAGTGGCCCTATCAGCCATCAGGTGAGTGGCCCAAAGGAACGGGACATTCTTATCTTGATGGTGTGGCAGTTTTAATTTCCACTGAAATAACCGCTCCCGGTACGGGAACAATAGTTCACCCGCTTCAAACTTCATATCGTGAATGGATGGATAAAGATCCTGTAACCGGCGAAATCTGGGGATTTGAACCCCTTCCCGGTTACAACAATCCTTCTTCCAAAAAACCTTCGATTAACACAGATCCGCTTACCTGGCCTGCAAACTGGCCCGCTGCGCTCGATCTTACACCCGAATGGGATAAAAACTGGTACGGCTATTTTGGAAGAGGTGTTCTTAATTCCGAGTTTGAAACATTCTTTGTAATGGATGATTCGAAGGACAAAGAATATATGAGAAATCCTTTCTTCTTTTATCCAATAGCAGCAGACACCAACCGAGGTGGACTTGGCTTAAGGGTTGAAGTAAGAGGTTTTCAATGGTCACATGTGCTAGCTGAAGATATTATCTTCTGGCACTACGATATAGTAAACATCTCCGATTTTGCTTACCCCAAAACAGTTTTTGGTTTTTATACCGACTGCGGCGTGGGTGGAACTGATGATTCTGAAGATGATAACGCTTCATTTGATCTTATTGCGGATCTTGCTTATTGTTATGATGACAATGGGCTTGGTCTCCCTGATAACTGGAAAACGGGTTATTATGGATATGCTTATCTCGAAAGCCCGGGAAATGGAATTGATGCCATTGACAACGATCAGGATGGCATGATTGACGAAAAAAGAGATGACGGTATCGACAACGATGGCGACTGGCTTCCTTATCTTGATATCAACGGTAACGGGAAATGGGATGCTGACCAAAACGAACCCCTCAATAATGATGTGGGCAAGGATGGTGTTGGTCCGTTTGACAGACAATATACCGGACCTGATGAGGGCGAGGGCGACGGAGTTGCTACTGATGGTGAACCCAATTTTGATAAAACTGACAAGGATGAATCTGATCAGATAGGTCTTACAGCTTTGTCGATCTACAGACTTGGTCAGGGTGGCACCGGTGGTGGCTGGGCGAAAGATGATGAACCGATGTGGAACAGAATGGTTGCAGGTTCGTTTGATACTTCTCTCCAGCGTGCAAATATCAGTATGGTGTTTGCTTCAGGTCCATTTCCGCTTCAGCAGGGAACAAGAGAGAGATTCTCGATGTCACTCCTGTTTGGTGAAGACTTAAACGACATTCTCTTTAATAAAGAGACTGTTCAGCAGATTTACAACGCAAACTACAACTTCTCAAAACCTCCAATCAAACCGGAATTGACCGCAGTTCCCGGTGATGGAAAAGTATTTCTTTATTGGGACAATATTGCTGAAGAATCGCGTGATCCTTTCCTCGGTTTCGAAAACAATGATCCAACACAGGGATACAAAAAGGATTTTGAAGGTTATATGATCTACAGAAGTACCGAGCCTGAATTTAACGATATCAAGTTAATCACCGACTCGAAAGGTTCAACCAAATACTGGAAACCTCTTGTACAATATGACTTAAAAGACAGCATTATGGGACCTGATCCAATAGGTATAAACGGTGCTCATTTCTGGAGAGGCAGCGAAACCGGATTGCGTTACTCATATGTTGACACAGATGTAAATAATGGTGTTAAATACTATTATGCATGTGTTTCGTATGATCAGGGTGATCCTAAATTTGGTACCGCAGGGTTACAACCTTCGGAGTGTACAAAAATTATCACCGAGGATTTTGCCGGGAACATACAATTTGTTGACATTAACTGTGCTGTTGTTGTACCCAATGCTCCTGCTGCAGGTTATGTTCCGCCAAACATTGTTGGCGACACAAAAACAGTTACAACCGGAATTGGTTCGGGTGCTCTTCAGATGACAATTCTTGATCCTGCGGCAATTCAAAGTGGAGCTGCATATCAGGTTGAATTTACTTCGAATACTGCTTATCCACTTTATAAGACGCTCTCTTACAAGATAATCAAAACTCTTAACGGAGTAACGGATACGATAAAAACAATCGATTCGTCTTATTTTGGAAGCGAAAGAGTTAGCCCGCCATTTGATGGAATGGCAATCAGTGTTTTGAACGACACAGCTGTAGCAATAAATGATTCACTTACAGGCTGGCTGATCAGAAACAACAACCTTACAGTATTCGCTTCAAAGGATGCAACCCCTGTTCGTGGTATTGCATGGCCTGCTGATTATGAGATAACTTTCTCGGATACTCCACAGGACACATGTTTTATTCAGTCTCCTCCAATCTACACTAAATTCCCTGTGAATTTTAAGGTGTGGAATAAAACGGAGCAGAAGTATTCAAAAGTTGCTGTAAAAGACAATGACGGTTCAGGTAACCTTTCGATAGGTGATCAAATTCAGATTCTTGAGTTCCAGGGATCGGTAGCGCAAACCAATGTCAGGTTTGCGTGGAATCTCTCTTATGATGTTCCTTTTGATCCAAATGCCACACTTCAATATCCGGCAAATGGCGATAAATATGTTATCACCACTACCAAGCCATTTAAGACGGGAGATAAATTCCTCTTCTCAACCCAGGGTGTTGCCATCGACAATAACCTTGCGAAGAATCAGCTTGGCAAAGTGGATGTTGTACCTAATCCTTATCTCGGAGCCGCCACATGGGAAAGAAGAAACCTCAATTCCACAGGACGCGGAGACAGAAAGATCGACTTTATTAATCTGCCGGGTGAATGTACAGTTAGAATCTATACAATCACAGGCCAGTTGATCAAAACCCTTGTAAAAAGCTCCACCTTCTCGGATGGAAGTCTTTCATGGAATCTGGTAACGGATGACGGTATGGACGCTGCTTATGGTGTTTACATTTATCATGTTGATGCTCCCAATGTTGGTGAACACATCGGCAAATTTGCTTTAATTAAATAAGCGGACGAATTGAAATGAAAAGAAAGATTTATATCCTGATATTTTTAGCAGTTTGCGCCAATCTTACATTTGCACAAACTTTTAAGTCTGATGTTTCCAAAAGAGGAACAACAGCAGCCCCGTTCCTTTCAATCGGTCAGGGTGCCCGGTCAACAGCCATGGGCAGTGCCTTTGCCGGTGCCGCGAATGATGTCAGCTCAATTTATTGGAATCCTGCAGGTCTCACAAAGGCTGAGGGATTTCAGATGATGTTCGATCACACAATCTGGATCGCTGATGTTAGATATAACTATCTTGCAGCAAGCTACAATATGGGTGACATCGGAACAATCGGGTTAAGTTTCATTAGCTCAAATGTGGGTGAAATGAAAGTTACAACAATTGACTATCCCGGCGGAACAGGTGAAACATTTACGGCAAACGATATGGCAATAAGTCTTGCTTATGCCATTCAGTTGACTGATAAATTTTCGATCGGTTTTAACCCCAAATTCATCTACCAGAGTATCTGGAAAATGAGTGCCACAGCATTTGCCATTGATATGGGTGTGCAATATGTTACACCGTTTGATGATGCGGTTCTTGCAATGTCAATTTCCAATTTTGGATCGAAAATCCAACTTCTTGGGAACTCAAATCTTGTTCTTCATGATCTTGATCCCGGAAGCACAGGAAACAACGGTAAGATACCTGCATATTTAGAGACCGGTGCCTGGTCACTTCCTTTGAATTTCAGAGTTGGTGTTATGTATGCACCAATAAAAACCGATCAACACAAGTTGTTGGTGGCAGTTGATGCAACACATCCAAGCGACGATTATGAGAGTGTAAATATTGGAGCTGAATACAGTTTTAATAAATTCCTCTTTATCAGAGGTGGATACAAGTCACTGTTTCAACAGGATTCTGAGGAGTCGTTTACCCTTGGTTTTGGTATAAAACAACACCTTATGAATAATGTTGCTGTATTGTTTGATTATGCTTACCAAAGTTTTGGAAGATTTAAGGACATTCAGAAATTTACGATGTCCGTGTCATTTTAATGTGAGTTGCCGGCTTAGCGTTCTCCCATGTGTAAGCCGGCATTTTTTTATCAATGAAATTGAGCTTATGAAAAAAAGAAATTTGTTACTGCTTATAGCCTTCCTTCTGTTGACGATGGCTGTTCAAGCCAAGGACTTTAAAGGCGCCGAATTGAGAACCAAGCAGACCTTCCTTTACGGCAGGTTTGAGGTTAATATGAAATCAGCCGCCAGAGATGGAATGTTATCAACTTTTTTTACTTATCACGAGTTCACAACCGGAATACAGGACTGGAACGAAATCGATATCGAAATACTTGGAAGGTACGATTACGACATTCAGTTTAACCCAATTACGCCCGGACAGTTAAATCATACAAGTCATTTCCCTGCCACTTTTAGTCCACACACCGGTTATCATACCTACGCTTTTGAATGGACTCCAACTTATGTTGCATGGTTTGTTGACGGAGTTGAAGTTCACAGACAAACAGGTGCTCATATTGAAGCTTTAAATAAAGCTCAGAAACTTATGATGAACAACTGGACTCCAACCTATGCAAACTGGGCGGGCACACTTAATGTGGATGCACTTCCGGCGTTTGCATATTATGACTGGGTGAAATATTACAACTATAACCCCGGTGGTGGAAACTACGGCACAAACAATAATTTTTCCCTCTCCTGGAGTGATGATTTTGACTATTGGAATACTGCCCGCTGGGAAAAAGCCACTCACACCTTTAACGGTAACAACTGCGATTTTGTGACAACAAATGCAGTTTTCAGAGATTCTAAACTCATCCTTTGTTTAACTGATGCAGTTAACCTCGGTTACACCGATGTTAAACCTCCGGTGGTTCTTTCCGCAAGAGTTCATGATAACAAAGTAATAGCATATTTTACCGAGGAACTTGATTCGATCTCCGGACAAAATGTTGCAAATTTTAATATCGTTGGTGCAACTGTTCAGAGTGTAACTCTCCGGAGTGACCCAAGAAGTGTTGAACTTACTGTTTCAGGATGGGATTTTACCACTACCAAAAACCTTCTGGTTATGAATGTAAAAGACAGGTTTAACAACACCTCTGCGCCCAAAGCGGTTACTATTCTGTTACAAAGAAACTGGACTTATCCAATCAAACTTAACTGTGGTGGACCTGCTGTTATAGGTTATATGGCAGATACCGAATGGACTTTGGCAGGTGAATATGGCTTCCTCGACGGATCATCGGCATCCTATTCTTCAAATCTGCAAATAAACGGCACCGATGAGGATGAAGTTTATCGCAACGAAAAATACGGAATGGCAAACTACAGAGTTCGTGTTCCAAATGGTAAATACAAAGTAAAACTCCTGTTTGCAGAAAACTATTTTACAACTGCCAACAAACGAATTTTTAGTGTATTTCTTGAAAGCATCAAAGTTCTAAACAACCTCGATATTTTTGCCGAGGTTGGAACAAGCACTGCTTTGGTTAAAGAATTTACCAACATTACTGTTCAAGATGGGATTCTCGATGTTCATTTTGCTGCACAGATAGACAATCCCGTAATAAGCGGGATAATAATCGAATCTGACCCGACAGGTGTTGAGGATGGGCAGTCGGAATTCCCGGGTGATTTTTCGTTGAATCAAAACTATCCCAATCCATTCAATGGACAGACAGTGATTTCTTTTAATGTTAACAAACCGGATTTTTTTCGGTTTGCCCTGTTCAATACTATGGGAGAAACAGTTTTTGAGGATGATCTTGGCTACCTTGAACAGGGCTTACATTCCTTCCCGTTGGGAACCACTGAATTTGGCTCCAGTGGAGCATATTTTTATTCAATTTCCGGGACGGGCAGAACCGAAACCGGCAAACTTGTTTACTTGAAGTGACAGGTCTCATTAATCTTATAAACACAAACAAACTGCTGATAAAATTATGAAACGATCGTTATTTTTTACAATTACTATATTAATCCTTGGTTTAACCACCATGATGAACGCACAAAAAGATGATAATAACTTAAATAGTGAAGTTAAAAAGCTTTTGGATAAAATGACGATCGAAGAAAAGATCGGTCAGATGACTCAAGTGACAATTCAGACTGTTTCAAAAAAACAGGGAAACAAAGACCAGCACCACGAACTTGATTTGCAAAAACTTGAAGAAGTAGTTGTTAAATACAATGTTGGTTCACTCCTTAATGTTTATGATAAAGCTCATGAAATTGAATACTGGCACGAAGTTATCACAAAAATTCAGGACCTTGCCACAAAAAAGACACGGCTTAAAATTCCTGTGCTTTATGGTATAGACGCCATCCATGGTGCCACATACACTTTAAACTCCACACTTTTCCCTCAATCACTTGGAATGGCTTCAACTTTTAACAGGGAATTAGTTAAAAAGGGAGCAGAAATTACAGCGGTTGAAACCTATGCTTCAGGAATTCCATGGAATTTTAATCCTGTTCTTGATGTTGGAAGACAATCATTATGGCCAAGACTCTGGGAAACAATGGGAGAAGATCCATATCTTGTATCAGAACTTGGAAGCACATATGTAAAAGCAATGCAAGAGAACAACCTTGTTCCAAAAGACCGTTTCCTCGCATGTCTAAAACATTATGTTGGCTACAGTTTTCCTTTTAACGGACTTGACAGAACCCCTGCCTACATGTCTGAGAGAACCCTAAGAGAATTTTTCCTCCCTCCATTTGAAGCTGCAGTAAAAGCCGGAGCTTTAACTGTGATGGTTAACTCGGGTGAAATAGATGGAATTCCCGGACATGCAAATTATCATCTGCTTACTGAAGTATTAAAAGGTGAAATGAAATTTAAGGGATTTGTTGTTTCCGATTGGGAAGATATCAAAAGACTTTTTACCCGCGACAGAGTTGCTCAGTCACCAAAAGAAGCGGTGTTTATGGCTGTGATGGCCGGAGTTGATATGAGCATGGTTCCAACAGACCTCAGCTTTTATGACCTGCTTCTTGAACTTGTTAAAGAGGGTTCAGTTCCTGTGTCCCGTATCGATGATGCAGTCAGCAGAATTTTGTTTGTCAAGATGAAACTTGGACTTTTCGAAAATGCATATCCTGACAAATCATATTTACCAAAATTTGCCACTGCTGAAAATACCCAGGCAAATCTTGAGGCAGCCCGTGAATCAATAGTCCTTCTTAAAAACAACAAAAACATCCTGCCTTTGGGCAAGGATAAAAAAGTATTTGTTACGGGACCCACCGCAGATATGTTATCAGTTTTAAATGGTGGCTGGACGATAACATGGCAGGGGAATGAAGAATCACTTATGCAAAGTGATAAAAAAACTGTTGTTAAAGCGATGATTTCCGAAGTATCGTCAAAAAATATAATCTACAATCCGGGTTGTTCTTTTGATAAAATGCTCGATGTTGACGATGCGGTTAAAAATGCAAAAGAATCTGATGTTATAGTTCTTTGTCTCGGTGAATCAGCATATTGCGAAACACCCGGCAACATCAACGATCTTACTCTTCCAAAAGCACAGTTGGACTACGCCAAAATGATGATTGCCACAGGAAAGCCTGTTGTACTTGTTATGATTGAAGGCAGACCAAGAATTATAACTGAAATTGCGGACAAAGTTGATGGAATCGTTGTGGCGTTTCTCCCCGGTATGCAGGGTGGTGTTGCCATTTCCGATGTATTGTATGGAGTTACCAATCCAAGCGGAAAACTCCCGATAACATATCCCAAATCTCCAAATGCCATTACACTTTACGATTATAAACCGATTGAATTTTTTGACGGCAATGGTTACAATCCACTTTATCCATTTGGACATGGTTTAAGTTATACTCAGTTTACATACTCTGATTTGAAGCTAAGTGCTGATAAAAT
>Ga0209570_1001073_pt1 | contig 17933 bp, 20 predicted proteins | sample EBPBio172007_DNA_FD_185861 | JGI IMG/M metagenome (GOLD analysis project Ga0209570, IMG submission 185861) | Wastewater treatment Type I Accumulibacter community from EBPR Bioreactor in Madison, WI, USA - Reactor 1_9/17/2007_ DNA (SPAdes)... | ecosystem: Engineered > Bioreactor > EBPR >... | reverse complement strand
CGGGTCGAAGCCCGCCTTGCCGCGGGCGATGCCGTAGAGGGCAGCGCCGGCTGCCAGACCCGCGATCACCTGGGTGATGACGTAGCCGGGCACGTCCTTCCACTCGAAGCGCTTCGCCACCGTCAGGCCGATCGTCACCGCGGGGTTGAAATGAGCCCCCGAGATGTGGCCGACGGCATACGCCATCGTCAGGACGGTGAGACCGAAGGCGAGGGCCACGCCGACGAAGCCGATGCCGAGGTGGATGCTCTGGCCGGCGACGACGTTGGGCGCGACGAAGCCCGCGGCGAACATGGCCGAGCCGCAGCCGCCGAAGACGAGCCAGAAGGTGCCGAGGAACTCGGCGCCGAGGCGTTGGGCGAGGGTAGGTGTCTCCATGGCGCCCAGTGTGACGGGTGTGACGGGAAATGGCGGGGCGCGCCACACGTAGGATTGAGCAATGGCTGAGAACACCAGACGCGTCCTGCTGGCGGCCCCACGTGGGTACTGCGCCGGCGTCGACCGGGCGGTCGTCACGGTCGAGAAGGCCTTGGAGCTCTATGGTCCGCCGGTCTACGTCCGCAAGGAGATCGTCCACAACAAGCACGTCGTCACGACCCTGGAGAAGCGTGGCGCGATCTTCGTCGACGAGACCGACGAGGTGCCCGAGGGTGCCACCGTCATCTTCTCCGCGCATGGCGTGGCGCCCATCGTCCACGAGGAGGCAGCCGCCCGTTCGCTGAAGACGGTCGACGCCACCTGCCCCCTGGTGACCAAGGTGCATCGCGAGGCCGTCCGCTTCGCCGATGCCGACTACGACATCCTGCTCATCGGTCACGAGGGCCACGAGGAGGTCGTCGGCACCTCCGGTGAGGCGCCCGACCACATCACGATCGTCGACGGACCGGCCGATGTCGCCAATGTCGGGGTCCGCGACCCGGAGAAGGTCGTCTGGCTGTCCCAGACCACCCTGTCGGTCGACGAGACGATGGAGACCGTGCGGTTGCTTCGGGAGAAGTTCCCCTCGCTCCAGGATCCGCCGTCCGACGACATCTGCTACGCCACTCAGAACCGTCAACTGGCCGTCAAGCAGATGGCCCGGGAGTGCGACCTGATGATCGTCGTCGGCTCGCGCAACTCCTCCAATTCCGTGCGTCTGGTCGAGGTCGCCCTCGAGCACGGGTCGCGGGCCGGGCACTTGGTCGACTATGCCGCCGAGATCGACGAGGGTTGGCTCGATGGCGTGAGCACCGTTGGTGTGACGTCGGGGGCCTCGGTGCCGGAGATCCTCGTGCGCGAGGTTCTGGAGTTCCTCTCCGACCGTGGCTTCGGTGACGTCCGGCCGGTCGTTGCCGCCGAGGAGTCGCTGATGTTCGCGCTGCCCAACGAGATCCGTCGTGATCTCAAGGCTGCCGGGATGAGCGACAAGATGATCCACGACGCCGCCTCGCTCGCCGATTCAGGGTCGCTGCACTGACCCGGTCGATCGCCTTTCCCTGACCTGGTCGATCCCGACTCCTGACCCCATCGCCTGCGCCCCTGCCCCCATCCCGAAGGACCCCATATGAAGATCGCCGTCGTCGTCGGCAGCACGCGCCCGGGCCGGGTCGGCCTGTCCGTCGCCGAATGGGTGCACGAGCACGCCGCCAAGCGCTCGGATGCCGACTTCGAACTTCTCGACCTCAAGCCCTTCGGGCTCGTTCTTCTCGAAGAGGAGACCGTCCCGGGAGCGGCCAACCGTCAGTACGAACGCGCCGAGACGCGCGCCTGGAGCGAGGCGGTCGACCGCTTCGACGGCTTCATCTGGGTGTCGCCCGAGTACAACCACGGCGTGCCCGCCGCCTTGAAGAATGCCTTTGACGTGCTCTACCCGGAGTGGAACCACAAGGCCTTCGGCATCGTGGGATACGGGGCGGACTGTGGCGTGCGAGCGACCGAGCACTGGCGCCAGATCATCGCCAATGCGCGCGGCGTTGTCGTGCGCGCCCAGGTGTCCCTGTCGTCCTTCCACGACTGGACCGACGGGGTCTTCACTCCGGACCAGAGGCGAGTCAAGGAACTGACCACCGTCCTGGACCAGGTGGTCCAGATGACCGAGGTCCTGGCCCCGCTGCGTCAGCCGACTTCCTGAGCCGCACTCCCCGAGTCCGGCGTCAGTCCGAGGTCCAACTCGGGTCGTGCGTCCTGGGCGACGGCGGCGTCGATCAGCTCGGCCGCGGTGAGCACGCGGGGTGTGGCGTCCAGTGGGGCCGTGTCGGGCAGCCGGGTCGACACGATGCCGAGGTCGTTCATCCGTCGGGCCGAGACCAGGACCCGTGATTCCATCGTCCCGACGAAGGCGTTGTACGCCTCGACGCTGCTCGTGAGCGACCGGCCGAGCCTGGCGGTGTGCTCGCCGAGGGTGGAGAGCCGGGCGTAGAGGTCGCGTCCCAGCCGCGACACCTCGGCAGCACTGGCCGTCACGGCATCCTGTTGCCAGGCCAGTGCGGCTGTCCGCAGGAGCGCCAGGAGGGTGGCCGGTCCCACGAGGGCGACTTTGCTGTCGAGGGCCCATTCGTGGAGGGCCGGATCGCGGGCCAGGGCCGCGGCGAGCACGGCATCGCTCGGCACGAAACACACGACGAGCTCGGGGGTGGCCTCGAAGGCCGACCAGTACTCCTTGCGCGCCAGCCCGGCCACGTGGGCCCGGAGCGCCCGCGCGTGATCGGCGAGCAGGTCGTCGCGAGCCTCCTCGTCGAGCCCGTCCGCCTGGGCGTCGAGGAAGGCCATCATCGGTGCCTTCGCGTCGACCACGAGTTGGCGGTGGCCGGGAAGTCGGACCACGACGTCGGGGCGCACCACCGCCCCGTGGATGGTGGTCGTGCTCACCTGCTCATCGAAGTCGCAGCGCGCGAGCATGCCGGCCAACTCGAGCACCCTGCGCAACTGCACCTCACCCCACGCTCCGCGCACGGTCGAGGAGCGCAGCGACCCGACCAGATTGGCCGTCGTCCGCGACAACTCGCCCGTGCCGCTCTCGACCCGCCGCAGTGCCTGGTGGATCGACCCGAACTGCTCCGCCCGCTCCCGCTCCAGCCCGCTCACTTGGGCCTCCACCCGCCCCAACGTGTCGCGCAGCGGTGCCAGCAGGGCGGCGGCCTCCTGGTCCTGCGCCAACGCGGCCTCCAGGTCATCGACCCGCTCCCGCAGCAGTGCTGCCTCGGTGGTCGCGGCGGCGAGGCGCGCGGCATACCCCACCCGCGCGATGAGAAAGCCGACGAGCCCCGCGCAGGCGGTGAGGACCGCGACGATCGGAATCTCCATGCCCCCGACTCTGGCACCACCCACCGACAGTCCTGGTCAGGAGCGCAGCAGCACAACGGCCAGGGTGAGCATGACCAAGCCGATGAGGGTGTCGAGAACCTGCCAGGTCCGGGGGCGGGAGAGCGGTCCCGAGAGCGCGCGCGCGCCGAACCCGAGCGTGGTGAACCACGCGATCGACGCGATCCCGGCACCGGCGGCAAACCACCAGCGACCGGTGACCCCGTGCTGGTTGGCGATGTTGCCGAGCATGAGCACCGTGTCGAGGTAGACGTGCGGGTTGAGGAAGGTGAGCGCGAGCGTGGTGGTGATGACCGATCCCCGGGAGCGGCTCGGGGGCTGCCCGCCGCCGAGCGCGCCCGCGTGACGTGCCGACCACAGCGAGCGGATCCCGAACCACGCGAGGTATGCCGCGCCGAGCCATTTCATGCCCGTCAGGATCGCCGGATGGTCGCCGATCAGAGCACCGAGGCCTGCGGTGCCGATGACGACGAGGAGCAGGTCGGCAAGGGCACAGATCGTGACGATCACTGCGACGTGATCGCGGGCCAGGCCCTGACGGAGGACCCAGGCGTTCTGGGCGCCGATGGCGACGATCAGGCCGAAGCCGGTCAGCAGGCCGGGGAGCAGGTGGGCGGTGAGCACGTCGCCAACGGTAAGGAGAAGGCGTTGATGCAGTCCAGCAAAGAATTCTTGCTCTGCATTAGCTTTGCTTCATGAATCATGAGCACTTGCGAACCCTCATGGCGATCGTCGACGAAGGGTCCTTCGAGGGGGCGGCCGAAGCGCTCGGCATCACGCCGTCCGCGGTCAGTCAGCGCGTCAAGGCGCTCGAGACCGACGTGGGTCGGGTCGTCGTCCAGCGCGTGACCCCGCCGCGACCCACCGTGGCCGGCGAAACCCTGCTGCGGCTGGCGCGCCACCAGCAGGTCCTCCTGGCCGAGGCGCGCGCAGAACTCGACGAGTCACCCGGTCGGCTCGCCCTGGGCGTCGCGGTCAATGCCGACTCCCTGGCCACCTGGTTCGGGGAGGTCCTCACCGAGATCGCCGCTTGGGACGATGTGGTGCTCCGACTGAGGGTCGACGACCAGGCCCACACGCGAGCGCTGCTGCGCGGCGGCGACGTCCTCGCGGGCGTCACCGATCAGGCCCAACCCGTCGCCGGGTGCCGAACGGTCCCGCTGGGGGAGATGGTCTATCGACCGGTCTGCTCGCGCGCCCTTGCCGAGCGCCACCGCGACGGCCGCGGCGTGCAGTGGGCGACACTGCCGGTGGTGCGGTTCAACGTCAAGGACGACCTGCAGGCCGCCCATCTGGCCGCGCGGGGTGCCAGCGCCGAGGTGGTCCACGAGGTGCCGGCCAGTGAGGCCTTCGCGCAGGCGGTGCTCGCCGGCCTGGGCTGGGGCATGCTGCCCGAGCAGCAAGCCACCCCGGCCGATCTGGCTCGGCACGACTTGGTCGTCCTACCCGGCCGTCCGGTCAGAGTGGCCCTGCAGTGGCAGGTCTGGCACCTCGGATCGCCGCGGCTCCATCGGCTGACCGAGACGGTGGTCGAGGTGGCACGGCGTCGGCTCGCGCAGGCCGCTGGGTAATCTCGCCCCATGAGCGAGCGCCCGGACCTGTCCACCGACGAGGGCCGCCGCTCCTTCATCGGCTACCTCAACGATCGGCTGCCCCGCAAGCGCGCCATCGCCCAGGGCGTGCTCCGCAATGCCGTTGGTGAACTGCTCCTGTGCGAACTCACCTACAAGAAGGAATGGGACCTTCCCGGCGGCGTCGTCGACCCGGGCGAGTCACCTGCCACCTGCGTCGAGCGTGAGGTTCGTGAGGAACTCGGCCTCACCCTCACTGCCGGCGCACTCCTGGCCGTCAACTGGCTGCCGCCCTACCGTGGCTGGGACGACGCCGTTCTGTTCCTCTACGACCTCGGCACCCTCCGGGACGACCTCGACCCCTCGCTCTTTCTCCGCCGCGAGATCAAGGATGCCCACTGGGTCGCCATGACCGACGTGGATTCTCACCTCGCGCCGTATGCCGCGCGGATGCTGGCCTCGGCCGCGGAAGCCGAGCACACGGCATACCTCGAGGACGGGGTGGCCCGGTGAGCAAGCGCACCTTCTGGATTGCCCTCGGCCTGGCCTTCGCGGCGCTCTTCCTGCTGCCGTCGTTCTTCGTCGGGCTGCTTGCGGTCGTCAACGGGTTGGGCACCGGCAACGGGCGGCTGGCCACCACGGGGGCGGCCTTCGCCGGCGTGGCCATGGTGCTGTCCGGTGTCATCGGGTGGCTGGTCCGGCGCTCGCGCCCACGCGACTAAACTCTTGCTCTCGTGGCACTCACCATCGGAATCGTCGGGCTCCCCAACGTCGGCAAGTCGACGATGTTCAACGCCCTCACCAAGAACAACGTCCTGGCCGCGAACTACCCGTTCGCGACGATCGAGCCCAATGTCGGTGTCGTCCCGCTGCCGGACGCACGCCTGACCCGGCTCGCGGAGATCTTCGGCTCGGAGAAGATCCTCCCCGCCACGGTGTCCTTCGTCGACATCGCCGGCATCGTCAAGGGCGCGTCCGAGGGGGAGGGGTTGGGCAACAAGTTCCTCGCCAACATCCGTGAGGCCGACGCGATCTGTCAGGTGGTGCGGGCCTTCGAGGACGGTGACGTCGTCCACGTCGACGGCCGGGTCTCGCCCGAGAGCGACATCGAGACCATCCACACCGAGCTCATCCTCGCCGACCTGCAGACCCTCGAGAAGGCCGTCGCGCGCCTCGAGAAGGAGAGCCGGATCAAGAAGGAGAGCAAGCCGGCCTACGACAATGCCGTTGCGGCACAGAAGGTTTTGGAGGAAGGCAAGACCTTGTATGCCGCGGGGTCGGCTGCCGGGGTCGACATGGAGTTGGCGTCGGGGCTGGGGCTGCTCACGACCAAACCCTTCATCTATGTGTTCAACCTCGACGAGGACCAGCTCGCGGACACGGCCCTGCACGAGCGGCTGGCGGCATCGGTCGCGCCGGCCGATGCGGTCTTCCTCAACGCCAAGCTCGAGATGGACCTCATGGACATGTCGCCCGAGGACCAACTGGAGATGCTGGAGGGCTTCGGGGCCAGCGAGTCGGGGCTGGATCAGTTGGCGCGCACCGGTTTTCACACCCTGGGGTTGCAGACCTACCTGACGGCCGGGCCCAAGGAGTCGCGGGCCTGGACGATCCGTCAGGGCTGGACGGCGCCGCAGGCGGCGGGGGTGATCCACACCGACTTCCAGAAGGGCTTCATCAAGGCCGAGGTGGTGTCCTTCGACGACCTCGACGCGGCCGGATCGATGGCTGCGGTCAAGGCCGGCGGCAAGGCGCGCCTCGAGGGCAAGGACTACGTGATGCAGGACGGCGACGTGGTCGAGTTCCGAAGCGGATTAACATCAGGCGGCAAGAAGTGACAGCCTCTGGGCTGGCCTGATTGGGACTTGTCACTGGCTCATGATGCCTGATAGGCCATGAGCGCTCGGCGGCGCACGCCGCTAACGTGGCCCTTATGTCCGTCCCCTGCCGCGGCCTCGACGCGATGACCGCGATCACCGGGTTCTCAGGTGAGGCCCTGCACGCTCTCGCGGTGGACGGCAAGTTGAAGCGTCCCGGGTTTGATGCCGCCTCTTTGTGAGTTCGAGAGGATGGAGCATGCCCAAGAAGATCAGCCCCGAGATGAAGGCTCGGGCGGTGCGGATGGTCCTGGAGCATCGGGACGACTATCCGTCGGTGAGGGCGGCCGCGCAGGCAGTGGCCAAGCAACTCGGCCTGGGCCCAGAAACGGTGCGTCGTTGGGTCGTGGACGCCGAGGTTGATGCCTGGGACCCGGCCGGGAACCACGACCGCCGAGCAGGCCGAGATCAAGGCCCTCAAGGCGAAGATCCGCCGGCTCGAGGAGGACAACCGGATCCTGCATGTCAACGGCAAGCGCATCTTGACCCCGCCCTGTGCCGCCAAGGGGTCAGTTTTCACGTGCCGTCGACACCCCGTCGGGATCACCGATGTGACTCAGGGCTGGGTGTATCGGGGCACCGCGGCCTCTCCAGCGCGTTCTTCCGTCGGTGTTGCCGCAAAACTGAGTCACGCGTCCTGAAGAACGTCGAACACCTCCCCTGCAACTGCTTCGTCGCCGGAACGGCCGTCCAGACGAGCAAGGGCGCAACACTGATCGAGAAGGTACGACCTGGCGACCAGGTGTGGGCCAAGAACCTGACCACGAGTGAGAACGAGCCCCGGCCCGTGACCGGCTTGTTCCACAAGACCGCCGCCACGCTCATGACGATCACCCTCGCCACCGGCGGCACGGTCGTGGTCACCCAGGAACACCCGTTCATGGCTTAAGGGGAAGGCTGGGTCCTCTCCGGCAACCTCCACGTCGGAGACCACCTCACCCAACGAGTCGGCGGCACCGCCACCCTGCGCGGGTGCACCGACGAGGTGTATGCCGGGTTGTCCCGGACCGCGACCACCAACGCCTCGGCCGCGTCGTCGGCGCTGTCCGCCGAAGGCGTGCCGCACCGGGTGCCGTGGGCGGGCTCGATGTTCTCGATCTTCTTCCGCGAGGGGGAGGTGCGTGACTACGACGACGCGGTCGGTGCCGTCCTGGCGGCGTTGCCGCACGCAGCCCGCGCTGCCGCACGGGCGGAGGCCTGACGTGGACGGAGAGCGGCACAGACGCGTGCGGAGCCGGTGTCCGGTCAGTCGGCCGGAACGCTCCACCAGGACAGCGGGCCGAGCGGTGGGTGCCCGGCGACGGCCCCGACGACAGCGATCGGCAGCTCCGGGGCATCGAGGGGGACGACGGTCTCGGCGCTGACCTCGACGTCCCTCATTTCTCGAGCCAGGCCGTCGCCGTCCCGCTTGACGACAGCCTCCTTCAGGCACCATCGGGTCGTGAACCAGCGCAGGCGCGTGGCCTCGGACCCCGCCTCAGTGCGGGGCAACGAGGCCAGCACCTCGGACTCCGTGGCCGACAAAACGCTCGGGGCCAGGTCGAGCAGGCTGGGTCGATCGCTGACCGTCTCGATGTCGACGCCGAGCGCACCGTCCTGACTGACGCCAACGAGCACCCATCCGCCGCTGTGGCTGACCGAGAACTGGGGAGCGCCGACCACGCCGACCCGGGGCTTGCCGTGCCGATCCGACCCGCACCGGAGGCAGTCCTGCACGATCGGGATCTCGCGCGCCGGCAACCCGGTGGCGGCAGCGACGAGCCGGCGCACGAGCGCCCGCCCGACGACGAATTCGCCGCGGGACTGCTCATGACGGAAGGCGTCGGCTCGGGCCCGCTCCGCAGTGGTCAGCAGGTGAGCCGCGCCGGGCCAGCGGTCGCCGGTGGACAGGACCAGGTGGATGCCCGGTCGACGCAGGGCGTCCGCGGAGGCGATCGGTGGGGAGGGCGCCACCCTCGTCACCTCTCGTGGCGACGGCGACCGGCGGTCAGCGCGTGCATGGCCAGGTCGGCCACGTGGTCCACCACGCGACGTCGCTGCTCGGTCACGAAGAAGTGCCCGCCCCGGAACTGGGTGACGCCCCGAAAGTCATTGGAGTATGCCGCCCAGCCCGCCATCTGGTCCGCGGGCGCGACCGGGTCACTGCGGCCGGCCAAGACCGACAGTGGGAGGTCGAGGGCAACCGGGTGGTCCCGGCGATAGCGGTCGCACAGCGTGAGGTCGGCCCGCAGGGGCGGGAAGGTCAGCCTGCGCAGGTCCGCGTCCTCGATGAGCTGCTGCTCGGTGCCACCCCAGTCGACCAGGGTGGCGGCCAGTTCGTCGTCGGAGTAGTCCCGAGAGGCCCGAGCAGTGCGCACGTGTGGCGGTGGGCAGCCCGAGACGACCAGGGCGGTGGGTGGTCGACCCTGCGTGGACAGGGCCAGCGACAGTTCGTAGCCGATGAGTGCGCCCATGCTGTGACCGAACACCACGAGGGGGCGGCTATCCGTCGTGACTTCGGCGACCACCTCGTCAACCAGCCGTCCGGGGTCGACGTTGAGCGGTTCGCCCGAGCGGTGGCGGCGACCCGCGGGAGTGGCCCCCCAGACCTCGAGCGCACCGGCGAGGTCACCCGACCACGCGGCATACACATCACCGCTCGCCCCCGCATGAGGCAGACAGACCAGCCGCGTCGGCGCACCGGCTGGCCCCAAGAGGGTCAGGCAACTCATCCGTCTGCGGCCGCCGGACGATCCGATTGGGGGGTCCGAGCCTGCGGATGCCCCGTGTGCCTGCCCTCGTGATCGGGTCGGTCGTGGGCGGGCAGGAAGAGGAAGGCAGCGATGGAGGCGAGGAGGCAGGCGGCGGCCACCACATAGCAGCCGACGCGCAGGCCCTCCATGAAGGCGTCGCCGACCGCGCTGATCGCCGGGCTGGAGACCGCGGCCGGGAGCTGCTTGCTGATCGACATGGCAGCACCGACCGAATCCTTGGCAGCCCCGAGGACATCGCGGGGAACCTGCAGGGGGGTCCACAGCTCGGTCAGCCGGTCGGCGTACCACGAACTCATCACCGATCCGACCACGGCGACCCCGAGGGCGCCGCCAACTTCACGGGTGGTGTCGTTGACGGCGGAGCCCACACCGGACTTGGCGGCCGGCAGCGCGGCCAGGATGGCATCGGTCGCGGGCCCGGTGGCCAGGCCCATCCCCGCCGCCATCAAGGCCATGCACGGCACGATGAATGTCCAGTAGGGCGAGTCCGTCTGGGCCCGTGACGCGAGGAGGAAGCCTGCTGCGCTGACCGCCATCCCGCCGCCCACGAGGAGTTTGGTGCCGAGCCGCGAGGTCAGGACCATGGCCAGCGGGGACATGGCGCCCATGATCAACGCATAGGGCAGTGTCGCCAGCCCGGCCGTGAGTGCGTCCCAGCCGATGACGATCTGGAAGTACAGCGTGATCATGAAGATGAAGCCGAACAGCCCGAAGAAGGCCATCGCCGTCGTCGCAGAGGCCGCGCTGAAGCGTGGATTTCGGAAGAACCGGATCTCGAGCAGGGGTGACTGGCTGCGCACCTCCCAGACCACGAAGAGCGTCAGCAGGAGCGCGGCCCCGACGAAGCCGAGGACGCTGGTCCGGCTGGCCCAGCCGTGACCGGGGGCCTCGATGATGGTCCAGACCAGCAGCCCGATTCCCAAGGTCGAGGTGACGGCACCGACGAGGTCGAACCGGCCCGGCTCCGGATCGCGCGACTCAGGCACCAGGAGCGCCCCCGCGATCAGGGCGATCACGATGACCGGCACGTTGACCAGGAAGATCGATCCCCACCAGAAGTGCCGCAAGAGCGCACCGCCCGCGACCGGGCCGAGGGCGATCGCCAGCCCGGACACTCCCGCCCAGACCCCGATCGCGATGGCGCGCTCCTGGCGGTCGCGGAAGACCTGGGGGACGGTGGCCAGGGTCGATGGATAGACCATGGCAGCGGCCACCCCCATGACCCCACGGGCACCGATCAAGGAGTGGGCACTCCCGGCCCAGGCGGCAACGAGCGACGCGGCCGCGAAGAGCACCAGCCCGGCCTGCAGCACCCGGTGCCGCCCGATCCGATCCCCGATGTTGCCGGCCACCAGGAGCAGTCCGGCGAACACCATCGAATAGGCATCGACGATCCACTGGAGCTGGGAGGTGGTGGCGTTGAGTTCTGCCGACATCGTCGGCAGCGCAACGTTGACGATCGTGTTGTCGATGGCCACGAGCAAAACGCTGAGGCACAGGACGGCGAGCACCCACCACCGATGCGGGTGGGTCGTCTCCGGCGCGTGGGCGGTGCTCAACGTGGTCGCTCCGCGGAGAAGCCGGCGGATGCCAGGTGTCGGTCCAGGATCGGGCTCCATCCGGTGAGTTCGCGGGCCGCCTCGGCGAGCATCCGGAACTCGGTGTCCCTGGTCGAGAGCACGTGGGGCTCGAGGGCCAGCGTGCCCAACTCTCCGCGCAACTGTCGTTGCCAGTACGGCACCGAGATCAGGCGTGGCACCTGCGTGAAGATGACTTTCAGCGGGGTCGGGATGACGGGGGTGCCGAGCCGGGACAGGGCCTGGAATCCGTCGCGGACCGCGAGGACCATCTGGGACGTGGCGGCCCGATCTCGGCCCAGCGTCGTGCTGTCACCGGATCGCAGGATCGCGGCCCCGATCCCGGCGATGAACACGGCGTGGGTCGCCAGCCAGGCGACCGGGTCATCGACCGTGTCGACAGTGAATCCCGCACCGCGCAGGTCGGCGACGACCGCCTGCTCACGCCCGCCCGCGCGCCCGATCGTGGTGGGTTGCTGTTTGACCTCGTGGTAGGTGACTCCGTCGGGGCCACGGGTGCCGCCCACGCCGGAGAATCCCAGGATGGTGCGCTCCCGGCCGAGTCGGTCGGCCACCGGGCGGGCCTCACCGGCGAGATTGACGAGCGTCACGACGACCCGGGCCGGGACGCGTTCGAGGAGGGGCAGTGCGGACTCGACCTGGTCGGCCCGGACGGCGAGATAGGCGACATCCACCTCGCCGGGCAGGTCTGCTGGGTCTGCGACGATGTCGACGTCCGGCGTCGAGGTGCGTCCGTCCCGATGCAGGCGCACCCCCTCGCGCGTCAGGTCCGTCAGCGTCGCCCCGCGGGCGATGAGGTGGACCCGGTGCCCGGCCTCCGCGAGGCGGCCTGCGTAGACCTGCCCGACCACACCGGCTCCGACCACCGCCATCGACCGTTGCTGTGTCATGCGAGCAGCGCCACCTTGCCGACAGTGCCGCGGTCGGCAAGCGCCTGGTGCACGGGAGCGCCGGTGGCGTCGCGCACGATCCGCGCCGCGGAGTCGCGGCGCATAGTCCCGTCGCGGGCGTCTCTCGGGGTGAGGATCGAGTACCCGGCATACCTCGGATTGCGCAGGATGCCCTGCACCGTGCTCGGGTTCCATGGCCGCTCGGGCGGCACCGGACGCTCCGGCAAACCCTCCCTCGCCCGGGCCTCATTCCGCTCCCGCATTAGCGTCGTCCGAAAAGACGGCAAGGCGGGGACAGCGGGCACGTCCGGGCCTGTCACCCCCAACAGAGCCCGCGCGATGGACCTGAGGCTGGCACCCGCATTGAAGGCGGTGAAGATCGCGCGCACGGCCTCCGCTTCGCCCGCACGCACCGTTCCATCAAGCGAGTAGCCCAGCGCGCGCACCCCCTTCGGAGGGCGACCCATGGCTGCACGCTGCCGGTGAGCGCGACTCTGCCGGGCTGATTTTCGCTCCACCTCAGCCCGCGCGACCGCGGCCTTCACTCGCGCGAAAAGCCGTCCGCTATCGGTGCCGAGGTCCGCCTCCCCGTTGGCGGTGACGATCCGCAGCCCTCGGCTCTCGGCGCGATCTATCCAGTCCTCCAACTGGCGCGGTTGGCGCGTGAGACGGTCCAAGTCCCAGCAGACGAGGGCGTCCCATTCGCGGGCGTCGAAATCGCGGACAAGCCGGTCATACGCGGGTCGGTTCACGCTCGCATCAGTGGCGGAGATCGACTGATCGGTGTAGACATGCTCTGGCGCAACAGTCCATTTGTGCTGTGCCACAACGTTTTCGCAGTCTTCACGCTGTCGCTCGATGGCGAGGCCATCGAGTTCGCGGTCTTGGCTAATGCGCAGGTAGATGGCTGCCCGCAGGGGGGCGTCGGCAACCTCACGCATCATGTAATTCTATCGCGTAACGTGGTGGAGTTCCGTTTCAACGTCTAGCGTTATTGACGCCTTGCGGTACGTCTGACTCCGTCTGGACCGACGCCGGATGACTGACAGGCTCTACCCGCCGATCCATCCTGACGAGATCCTTCAGGAGGACTTCCTCGACGGGTTCGGGATCACTCAGCACAAGCTGGCCGTGTCCATCGGGTGCCCCCGAGGAGGAGCAACGAGATCGTCCACGGCAAGCGACGGATCTCGGCCGATACTGCACTGCGCTTGGACCACTCCTTTGCGACCGACCCGCAGTTCTGGATCAACCTGCAGGCCCGATACGACCTTGAGTTCGAGAAGGACGGGACGCTCTCGGGGACTGCTCGACAGCATTCAGCCGCTGCGGACCGCATGAGCCGACTCGTCGTGGTCTGCGGCTTTCCAGGGACAGCCGTGGTGTCAGCGCTGGTTGCGCGGGTGCTGCCGAGCGGTGCGCTCGTTGCCGCGCCGGTAGTTGCCGGTCAGGCGCGCCATCAGCTCTTGGCCGTCACCCTCGCCGACGGACTCGACGAACTCCCGCGCCCGTGCCCCGCGCAGCACCGTCGCCGCGCGGCCGCGGTGCGTGATGACGACGCTGCCGTCGCCACGCCGCGCCCACTCGAAGTCGCTGGGTCTTCCCACGGGCCCATCGTCCACGCCCGCGCCTCCTGTGCGCCACCGGATTGCGGCCCTACAGTCGGCAGCGTGACGACACGCGCCCGCCTCTGGCTCGCCTTCGCGCTCGGCCTGGCCGCCACGACCATCCTGTATGCCGCGCGCCTGGGTCCGCTCGAAGCCGTCCTCTCCTCGCGTGGGCACGGAATTGTGAGCCTCGAACTTGCCTTCAGCCGGGGCCGATTCGAGCGGATCATCGCCGACTGGGGCGCTGTCGGCACGTCGGCCGCGATCGACCAGACCTGGTGGGATTTCGTCTGGATCCCCTGCTACTGCCTGGCCCTGTTCAGTGCCGTCCGTCTGGCTGCCGTCGGACCGGGTCGCTGGGTGCAGGGGGCACTGGTGGCTGTGCCGGTGGCCGGCGCCTGTGACGTGCTTGAAAATGTCGCCCTGTTGCGAGCCTTGCATGTCGGACCCTCGGGCCTGGTCGTCCCCGTCGGTTCACTGCTGGCTGCCACCAAGTTCGCGCTCCTCGTCCTGGCCCTCCTCGCGATCGTCAGGGGCCTCCTCGAGCGTCGGCGCCACCACGTGGGCAACCGATGACGGTCACTGTCATGGGCCCTGTCCATCCCCCGCTCACGAAGAGCGACCCCTCAACCCTTGCGTCCGGCGCGATGACGGCATGGCAACCATCGTGCCGGACGCAAGGGGAGGTGAGGTGGAGCCTCAGTCGCGCAGGGCCGCGTGGCGCAGGTAGGGGCGGAACTCCTCGACGTCGTCGAAGCGCTCGCGCGCATCGTCGGTCGACAGGGTCGGCGGGACGATGATCTTGTCGCCGGCCTTCCAGTCCACCGGCGTCGAGCAGGCCGCGCGGTCGGTCGTCTGCAGCGCGTCGACCGAGCGCAGGATCTCCTCGAAGTTGCGGCCCACTGACTTCGGGTAGGTCATCGTCAGCCGGACCTTCTTGGCCGGGTCGATGATGAAGACCGAGCGCACCGACGAGGTGTCGCCCTGGTTCGGGTGGATCATGTCGTAGAGCGCGGCGACCCTCTTGTCCGGGTCGGCGACGATCGGGTAGTCGAGCGAGGCCGAGGCGAACTCCTCGATGTCCGGCTTCCACCGCTGGTGGTCCTCGACCGAGTCCACCGAGAGGGCGATGGGCTTGACTCCGCGGTCGGCCCACGCAGCGGCCAACTGGCCAACGCGGCCGAGTTCGGTCGTGCAGACGGGCGTGAAGTCGGCCGGGTGCGAGAAGAGCACGACCCAGGAGTCGCCGGCCCAGTCGTGGAAGGACAGCTCACCCTCGGTGGTGTCCGCAGTGAAGTCCGGGGCTTCGTCGCCGAGGTGCAGTCCCATGGTGGTCCTTTCGTGTGCGGTCTGCGCCCGCCGCGGGCGCTCGCTCACCACCCTGCCAAGGTATGCCGCGGGCGCGAGCGGTCGTCTCAGTCCTCGACCGTCCTGAGACGGCGCTGCGGTGTGACGGGTGTGAGCCATGGTGCAGATGTGTCCACTAGGTGACGCCCAGCGCCTGACCCCCACGCACGCAGAGGTATGCCGCGGCCCCCCGGCCCCGCGGCATACCTCTCCTTCCGAGTGGCGTGGAGCCCCGCCACGACACGTCTTTGGCAGGATGACCTCATGTCTTCAGAGCCCTCGTCAACGTTGACCGAGTTGGCATCGGCCTTCGGGATCGCCACCGACTTCTGGGACTGGCAGGGCCAGCACACAATCGTGTCGGCGCAGAGCATCCGTCAGGTGCTCGCAGCCCTGGGAGTGGATGCCTCGACCGACGAGGCGGCCGCCCATGCGCTCGCCGATCGCCGGTTGTTGCCCTGGCGCCGGGTGCTTCCCCCCACAGTGGTGATGCGTGAAGGGTGGACCCCGTGGGTGCCCGTCCACCTGCCTCACGGCTCGGACGTCCGCCTCGACATCGCACTGGAGACCGGGGAGACCCGCGCCGTCGACCAGGTCGACCACTGGGTGGAGCCACGTGAGATCGACGGCGCCCTCATCGGTGAGGCGACCTTCGAGCTTCCCGGCGACCTGCCGACCGGTTGGCACCGGCTGCGCGCGACAGTGGGGCAGTCCGTCGTCGAGGCGACCCTCATCGTCACACCCGGGCGTCTGAGCCTTCCCGCCGGCCTGGACCAGCGTCGGGCGACCGGACTGATGGCCCAGCTCTATCAAGTGCGGTCCTCGCGCAGCTGGGGAGTCGGCGACCTCGGGGACCTCGCGACCCTGGCGACCTGGGGTGCCGAGCGACTCGGTGCGGACTTCGTCCTCGTCAACCCGCTGCATGCGGCCGAGCCGATCACGCCGATGGAGCCGTCGCCCTACCTGCCGACCACCCGGCGCTTCGCCAACCCGCTCTATCTGCAGGTGGAGGACATCCCCGAGACCGCCCGCCTCGATGACGATGCGGCTGCCCGCGTGCAGGCACTGGCTGCTGCAGCGCGTCCCCTCAACGACTCTGCACTGATCGACCGCGACGGCTGTTGGACCGCCAAGCGGGAGGCCCTCGAGCTCATCCATGCTGTCGGGCTCACCGGCCGGCGGGCTGCTGACTATGAGCGCTATGTCGCGGAGGAGGGGCAGGGCCTGGCGGACTTCGCCACGTGGTGCGCGATCGTCGACGTGCACGGGCTGCCGTCGCAGGGGTGGCCGGAGGGCCTGGCCTCACCAGCCGCGCACGGCGTCGACGACTTCCGGGTCGAGCAGGCCGACCGGATCGACTTCCACTGTTGGATGCAGTGGGCGTTGGACCGTCAACTCGGTGAGGTCCAGCGGCGCGCCAAGGATGCGGGCATGGCCCTCGGGGTGATCCACGACCTCGCCGTCGGGGTGCACCCCCATGGCGCGGACGCCTGGGCGCTGCGGCATGCCCTCGCCCAGGGCGTGACCGTCGGCGCACCACCTGACCAGTTCAACCAACTCGGGCAGAACTGGTCGCAGCCCCCCTGGCGTCCCGATGTCCTCGCCGAGCTCGGTTACGCACCTTTCCGCGACATGGTGCGAACGGTGCTGCGAGACAGTGGCGGCATCCGCGTCGACCACATCATCGGGCTCTTCCGGCTGTGGTGGATCCCCGAGGGCGGATCACCGGGGGAGGGCACCTACGTGCGCTACGACCATGAGGCCCTCATCGGGATTCTCGCCCTCGAGGCCGAGCGCGCCGGTGCCCTCGTCATCGGGGAGGACCTCGGGGTTGTCGAGCCGGCAACGCGCACCTACCTCTTGGAGCGCGGGCTGCTCGGCACGAGCATCATGTGGTTCGAGTGGGCCGACGGTGAACCGCTGCCGCCCGAGGGCTATCGCGAGTTGTGCCTGTCGAGCGTGACGACGCATGACCTGCCGCCCACGGCCGGTTACCTCGCACTGGAGCACGTCGAGGTCCGTGAGCGACTGGGTCTGCTCACCCGGTCTGCCGAGGAGGAGCGTGCCGCCGAGGCTCGCTCGATCGCGCACGTGCGCCAGGCCCTCATCGAGCGCGGAGTGCTCGGTGCGGACAGTGACGACGCGGACATGATTGCGGCCATGCACGCCTGGTTGGCGCAGAGCCCCAGCCGGCTGCTTGCCTACTCCTTGGCTGACCTGGTCGGTGACCGTCACGCGGTCAACCAACCGGGCACCAACCGCGAGTACCCCAACTGGTGCGTCCCCCTCACCGGACCCGACGGACAGGTGCTCAGCCTCGAGGCGATCATGCAGGCCCCTGGTGTCGAGCGGTATGCCGCGGCCATGCGCCCCTGAGGTCGGCGGGCATCCGCGTCGAGGCTGCCCCGTCAGGACCCAGCGTTCAGGACGTCGCGTTCAGGACCTGGCGCTCGGGATCAGGGCCAAGAATCTGTCTGCGAAGGCGGTCCACGTCGAGCGCAAGGTGGGCTCCGCGGCATACGCGCTGCTCACCTGCTCGGCCGTGGCACCCGACCATGCCGAGAAGATCGCGCCCGTGACCTCGGGGTGGAACTGCACCCCCCAACTCAAGGGACCGAACCGGGCTGCCTGGGTGCGCCCATCGTCCGTGCGCGCGAGAATGGTTGCCCCAGAGGGGTTCTCGAGCGCGACGTCATCGTTGTACTGGATCGCGTAGTGTCCGTCAGTCCCCGTCAGGAGCGGGTCGGCGTGTCCGCTCGGCGTCAGGCCGATGGGAGTGAGCCCGATGGCCCGCCCCGATGGATTGCGGCCCACCACTCCGCCCATGGCGACGGTGAGCAACTGGTGGCCCAGACAGATCCCGAGCACCGCCTGCTCGCCGCGACGAGTGGTGTCGGCCAGCAGTGCCTTCGTCCGCGTCAGCCAGCCATGCTCGGCATCGTCGTTGGCACCCATGTAGCCGCCGAGGACGACGAGGGCGTCATGCTCGC
>Ga0209570_1001068_pt1 | contig 18051 bp, 16 predicted proteins | sample EBPBio172007_DNA_FD_185861 | JGI IMG/M metagenome (GOLD analysis project Ga0209570, IMG submission 185861) | Wastewater treatment Type I Accumulibacter community from EBPR Bioreactor in Madison, WI, USA - Reactor 1_9/17/2007_ DNA (SPAdes)... | ecosystem: Engineered > Bioreactor > EBPR >... | reverse complement strand
CGTGCAGTCATCGACGATAGTTGGTGCGGCCTTCGAGAATGAACTGCTTGGCGTACTCACCGTTCTGGATACGCTTCAGCGCTTCGCGCATGGCAGCGCGTGAAGTTTCGTTGATCACTTCCGGTCCGGTCACGTATTCGCCATATTCCGCGTTGTTGGAAATGGAGTAGTTCATGTTGGCGATACCGCCTTCGTACATCAGGTCGACAATCAACTTCAGTTCGTGCAGGCATTCGAAATAAGCCATTTCCGGCGCATAACCGGCTTCCACCAGGGTTTCGAAGCCCATTTTGACCAGTTCGACCGCACCGCCACACAGAACGGCCTGCTCACCGAACAGGTCGGTTTCGGTTTCTTCGCGGAAATTGGTTTCGATGACGCCGCCCTTGGTGCCACCGTTGGCGGCCGCGTAGGAGAGCGCGATATCCTTGGCCTTGCCGGACTTGTCCTGATACACCGCGATCAGCGACGGCACGCCGCCACCCTTGAGGTACTCGGAACGGACGGTGTGACCCGGGCCCTTCGGCGCAATCATGATCACGTCGACATCCGTACGGGGCACCACCTGGTTGTAATGCACGTTGAAGCCATGGGCAAAAGCCAGCGCAGCACCCTTCTTCAGATTCGGTTCGACTTCTTCCTTGTAAACGGCCGGAATGTTCTCGTCCGGCAGCAACATCATGACGACATCGGCACCCTTGACCGCCTTGGCGATTTCCTCGACCTTGAGGCCGGCAGCTTCGGCCTTCTTCCAGGAGGCCCCATCCTTGCGCAGGCCAACTGTAACCTTGACCCCGGAATCCTTCAAATTCTGGGCGTGGGCGTGGCCTTGCGAACCGTAACCGACGATGGTGACCTTCTTGCCCTTGATCAGGGAGAGATCGGCGTCCTTGTCGTAATAAACCTTCATGTGTTTCCTTTCAATGCTTGTGGAGTGAGGGGTGAGGAGTGAGGGGAACAACTCCCCGCCACCTCAGACTTTCAGAATTCTGTCGCCGCGACCGATACCGGAAACCCCGGTACGCACGGTTTCGAGAATGAGACTGCCGTCCAGCGCGGCAAATAACGAGTCAAGCTTGGCGCTACTGCCAGTCAGCTCGATCACGTAAATCGACTCGGTGGCGTCGACGATGCGGCCGCGGAAAATATCCGCCATCCGCTTCATTTCTTCGCGGTCCTTGCCGGTGGCACGCACCTTGATCAGCATCAGTTCGCGTTCGACGTGTGCCGATTCGGACAGATCGACCACTTTGACCACATCAACCAGCTTGTTGAGCTGTTTGGTGATCTGCTCGAGCACCTCGTCGGAGCCACGGGTAACAATGGTCATCCGCGACAGCGACGGATCCTCGGTCGGCGCCACGGTCAGGGTTTCGATATTGTAGCCGCGCGCCGAAAACAGGCCGGCCACACGGGAAAGAGCGCCGGCTTCATTTTCCAGCAGGATTGAGACGATATGTCGCATGTTCTATTCCTCCCCGCTCACAGATCTTCTGCCAGGATCATTTCGGTCAAACCCTTGCCGGCGGCAACCATCGGGAAAACGTTGGCCGTCGGATCGACGATAAAATCCATGAAAACGAGGTCATTCTTGTGTTCGGTAAACGCTTTCTGCAACGCCGGCACGACGTCCTCCGGCTTTTCGATGCGCATGCCGACGTGACCATAGGCTTCGGCCAATTTGACGAAATCGGGCAAGGAGGTGACGTAGGACTGCGAATAGCGGTTGTTGTAGAACATCTCCTGCCACTGACGCACCATGCCGAGGTAGCCATTGTTCAGGTTGATGATCTTGATCGGCAGGTTGTACTGACGCGCCGTGGACATCTCCTGAATACACATCTGGATCGAGCCTTCGCCGGTCACGCAGGCCACCGGCGCTCCCGGGTTGGCAAAGAGCACGCCCATCGCGTAAGGCAGGCCGACCCCCATGGTGCCGAGACCGCCGGAATTGATCCAACGACGCGGCTGGTCGAACTTGTAATATTGCGCAGCGAACATCTGGTGCTGTCCGACGTCGGAAGTCACGAAGGCTTCACCCGCGGTCACTTCCCAGAGCTTTTCGATCACGTATTGCGGCATGATCAGTTCACTCTGCTTGTACTTCAGACTGTCACGGCCACGCCACTCGCCGATCTGCTTCCACCAGTCGGCAAGTGCCGGCTGCGCCTTGAATCCGGGCTCGACCAGTTTGAGCATTTCGTCGAGCACATCGGGCAGGTTGCCGACAATCGGCACATCGACCTTGACCCGTTTGGAAATCGACGAGGGGTCGATGTCGATATGGATGATCTTGCGCGGCTCTTCGCCGAAATGATCCGGATTGCCGATCACGCGATCGTCAAAGCGGGCGCCAACCGCAAGAATCACGTCGGCGTGCTGCATGGTCATGTTGGCCTCGTAGGTGCCATGCATGCCGAGCATGCCGACGAACTGCTTGTCGGTCGCCGGATAAGCCCCCAGCCCCATCAGGGTGTTGGTCACCGGGAAGCCGAGACGGCGCGCCAGCTCGGTCAGCTTTTCGGCCGCATCGGAAAGGATCACCCCGCCGCCGGCATAGACCAGGGGTCGCTTGGCTTCCTGTAGCAGTTGCACCCCTTTCTTGATCTGTCCCAGGTGGCCCTTGACCACCGGATTGTACGAGCGCATCTGCACGGTTTTCGGATACTCGAACTCGCAGTGTTGCGCAGTGATGTCCTTGGGAATGTCGACCACCACCGGACCGGGCCGCCCGGTCGTGGCAATGTGAAACGCCTTCTTGATGGTGATCGCCAGATCCTTGACGTCCTTGACCAGGAAATTGTGCTTGACGCAGGGGCGGGTAATTCCGACGGTATCGCATTCCTGGAAGGCATCCTGCCCGATATATGCGGTCGGCACCTGTCCGGTCAGAACCACCATCGGTACGGAGTCCATATAGGCCGTGGCAATGCCCGTGACGGTATTGGTCACTCCCGGCCCCGAAGTCACCAGCGCAACGCCGACCTTCTGCGACGAACGCGAATAGGCATCCGCAGCATGAACTGCCGCCTGTTCGTGACGGACCAGAATATGCTGGACCTGTTCCTGCTTGAACAAGGCGTCATAGATGTGCAGCACGGAGCCCCCGGGGTATCCGAACACATATTCGACCTTTTCTTCCTGCAGACACCTGATTACAATTTCCGCACCGCTAATCATCATTTTCAAACCCAATTAAGCTGTTGCTCCAAAAACTTGTTACCTTAATTGACCGACTTGCGTTGGTCAAGGCATCCCGCTTTCCATCGAAATATTTCGACTAGGCAGACTATCCTGGCTTCACCCCGCGAACTATCCTTCTTTCTCGAATCCGTCGAACGCCGGGCCTTCAAACAGGCCATGTTCGCGGTTCGCGACGAAGAAGCCGCCCTGGATATCGTCCAAGACAGCATGATGAAGCTTGCCGAAAAATACGGCGATCGTCCACACGAGGAACTACCGATGTTGTTCCAGCGGATTCTGCAAAACACCATCCGCGACCATTTCCGGCGCAGCAAGGTGCGTTCGCTGTGGACCACCGTGTTCTCGGCGCTGACCCCGAACAACGACGAAGAATACGATCCGCTCGAAACCATTGCCGCCGAAGACGGGTCAAAACTCCAGACCTCTCCGGAAGGTGCGCTGCTTCAGGCGCAAACACTGGCAGCCATCGAAACGGAAATCGCCAAATTACCATCGCGTCAACGGGAAGCGTTCCTCATGCGTTACTGGGAAGACATGGATGTTGCTGAGACCGCTGCTGCGATGGGTTGTTCCGAAGGCAGCGTGAAAACCCATTGCTCTCGCGCGACCCACACCCTCGCTGCGGCGCTGGCCGCGAAGGGAATCAAACTATGACCGAAGAACGTATCGCCTATCGCATCCGCCAGGGACTCAATCAGAGCCTGAACGACATTTCGCCGGCCACGCTGCGGCGCCTGGAAGCAGCGCGCCATGTCGCGCTTGACCATCAAAAAATCATGGAATGCGCACCGGAATTGGCGCTGGCGGGGCAACGCCCAAGCAGGATTTCTACCGGCCACGGTTTTCGCCGCGCTTCGGTGCGGCGTTTACTCGCTGTTTTTGCACTGATCACCGGCATGGCGATCGCGTTCTACTGGCAGGGTCATCAATACGTTACCGAACTGGAGGACATCGACAGCGCCCTGCTGAGCGACGACCTTCCTCCCGAGGCATTTCTCGATAAGGGCTTTTTTGCATGGTTAAAAGAGTCATCGGAGGACTAGTCCTCGTCGCCGCCCTCACCTCAACGGTCTGGGCGGCTCCCACCTCGGCCGTCATCGCGACCCCGCCACAGCCCACCTGGAATCAACTGCAAGCCAATCAGCGCAGCATTCTCGCTCCGCTCGCCGGCGACTGGGACAACATGGAAAATTTCCGGCGCAAAAAATGGCTGGGCATTGCCGAGCGCTATCCGAAAATGAAGCCGGACGAGCAGCAGCGCATTCAGGAACGCATGCGCCAATGGGCTGCGCTGACTCCTGAACAGCGCAACAAGATTCGCGATCAGTACAAGGAATTCCAGCAACTTCCGCCGGAAAAGAAGGCTGCTGCACAGAAGAAATGGCAGGATTACAGCGCCTTGCCCGAAGAGGAAAAAGCCCGGCTCAAGGAAAAAAGCCTGGTCGACAAAACACAAGGATCAACTGCCACAACGACCACGACCGCCCCGGCGGTAGCCGCGCCACCCCCGGCATCGCCAAACACCGCTACCGGCGCAACCGCTCCAACACAATAGAGATGAGCGCCACCCCTGCTGCCGGGATCGGCCGCCGACTCGGTAGTCTGCTCTACGAAGCCTTGCTGGTTTTCAGCCTGCTGCTGATCGGATTCTGGATTCCGCAAAGCCTGTTGTTCGCGGCCGGTTGGCCATTGTCCGGCCGCTGGCTGCTGCTGCATGTCTTCCTGTTGCTGCTGGTTTATTTCCTGTGGTTCTGGCTCAAAACCGGCCAGACCCTGCCGATGAAAACCTGGAAATTGCGGATTGTCGACGCCGAAGCAAATCAGCCGCTACGCCCGGCGCAGGCCTTGCTGCGCTATCTGGCCGCTTGGCCAAGTATTGCCCTTGGCGGAATCGGCATTTTGTGGGCAATTGTCGACCCGGACCACCGTTTTTTGCACGACCGGATCGCCGGAACCCGGATTATCGACGCTCCACCCACCACAACAGACCAATCGCCGCCAGCATGAAGAGCGCCGATGGCGTCGCCGCGCTGGCAAACGGCGGCCAGGCGTTGATCACTCCGAGGCTGGAGAACATGCCGTTGAGCATGTGGAACAGAATCCCGACCATCACCCCGGAAAATATTTTCAGGCTGACACCGCCCATCCGGCTGTGGGTATAGCCAAAGGGCATGGCCAGGGCAACCATGACCAGCGCTGCCAGCGGATAGATCAACTTCTTCCAGATGGCGATTTCGTAGCGTTCGGTTTTCTGCCGATTATCGGCCAGGTGCCGCGTATAGCTGATCAGGCCGAACAACGACATGCGCTCAGGCGCCACCATCAGCACTGCGAGCAGCTCCGGATTCAGCGCCGATTGCCATTCCAGCGATTCCTTGCGCTCGACCCGCGCCCGATCGCCCTCGAGAATGGTGCTGACCACTTCGCTCAACTGCCAGCGCCCGGACGGCAGGAAAAACCCGCTCTTCGCTTCGCTGACCGACTTCAGTGCATTGTCGGCGTCGAATTCATAAATGCGGACGTTATGCAACTTGGCATCCGGCGTAGCCTTCTGGACATTCACGAAACTGCGTCCGTCTTTCACCCACAAACCGGTCTGGAAACCATGCTGGGCCACCACCTTGCTCAACGCGCGCGAACGCAGATCCTGCGCGGCCCGCTCGGAAAACGGCACCACCCCTTCGCCGATGAGCAAGGTCGCCAGCGCCAGCACCCCCGCCACCCGGAACAGGGTCATCAACAAGTCGCGGGTTGATAGCCCCGCCGACCGCAACACCGTGATTTCCGAATGTCTCGCCAGGGTAGATAGCGCGTACAGCGTTCCGATCAGCGCTGCCACCGGAATCAGTTCGTAGACTCGGCCAGGAAGACTCAGCAGGACGAAAAGCAGCGCATGGCCGAACTGATACCCTCCCTTGCCGACACTGCGTACCTCATTGATCAGATCGAAGAAGCTGAACAGGGCGATAAACGCCAGCAGGACCAGCAAAATCGCCGCGAATACCTCGCGAATCAGGTAGCGCTGATAGAGAGCCAGCCGCATTACGTGCGCCTCCAGGGCAAGGGCATGCGCAAGTGCATACGACGATAGAACAGCAAGGCCACCACCGCCGCCATCAGCAAATGCAGCAACCAGGCACCGACCCAGAATGAGAGACGGCCCTGCGCCACCCACACTTTGCTGACCGACAGCAGGTTGCTGTAAATGGCGTAGATCAGGATGGCCATCATCATATTGGCCGAGCGGCCCGCCCGCGGATTGACGAAAGAGAGCGGAATCGCCATCAGTGCCAGCAGCATCGCGGAAATCGGCATACCGATGCGCCAGAGCAATTCCCCAAGATTCGGATAGCTGCCATCCCGGATCAATTCCCACACCGGCAGACGGCCGGGCAGTTTTTCCACTTCGCGCACCACCGAATCCTCGGTCCGGATGGCGTAGCGTTCGAATTCCATAATCTTGAATTGCGGACTTCCGGGCTCGATTTCGTAACGACGCCCGTTCTCCAACACCATGAAGCGATCGCCGTTGGCGGCGAATTCCTGATGCCCGGAAGAGGCCATCACCACCCCCAGCTTGCCCTCCTGCATCGCCGCCAGAAAGACATTGCGGACTTTGCTGAGATCGCCGCCCATATCCTCGACGAACACCACCCGCTGGCCCTTCTGCGCCTCACGAAAAGCGCCGGGAGTGACCTGCGAGACATCGTTGCGGGCTTCGAGGCGATCCTTGTATTCGGCGCTGCGCGAATTTGCCCAAGGGGAGAGCAATGCCGAAAGCAGACCGATGGCCACAATGACCGGCAGTGAAAATTTCATCACCGGACCAATCCACGCGGTCAGCGGCTGGCCGCAGGAAAACCAAACCACCATTTCGGAATCGCGATAAGCCCGGGACAAAGTGAGCAGAATCGCCACGAAGAGGGTCAGCGAAAGCAGGATCGGAAGGTAGTTCAGCGCCGAAAAACCCAGCATGATCAACACCGCTTCAGGGGCAATGCGCCCGCCCGCGGCATCGTTCAGCAGCCGGATCAATTGCGTGGAAAGCAGAATGGCCAGCAAGGCCACGCTGATGCCGGCGGCCGCCTGGACGAACTCACGCCGGAAAGCGCGCTCAAAGATCATGCTTTAGAAATTGAATAATTACGAGGATAATCGACAAAATGTCGACTTTGACGAAAAAAGGAGCGGCTCGTGGAATTTAGCACAAAAAGCGGAAGCCCGGAAAAACAGCGCGGCGGCAGTGTCGTGGTCGGCGTCTTTGAATCACGCAAAATGACGCTGGCAGCAGAATTGCTGGACAAGGCGGCGCAGGGCTATATCGGCGACATCATCCGGCGCGGCGACATGGATGGCAAAGCCGGAACGACGCTATTGCTGCACCACGTACCCGGCGTGCTATGCGACCGCGTACTGCTGGTCGGACTGGGAAAAGAAAGAGAATTTCGCGAAAAGGAATATTGCGCTGCCATCCGTTCGGCGGTGAAAACGCTCAACGACACGGGTGCGTTCGACGCCACCTTCTTCCTCACCGAGGTCGCGGTCAAGAAGCGCAGCACCGCCTGGCGGGTGCGTCAGGCGGCCTTGCAAGCTCTCGACGCCACCTTCCGCTTCGACCAGTTCAAGAGCAAAAAAGACGAAGTTCGGCGCCCGCTGAAAAAGATCACCTTTGCCGTCGAGCGGCGCAACGAACTGGCGGATGCCGAAGAAGCCATCCTGCAGGGCACCGCCATCGCCGAGGGCATGGCTCTGGCGCGCACCCTGGGCAATCTCCCGCCCAATGTCTGCACGCCAACCTACCTGGCGGAGCAAGCCAAGGCGCTGGCCGAGGAGTTCAAGCTGGAATGCAGCATTCTCGAGCGCGCCGAAATGGAAAAACTCGGCATGCATTCCCTGCTCGCCGTCGCCAAGGGCTCGCATCAGCCGCCCAAGCTGATCGTCCTGCACCATAAGGGCGGCAAGGCCACGGAAAAACCGGTGATTCTGGTCGGCAAAGGCATCACCTTCGACACCGGCGGCATCTCGCTGAAACCGGCGCCGGAAATGGACGAAATGAAATTCGACATGTGCGGTGCCGCCAGCGTGCTGGGTACGATGAAAGCAGCCGCGCGCATGAACCTGCCGATCAACCTTACCGTGGTCGTGCCGACCACCGAGAATATGCCCGGCGGTGGCGCCACCCGGCCTGGCGACATTGTCACCTCGCTCTCCGGCCAGACCATCGAGATTCTCAACACCGATGCCGAAGGGCGCCTGATCCTCTGCGATGCGCTGACCTACGCCGAACGTTTCGAACCCTCGACGGTGATCGACGTCGCCACCCTGACCGGCGCCTGCGTCATTGCGCTGGGCAATGTCGCCTCCGGGCTGCTGGCCAACGACGATGGCCTGGCGCGCGAACTGCTGCACGCTGGCGAAGAGGCGCATGATCGCGCCTGGCAAATGCCGCTGTGGGACGATTATCAGGAACAATTGAAGAGCAATTTCGCCGATATGGCCAACATCGGCGGCAAGGGCGCCGGCACCATCACTGCCGCCTGCTTCCTGTCGCGCTTCACCAAGAAGTTCGACTGGGCACACCTCGATATCGCCGGCACGGCCTGGCTCTCCGGCAAGGAAAAAGGCGCCACCGGGCGGCCGGTACCTTTGCTGACCCATTACCTTCTCAAGAGAAGCGGCAAGCTCAATTGACCCAAGTGTTCTTCTATCACGGCGCGGCGAACAAAATCGCCGCCGCCTGTGCCCTGCTCGCCAAGGCAGCCGCCCAAAAGAAGCCGATCGTGGTGTACGCCCCCGATGCCCCGGTAGCCGCCGAACTCGACCGGCAGCTCTGGATTCAGCCAGCCACCGGCTTCACGCCGCATTGCCACGCCGATTCCCCCTTGGCTTCTGAAACCCCCATCCTGATCGCTCAAGACCTCCAGCAGCTCCTGCAGGAAGAACGCCTGATGAACCTCGGACAGGGTGTTCCGCCCAACTTCTCGCGCTTCGCCAGCCTGATCGAAGTCGTCAGCCAGGATGACGAAGATCGCCAGGCGGGACGGGAACGTGTGCGCTTCTACAAGGATCGCGGCTACGAAATCCGCTACTTCGATCTGGCGGAGCAGGCATGAGTTCGCGCGACGCGCTCGCCGATCCCTCGGTTGTTGCCCGCGCCGATGCACTGATGCAAAGACGGCGGACCGCCGAAGACGTTCCGGTCCTCACCGAAGCCATCGTCGAAGACGAAAACGATTTGCCGGTACTGACGGCAATCGAACCCGAATCGGCCACTCCACCACTGCCGGTCTCGGTCAGCACGCTTGACCCCGCCCAACTGGATGCACTGGCACGCGAACTGACCAAGCATGTGCAGCATAAACTGGCCAACGAATTGCCGAGCATGGTCGAAGCCGCGCTGCAAAACACCCTCGCCGGCCTGACCCGCGACCTCAAAAGCGGCCTCGGCGATATTGCCGAAGAAGCGATTCTCGACTTCCTGCGCGAACGCAAAAAGCGCCGCTGAGGGCCTGCCTGCCTCCGGTATAATTTGCGGTTTTCCGCAATTCCACCGACCCCATGGAACTCGCCAAAGCCTTTGAACCCGCGGACATCGAACGCCGCTGGTACCCCGATTGGGAAGCACGCGGCCACTTCGCCGCCGGACTCGACCAGTCCAATTCCAACGCCTTCTGCATCCTGCTGCCGCCGCCCAACGTCACCGGCACGCTGCACATGGGACACGGCTTCAACCAGACGATCATGGATGCGCTCACCCGCTACTACCGGATGCGCGGCCACAACACCCTCTGGCAGCCGGGCACCGACCACGCCGGTATCGCCACCCAGATCGTCGTTGAACGTCAGTTGGACGCGCAAGGCATCTCGCGCCACGACCTCGGGCGCGAAAAATTTCTGGAAAAAGTCTGGGAATGGAAGGAATACTCGGGCAACACCATCACCCAGCAGATGCGCCGCATGGGCACCAGCCCGGACTGGAGCCGCGAGCGCTTCACGATGGACGCCGGCCTCAACAAGATCGTCACCGAAACCTTCGTTCGCCTGTTCAAGGAAGGCCTGATCTACCGCGGCAAGCGACTGGTCAATTGGGATCCCAAGCTGCACACCGCCGTTTCCGATCTGGAAGTGGTGCAGGAAGAGGAAGATGGTTTCCTCTGGCACATCCGCTATCCGCTGGCCGATGGCTCGGGTAGCCTGACCGTCGCCACCACCCGTCCGGAAACCATGCTCGGCGATACGGCGGTCATGGTGCATCCGGAGGATGAGCGCTACAAGCACATGATCGGCAAGAGCGTGAAGCTGCCGCTCACCGAGCGCGAAATCCCGATCATCGCTGACGCCTACGTCGATCTCGAATTCGGCACCGGCTGCGTCAAGGTGACGCCGGCGCACGATTTCAACGACTATGCGGTCGGCCAGCGGCACGGCCTGACTATGATTTCGATCCTGACGCTGGATGCCAAGATCAACGACAACGCCCCGGCCAAGTATCAGGGCATGGATCGCTTCGACGCCCGTAAGGCCATCGTTGCCGACCTCGAAGCCCTCGGCATTCTGGAAAAGACCGACAAACACAAGCTCAAGGTGCCACGCGGCGATCGCACCGGCGTCGTCATCGAGCCGATGCTCACCGACCAGTGGTTCGTCGCCATGTCCAAGCCCGGCGAGGACGGCAAGTCGATCACCGAAAAGGCGCTGGAAGTCGTCGCCTCGGGTGAAATCAAGTTCGTTCCGGAAAACTGGGTCAATACCTACAACCAGTGGCTGAACAACATCCAGGACTGGTGCATTTCGCGCCAACTCTGGTGGGGCCACCAGATTCCCGCCTGGTACGGCGACAACGGTGAAACCTTCGTCGCCCACGACGAAGCCGAAGCCAGGGCACAAGCGGCGGCACAAGGCTACACCGGCGCGCTGACCCGCGACCCGGACGTCCTCGACACTTGGTACTCCTCCGCCCTGTGGCCCTTCTCGACCCTGGACTGGACGCCGGACTACCCGGCCAAATCCAACCCGGCGCTCGACCTCTACCTGCCCTCGACGGTGCTGGTCACCGGCTTCGACATCATTTTCTTCTGGGTGGCGCGCATGGTCATGATGACCAAGCACATCACCGGCAAGATTCCGTTCAAGCACGTCTATGTGCATGGCCTGATCCGCGACGCGGAAGGCCAGAAGATGTCCAAGTCCAAGGGCAACGTGCTCGACCCGATCGACCTGATCGACGGCATCGGCATCGAGGAACTGGTGCAGAAGCGCACCACCGGCCTGATGAACCCCAAGCAGGCGGAAAGCATTGCCAAGAAGACGCGCAAGGAATTCCCCGAGGGCATCCCCGCCTTCGGCACCGATGCGTTGCGCTTCACTTTCGCCAGTCTCGCCAGCCCGGGACGCGACATCAAGTTCGACCTCAACCGCTGCGACGGCTACCGCAATTTCTGCAACAAGCTGTGGAACGCCACCCGCTTCGTACTGATGAATGTCGAAGGGCATGATCTGGTGCTCAAACCCGGCGAAAGCAAGGCCTGCGAACGGCAACTGCATTTCAGCTTCGCCGACCGCTGGATCGTCAGCCTGCTGCAACGCGTCGAGGCTGAAGTCGAGCAGCATTACGCCGACTACCGTTTCGACCTGCTGGCACAAGCCATCTACAAATTCGTCTGGGACGAGTTCTGCGACTGGTATCTGGAAATCGCCAAGGTGCAAATCAACACCGGGTCCGAAGCCGAGGCCCGCGCCGCCCGCCGCACCCTGGTGCGCGTCCTGGAAACCGTGTTGCGCCTAGCTCACCCGCTCCTGCCCTTCATCACCGAAGAGCTGTGGCAGACCGTGGCGCCGATTGCCGGGCGCAAGACGCACGACTCGATCATGCTCGCCGACTACCCGCGCGCCAATCCCGGCAAGATCGATGAAGCCAGCGAAGCCAAGGTCGAACGCCTGAAAGCGCTGACCTACGCCTGCCGTAACCTGCGCGGCGAGATGAACCTGTCGCCGGCGCAACGCATGCCGCTGCTGGTCGCTGGCGGTGGTGCCGAAATGAGCGAATTCGCACCCGTTCTGCAGGCACTGGGCAAGTTGTCGGAAGTGCAGCTGGTCAGCGAAATCCCCAGCGACGACGTCGCACCGGTCGCCATCGTCGGTGAAGTCCGCCTGATGCTCAAGGTGGAAATCGACGTCGCCGCCGAGCGTGAGCGTCTGGCCAAGGAAATCGAAAAGATCGAAAAACAGGTCGGCATCGCGCAGAACAAGCTCGGCAACGAAAGCTTCGTCGCCCGCGCTCCGGCTGCCGTCGTGGCGCAGGAAAAGCAACGGCTAGAGGAATTCGTCGCGCTGCTGGATAAGCTCAAGGCGCAACACGCCAGACTCGGCTGAGTTTCCTCGCCGCAAAAACAAAGGCGACCTCGCGGGGTCGCCTTTTTTACTGTTTCAGCGCCGATCAGTCGCTGTTCAGGAAAGCGGTGATCTCATCCTTGACCATGTGCACGATGGTCAGGCCGTCCATATGGCCGCCGGGAGTCTGCATGATCTTGCATTCGGCGCGCAATCCGGCAACACGCATCTTGGTCACTGCCGATTCGCTCATGGCCGGCACGGCAATGGTATCGGTGGCCACCGGCACGAACAGATACTTGGCCTTGGCCTTGCTCAGCTTCTCCTCGATGCCGAACAACTGGCCGGCGCGGACCAGATAAAGATAGTGATTGGCATCCATGGCCATTGACGACGCCAGGGCCATCTGCCCCACCATCTTGGCACACTTGAATTCGTTGAGAATGGATTTTTCCGGCGGATTTTCCGGATCAGCCGGGTCCAGGTTGCCCAATTGACGCAAGGTCGGTTCGGTCATCGCCGAAACCGTGGCAATGCGCAGCGCTTCCATCAGCCCTTGGCGCGGCTGCTTGTCGAGTTCATACTGGCCGTTCATGTAAGCCGGGTCGTTCAGAATTGGGCGTACCCAGTAATCGGAAGTGGCCAGATACTGCGCTTCCATGCCGATCCCCGGAGTGACGACGGCGACAACCCGCTGCACCATGTCGGGATAGTCGACCGACCATTGCAGCGACTGAAAGCCGCCGGCCGAAGGCCCGGCCACGGCATACAGTTTGGCAACGCCCAGCGAATCGACGAGCGCTTTCTGCACACCGACGATATCCTCGTAGCGAATCACCGGGAAATCCATGCCATAGGGCTTGCCGGTATCGGGATCGACTGTCGCCGGACCGGTGGTAACGGTCGTCCCGTTGAACACCGGCAGACAGCACAGCGTATCGCTGCAAATGACGAAATAACGATCGGTGTCGAAAATCTTGCCGGGACCGATCACCGAATCCCACCAACCTGGCAAGCGGTCGCTTTCGTCGTATTTACCAGCGGCATGCGCGGTGCCGGCAAAATAGTGGCAAATAAGAATGGCGTTGTCGCGCGCCGCATTGAGGGTGCCGTAGGTTTCGTAGCCAATTCGCACATCTTTGAGCGTCCGGCCGGAAACGGTGGTGAAACTGGGTAGAGTGAACACTTGGCGCTGTACCAGCATGAGCAGTCTCCTTCATCAAAAAAACTTGTTTCCAAAAACCATCAATACCCCAATACCATCATACGCCGCTCACCCGATCCGCACGCCGCATTCCCACGGTGGACAAAATGAACGGCCCGTCGCCGGGCCGTTGCCGTCATTTGGCCGTTCAGCCCGTCAGACGATCCCGGTGGCGTAGTAGATGCCGATCGCCACGAATACCCCCAGGGTCTTGATGATGGTAATTGCAAAAATATCCTTATACGACTGACGATGAGTCAGCCCGGTGACCATCAACAAGGTGATGACCGCACCGTTATGCGGCAGCGAATCCATACCGCCGGAGGCCATCGAGGCAATCCGGTGCATGACTTCAAGCGGGATGCCGGCCGCGTTGGCGTTGGCGATGAACACATCCGACATCGCTGCCAGCGCAATGCCCAGGCCCCCGGACGCCGATCCGACGATCCCGGCCAGGGTGGTCACGGTAATCGCCTCGTTGATCAGCGGATTGGGAATGGTCTTGAGCGTCTCCGCGACCAGCAGGAATCCGGGCAGCGCGGCGATGACCGCACCGTAACCGTATTCGGAGGCAGTATTGATTGACGCCAGCAAGGAACCGGCGATCGCCGCCTTGCTGCCTTCGGCAAAGCGGGTGAATACCGGCTTGAAGGCAAACAGGAAGACGCAGGCGATCCCCACCAGCAGGGCCCCTTCAACCGCCCAGATGGCCTTGACCGCCGCAATTTTCTGCACTACCGGTGCCGCCTTGCCGACGACGGCGGGAATAAATTGATGCGATTCGCCGTAGAGATTGGGGATCGCTTCGGTAAACAACTTGTTGGACAACCACACCAGAATCAGCGGCAAAACGGCGATCAGCGGATTCGGCAGTTTCTCGTTGGTATCGTCGAACGGCTCGGGTTCGTTGATGTGGCCTTCGCCGTAGCCTTCGCCAGCCACCTGGGCGCGCTTGCGCATCACTTCCAGATAGACCAACCCGGTGATGACGATGATCATGCCACCGATGATGCCCAACCATGGTGCGGCATAAATGGTGGTCTTGAAGAAAGAGGTCGGGATGACGTTCTGGATCTGCGGTGTTCCCGGGAAAGCATCCATGGTGATGGTGAATGAACCCAGAGCGATGGTTCCGGGAATCAGCCGTTTGGGAATCTGGCCGGCCTTGAACATTTCGGCCGCGAACGGATAAACCGCAAACACCACCACGAATACCGACACGCCGCCATAGGTCAGCAGGCAGCAAGCGATGACGATGGCCAGAATGGCGCGCTCACGCCCTACCGTGCGGACCACGAAATTGACGATCGATTTGGCAAAACCGGACAACTCGATCACCTTGCCGAACACTGCTCCCAGCAGGAAGATCGGGAAGTAGAGCTTGACGAACACTACCATCTTGTCCATGAACAGGCCGGTGAACATCGGTGCCACCAGGGACGGATCGGTGAGAAAGACCGCGCCCATTGCAGCGATGGGCGCAAAGAGAATGACGCTGTAGCCGCGATAGGCCACGAACATCAGAAAACATAATGATGCCAGTACGATTAGCAATGCCATTTTTGACCCCCTCAGATCATGTTATCGAATCGGCCCCCTTATGACCGATGGCATACATTAGCCGACATGGCAGATGGCTAAAATTCGTATGGCTACCTGCGTAGAACTACGTCAGGCAAACTACGCATAAATGGGTGAACAGCGCAAAAAAGTCCCCGCCGTAGCGGGGATATCAACCATTAGCAAACACTTGAGTGAAATACCGGCAAGGGTACGGCGTTTTTGGAAAATGCCCGCCGTGACCATGACCACCATTTCAGAAGGCAATGTAGTCCCGCAGATGCCGGATCAATAGTCGTAAAACTACGCTTTCGTAGAACTACGCTGGCTCTCCCACTCTCGCACCGGTGAATCGGGTGCCTTGCGCGGCATATCGATACACATGCGCGTCCCTTCGCCCGGGCGGCTTTCGGCGTAAATATGCCCTCCCAGCACGTTTTCAACGATGCTCAGGACGATACTCAGACCCAGCCCGGAGCCTCCCTGACCCAGACGCGTGGTAAAGAAAGGATCGAACACGCGCTTGAGGTTTTCCTGCGGAATACCGCAACCGTCATCTGCGATGGTCAGTCTCACCCGATCCCCGTCAAGGGCAGTTGCGGCGATATGCACCTGCCCGTTGCCGCGCTCACCGAAGGCATGCTGTACCGCGTTATCCACCAGATTGATCAACACCTGTTCGATCTGGCCCGGAAAACTGTTCATCAACAAGCCTTCTTCGATGTTTGCATCGACGAGGATGCCGCTCTTCTTGCGCGAATAATCGAGCATTTTCAAGGTCTCCGCGACGATCTGCGCCAGATCGAAGATCCGGCGCTGGTTGTTGGACTGATCGACGGCAACGGTCTTGAAGGTCTGAATCAATTCCGCGGAACGTGCCAGGTTGCGCACCAGTATCTGTCCACCCGCATGGACATTGGCCAGAAAATTTTCCAGTTCCGAGCGACGCATCCCGGAACTCAGACCCGCCTGCAGTTTTTCCGAACCGTCCAGCAGGGTACTCGCCACCATCAGGCTGTTACCGATCGGGGTGTTGAGTTCGTGCGCCACCCCCGCAACCAACGATCCCAGCGCCGCCAACTTTTCCGAGCGCATCAATTCGGCTTGCGCCTGCTGGAGTTCCAGCGAGCGCTGTTGAATACGGAATTCAAGCGAGGCGTTCAGATCGTGCAACGCCTCCTCGGTCCGGCGCTGGTGAGTGATATCCAGATAGGCCGCCAACACCAGACGATGATTACCCACCAACAATCGCCGGACGTAGAGCGAACAGAGTAATTTCTCGCCGTCCTCCCGGTAAAGCCAGCATTCGAAAGCGCGAACCTCACCGTCGCGCTCCAGTTCGGCATGAATTCTTGGGCGATCGGCCGGAGTCACCTGAAATCCGAAATCCGTGGTCTTCTTTCCGATCACCTGCTCCGGCGAATACAAAAAGGTCTTGTACCAGGCTTCATTGAACTGCAGCGAAACATAGTCATGGGCAGCATCGCGGAACACCGCAAGCGCAATCGGCGACGATTCGAACAAGGTGCTGAAACACGCCTCGCTCTCGCGCAACGCTTCTTCCGCACGACGCACGCTTTCCTCAATTTGCTTCTGCTGGGTGACATCGACGGTGACGGTGACGATCACCTGCTCACCTTCCAGTTCGACCACCCGGCTTGAATAGATAAAGGTAATCCAGCGCCCATCCCGCCGCTGCACCGTTGCCTCTTCATTATCGATCTGGCCACGAGCCAGCAGGCGAGCCGATTGCTGCTTGAATGCCTCAAAATCGCGAAAGACGAATCCTGTCTGCGATACGGTCTTGCCGATCACCTCGGCCGCACGAAACCCGAAAATTTTTTCATAGGCGGGATTGACGTCCACATAGGTCAGGTCGCTGACCCGATTCAGCACGATGGCGTAAGGCGATGCCTCGAAAATCGTGCGCAAGCGGGTTTCCGAAGCGGAAAGCGCGCGTCTGATACGCTCTTCGTCGGTGACGTCGCGCAGTATGGCGACGTAGTGCGGCGCGCCGGCAAGCGCGAAAATCCGCAGGGAGGCCAGTACATGCAACAGACGATGATCGCGCCGATGAATCACCAACGGGAAGTTGTGCACCACTCCATCCCGCCATAACTGCCGGACCAGTTCCTGCCGCCGCTCGGGGTGTTCCCACAGGCCGAGTTCAAGCACACTGTGGCCAATCGCTTCGTGCCGCGCCCAGCCGCTCAGGCGCTCGAAACCCTCGTTGGCTTCGATAATACGGCCATCGTCGAGACGGGCAACAATGATGTAATCCGGGCTGGCCTCAAAGATACTGCGGAATTTTTCGGCCATGACTTCGGCCGAGATTCCGGTTTCCCGCCGGCTCGGCTCGCGTCCGCTACGCAGTGGTCGATAGGAAAGGCGCATCCGATGCACTCCTTGGCCATGGTGCATTCTACTCCCGGCAAGACCATCTTCGACGTTCCGATCAGCGCAAAAAAACCGGGGCTCGTCGCCCCGGTTCGCGTGAGTACTGCCAGAGTACTTTCAGAGATCCGGCCAGGAAATCTGCAGGGCCTTGGCCGCCTCTTCTCCGGAACTGAACAGGCCTGGCGCCAGCTTGTGCTGCTGGAAGCGCTCGGCCAGTTTGGCGCGCATCTCTTCGCTACCGGTAAAGCGGGTGACTTCCTGGTAATACTTCTGGATCACCGGTGCGGTAATATCGAGATAGGTGTCGATCAGATCCTCGTTGATCGAGAAGGCGTCGTAATTGACAATGGCCTTGA
>Ga0209570_1001053_pt1 | contig 18486 bp, 24 predicted proteins | sample EBPBio172007_DNA_FD_185861 | JGI IMG/M metagenome (GOLD analysis project Ga0209570, IMG submission 185861) | Wastewater treatment Type I Accumulibacter community from EBPR Bioreactor in Madison, WI, USA - Reactor 1_9/17/2007_ DNA (SPAdes)... | ecosystem: Engineered > Bioreactor > EBPR >... | reverse complement strand
CCTGCGCGCAGACGACAGCCGCGAGGACGACAGCGGCGACGATTATCCCGATCTCGCCGATGTGCGTGGTCAGGCGCAGGCCAAGCGCGCGCTCGAAATTGCCGCAGCGGGCGGGCATTCGATCCTAGTCTCGGGTTAAGCAAAACCTTCTACTTGCTAGGCGACTGCTCCAGCTAGGACACCTTGATGATTGCATATTCATACCTTCGCTTCTCGACCGCCGAGCAAAGCAAAGGTGATTCACTTCGTCGGCAACTTGAACAGTCTGAGAAATGGGCTGTTGATCACGGCCTGGTACTCGATACCAAGCTTCAACTGCACGACCTCGGAATTTCGGCATTCGACAAGTCAAATGTTAGCAAGGGAATGCTTGGTGGTTTCCTCAAGGCGATAGAACAACATCGAATCGAGCCTGGTTCATACCTTCTTGTTGAGTCACTAGATAGGCTGTCAAGAGCATTGGTTCTTGACGCTCTTCAACAGTTCATCTCTATCCTGAACGCAGGAATCACCATCGTTACCCTTGCAGACAACCAGATATATTCGAAAGAATCCGTTGGCGACAACTGGTCACAGTTGATCATCAGCATCAGCATAATGTCTCGGGCAAATGAAGAATCCGTGATGAAGTCCAAGCGAGTGTCAGCAGCCTGGCAAAAAAAACTTCAAGACGCAACCTCTAGCGGAAAACTCATAACTAAGAATGTTCCAAAGTGGTTCAACGTAGTGAATGGAACTATCCAACTAATTCCAGAGCGTGCTGAAGTGGTTCGGCGTATCTTTCAACTAGTCAAAGACGGAGTTGGACAGCACACGATTGTTAGACTCCTAAATGAAGATACGCCAGCTTGGTCAAAGACCGGTAGCTGGCAGATGTCCTATGTTCAAAAGATTTTGACCAGTCCAGCAGTTTATGGGAGCATTGAGATAAACGGGACAGAGGTTCCTGATTACTTCCCGAAAGTCTTAGCAAAGGAAGAATGCTTCTACGTCAGAGCACTTCGCACCGCACGCAGAACGTCGTTAAACTCTGGAAGTAGGAAAGGCGTCGTCGTCAGTAACCTATTCTCTGGTCTCTTGAAGTGTGGATACTGCAATGCTTCAATGTTGATGATAACAGTATCTGAAAGACGACCACCGTCAATGTTCAAGTCGTTGGTTTGCAATGGCGCAAAATCAGGAGCAACGAAGTGTGAGTGCGTACGTTGGAAATACGAAGACTTCCAGACGATGTTCCTGATTCATACCTCACAACTTGACATCAGCACCTTGTTTGGCGAGCAACAGCCTGAAATAGTTCATTCGTTAGAGCAAGAAAAAGCAAGAATGCTTCTCAACATAAACGAGAATAAGAAGAAAACGATAAACCTATACCTTGCGCTTGAAGACGAGTTTGTGCCTGGACTAGCGAAGCGAGTCAAAGTGCTCGAAAAAGAAACAAGTGATCTTCTTGCAAGCTTAGAACAGCTTGAGCAAGACATATCGCGTTCGAAAATGTCGTCATCATTTGCCACTGAACGGCGGCGGATAATGATGCAACTGTGGAATTCGTTGGCGAAAGAAAAAGACGAACTATCACTTCGCAGACTGAGGGAGGCGCTGTCAGAACAGATTCACAATATTGTCAAGAAAATTGATTGCTTCCCTTCAGGACCTTCCCTAAATCGCGCAGAGAAAGAAATGCGCTTTATGCGAGTCACCTTTAAATCGGGTGCCGTAAAGGAAATTGCGGCGAGTTAGAGATTGTTGCTAGCAACCAACTCTTGAAGTGTGGCAACTTTGTCTGCCGGCGAAAACTTGATACCAGCGGCGTTCAGCTTGTCCTTCAACGGTTGCTTCACACTTGGCTTTCCTTTGCGCGCTGATCCGACCTTCTTAGCAGCTACGATCTTGGTCATCACATAACCGTAATGCTTTCCGATTTCCAGAAGCACGATTTCAACATCAACACCACGACTAGCTGCACACTCTTCAATTTGCGTGCCGATCGCCCTAAGCATATCTTTCTGCTTTTCAACGACTTGCGCTTGAAGGTCTGCTATCTTGGCATTCAACTCATCCAGGCTAAGCTCTTCTACTTCGTCCATCTTCACTCTCCTTGTTTGCGGGTACGCGATGCTACAAGACGTGTATAGTACTGTCAAACGGCAAAGATCAGAAGTCTTCTCGATGGTAATCCTCGATCTATTTCAGGCGCACCAAATATGATTCATAAGCCACTTGTTGTCTTTGCTCACGGGAAGGAGTCTGGGCCGTGGGGATCGAAAATTCAGTATTTCGCAAACATAGCGCAAGGTCTTGGCGCAAACGTGCTTAGCCCAGACTACCGCGACCTAGCCTCTCCTGATGAGCGAGTTGAGCGATTAATTGCGCTCGTTCTTCCACCTCACAGTACATTGCTGTTGGTGGGATCAAGTATGGGCGGCTATGTCTCATTGCTCGCATCAAACCACTTAGAGTCGGCTGGTCTATTCTTGATGGCCCCAGCGTTATACTTGCCTGGCTACTTGGAACAAGAACCGAAACCAGGAGCAAAACGGGTTTGCATCATTCACGGATGGAATGACTCGCTCATCCCAGCAGAGCACAGCTTTCGCTTTGCAACGCGCTTTCACGCTGACCTGCATATCATTGATGGCGACCATCGACTGAATTCATCACTACAACAAGTTGGCGATCTATTCCGAGATTTTGCCAGCCCATTGCTTACCGATAGAAGCTGACCGGCCAGGAACGAGCAATGTGGAACTCAATGGCTATGCGGCCAAGCAGCTATGACCAGGTTCGCCTTGACCTCAACTCATAAGTCAATCGCATTTGGATGTTCATCGAGAAATTGCAGGTAGATTTCCGCTATGTCGCGCATTAAGCTTCCTCTTGAAATATTCTTGTGCGCTGCAGCTTCGTTGAGCCGCTTTATCGCATCTAGAGGTAAGCGGAACGAAATCGCTTGCGTTGGAACTGCTGTCTTCTCTGCTGTCATTTAATTCTCCTTGTTGTTGTGTTGCGGGGTTGATTGATTGTGTTAGATCAGTATCGGTTGATGTGCCATAAATATACTGTTGAAACGTGAGCTTTTTTTTCATTTCGTTTTTTCCTTCTGTTGTGATGAGAACTCTGTTGAAAAGAAGAAGTTGTCGAAGTTGTTCTGCTTCCATATGTCCTTGATGTCATAAGCAACCACTCGCTGAAGGTCTTCTGCGGTATTCGCTATCTGCTGTACGTAGAGACTACCGGCTGGAACGAAATGCTTCCAAGTAGCTTCGGCTATTTGTGGGAATTGCTCGTGCCGACTTTCTGGTAGCTTGGCGAGCAAGTGATAATGAAGATGCGTGCTACCTGCTCCGACTTCAGGAATTGCGACGAAAAACAATCGCTGATTTTCAGGTTTTTTGTAGTAGTTGCGTCCGAGTAGTTTGCGATCAATGAATGAAGACCAAGCTTTAAGTTTGTCGCGTCCGTTCGATGGAGTCGTAACGCGATTGAAGTTCGCGGTGATGTGCCACTGAAAGTTTTGTTCGATGAGCATTTCCTGAAGCGCTGGAGTCAAGACGCTGAGCTTGTAGAAATAGGTCTGAGAGATTGACGATGTGTTCATTGAAGTCTGGCTCTGTGCAATAGATGAATGATGTGCTTGCTAGTAATTAACTTTGTGTTCATATGCAGTAATAATTTTGTGTCTGTGTAGCTGTCTGTTTCTATAGATAAAGCAATACTAATGACTAACGAAATAGTCTGCTCGAATGCTAAATTTTAGCGAAGAAGGTCGATGATCGCGAGTCACGCTGGCCACGGAATTTTCCTCATCGATATTTATAGATTTTGGAAAGCCTGTTTACACGCCGATTCAAGTTTGCGGACCGATCTGGGCGGCGCATCACGCTGCTGGCCACAGAGTTAATAGGTTCTGCTCGGAGGAAGCGGGCGCTGTATTGGGGAATTGCCGTCCTGAACGCCTCGTACGGGCCGGGCGGCTGAAGAAATTTCAGAAGGACGGACGACAGCCCAGCGGCGCACACCGGCGGTGGCCGTCCAGGCTGACTGATGGCTACTATTAGTCGCCGAGTAGAAGGTCTGTCGGATGCACGGCGAACACGCAGCGCACTATCAGATTGCGTTGCTGTAGAGGTTCTGCACTTCGGCTTGCTCGATGCAGAGGTAGGTCAAGGTCTGGCGTTGCGAGGCGTGGCCAAACGCGTCCATCAGTAAGGGAAGATCGACCTTGAAGGCCGTCCGCATCTGATACCCCCACGTCTTGCGCAGCGTATGGCTGCCGTAGTTACCAGCAAGACCCACGTTCCGACACCACGACTTCACCAGCGCATTGACGTAGGGGACACTCAGTGTCCCTCGTTGCCCTTGGAAATAGGGAACATCATTCGCGATTCCCGAGTGCAACTGCAAAGCGCGCAGTGCTTCCAACGTTGGCTCATTCACCGTCACCGTCCGTACTTTGCCAGTCTTCTGCTCGCGTATCGTGATGACATTGCCTGTGACGTGAGCGGGCGTAAGTCGTAGCAGATCGGAGGCGCGAAAGGCTGTGTTGATGCCGACTTGGAAAAGTGCTGCGTGGGTCGGCTTGCTTGCTAGCAACGTCTTGATCCGCTTGATGGCCTTCAAGTCTCGAATTGGATCGACCTTGATGATGTCGCCTAGTTGTGGATGGTTTGGGTTGTTGCCTTTTGCGAGTGCCATTCGGGTGCTCTCTTTCGTCTCATTAAGTACAGTGCTATTAGATACAGTACTTAATGAGTCGTACATAGCGAAAGAGGCCCCGAATTTCACAGGCTGAAATATTTCCTCTAAGTGATTGTTCCGCTTTGATTACTTTACCAGATGACTCTTTAACTTTTGTCTAGTAGTTAATCAGTTCCTCGGTGGTCGCTGGCGACACTCGATCGGTGATGGATGTATTGACATATACCCTCACATATCGGGATTTCGCTCGCTCACTTCCAGAGGCCATCAACAGCTACTCAGCAATTCGAAACTCTTTGTCTTTCCTGGAACGCATTTTTGCCGAGCTATGTACTTTCTCGGGCGGCGAATTACTATAGCTATGTCATCTTGCACACAACCATATACTCAACTGCTTGGAGAAGTCTACGATGAGCACTACCGAAATTACCACCGCGATTTCTTGGATCGACACGAACATCGAAGCCGCACCGATGTTGTTGAAGGCGTCGCTGATGAATATCAAGACGCAGATCGAGAAGGCGCCCGCGACGTTTGCGCTGAATGCCAAGAAGACTGCCATTCGTCAGCAAGTCACTGAGTCGCGGAATGCAATGAAAGCGCTCGAAGCGGAACTCAAAGCTGAACAGGAAGCGCGGAAAGCCGAGCGTGAAGTAAAGAAGGCCGAGAAGTTGGCCTCAGAAGTCAAGAAGCAAGAAGCACGAAAAGCGAAAGAAGCCGCACAAGCAGAAGCCGCCAAGAAGACCGAAGAGCGTATCGCAGCGGCAGCCGCCAAGAAAGCGGAAGCTGAAGCGAAGAAGGCGGAAACGCCCAAGGTGGTGCCACGGGCGGACTAGGCCGCAAGGTCGTTTTGGTGATGGTTGGGCCTGCACCCTAGAAAAATCACCTACAGCAGCACATTTAAGGTCTCAGTGATGAGACCTCTTTTCTTGTTCGCGGTGAGTAGGGGATGCGTTAAAACTGACTGAAATAGCCAATGGGTCTGCCTAGGCGGTGCGCCTAGGCGGAGGGGAAAACGCCAGCCCGTACGTCAATCTATGAGCAAGCGCTAACGACCGCCAAAGGCAAGGGGCGGAGCTAATCAGAAGACAGCGACCAGATGAAATCGTCGCAGTAACGAAAAAGCGGCGCTATCATCGCGACAACCCCACAACTCAAAACGTGGGTGTCTAATGCGTGAATGAGCGGCGCCGAGCTTGCCATTGCTACCGCTCCTCCAAGCCAAAGAAGCTTCTGATCTGACCGCCCTCAACTCCTCTTAAACCCCATCCGACCCCTCCGCAGATAATCAAATACAGAAGGCTAAACAAAAGAAGTGAAGTAGAACCCCTGGCTCACGTGCGCCTACGGCGACGAGAAGACAACACGCCAAGGCCGGACAGGACAAGAATAAGCGTCGCAGGTTCTGGTATCAGCGCGGATTGCTGGAAGGAATAGGCGGAAATCTCCGCACGTCCGCCGCCGAAGCTACCGCTGTCTCCGAGCAGAAGAAGATTGACGGGATAAGCGCCAACAGCCCCTGATGCAATCAAAGTATTATCCACAAATAGTTGGTAGCCACTCCCAAAAGCCCCTTCGAGTCGATAGTCGTGGAACGTGGTATTGTCAATAGTTGCCAACGTTGCGGCGCTTGTTTCGTCAATGATTCGCGTCGGAGAGAGATTAATTGCTGCAAACTCTGAGGATGTTGCGGCATAAAATGCAAGCGTCTGACCCCCACTCAATACTCGCGCCCTCGCGCTGATGATAAACGGCAACAACGGATCAACGACCCCTTCGAGCTTGTAGTAAGCAGCGTTTGTCAGAGTCCCATTCATTGACAGGACACCTCCTGAGACCGAGAAGACATCACTTTCGGCGGCCCCACTTGTAAAATACGTCCATCCCTGAGCCGTCGGCAAGGTTGAGAAGTCTAGGGAAATTGTGGTTGCCGCAGCTTGGCCGCCAGCAAGCAGGAACGCAACAGCTGCTAAGAATTTGGTCTTCACGATACACCCCCCCTATACGTTAAGCGTAGTCCAAAATAGCGATCACCTCTGAAGCTGTGGTAGCAGCGTCCTCGAAGCGCGCCTCTCCGTACGATCCACCAAACTTAGCGCCAGAAGCGCACCCGCTACGGCACGGGAGTAAATCGGTCGGATACTGCCTAGCGCCGATAGCCAGCACGGCGACGCAACGGAAAGCGCACTTAACCATCTGGTAGTAAGGGTGAAGCAAGATTTGTGCCGATATAATTTTCACATATCGAAACAGATGGTTAGAAAAAGCCGCCTGGGCGTGAGCGCACAAGGTGTAAAAAAAACCGACACTTTTAGCGCTGCGCGGGCATCAACCGCGCAAAGAAGCACTCTGGAAGCTCAACGCTGGCTCACTCTCTGGGAGGTCCTTGGCGGTTGGCTAGGTGCAGAGGGCGAATGACTCTGATGTGCCTACATCGGCAATCGTGATGTGGTCGTCTGTGATCGCCGTGGGCTTCTGACGCAATATCCGAGCTTCCTGGAGCCTGCGCAATGGGCGCCCCCGATCTCACACCTTCCCTTGGCGATAGAACGACAGACGTAAAAAAGCCGCTTGCTAGGCGGCCATTGGCGAAGCTCAGAGTTGCTTAGGCGGCTTCGTCTTGTTCTTCTATTGAAACTTGTTTGTGGAATACTTCACTTGCGTCTTGTAGCAATTTTTCTATAGCGTAGTCAAGGCACGCCAGCTTAGTAACTTCTCCAGTCCTGTCTTCGAAAATATGAAGGATGTCATCGCCTGACCACTTCTCGATAAGGTTCGTCCATTCACGCCTAATTATTGCTTTGTATCTGATATTGCACATTGTTGGGTGAATAGTAGTAGCCCTTGAAAACAGCACTTTAGCTCGCGAGCGCGCTTCGATGAAGTCGTCAATAGCGGCATCCACACGATATGCAATGTTGAAGAATTCGCCACGAAAGCAAGCGTTCTGTTTAGAATAGATTTGAATTTTTGGAATTTCCATAGTTGTTTTTTCCTTGTAGGTTACTAGGCGGCTTCGTCGAGAACGACGCAACTGATACCAGTTTTTTCAAGCTTTTTAAACATTTCTGGCGCTTCATCTGCGTTGAAGGTCAGAAGCTTCTTAAGATGGATTTGATAGACACAGTGCATAACGATTGCCAGCTCGATGAACTTTGCAGTATTGCCTTGCGCATTCACGAATTTGGCAGTGTCTCTACTGCCATTCCAGTTCTGAAGGATTTGGTCGAGCGTATGTTTTTTCTGACCTTCAGCATATGCAAGCAGACTGGGGACATCGTATTCAATGCCTTTGTCTTTCCACCATTGCATAGTGCGCTTATTAATAGCTTCAATGGCTTGATTCGGCACTTGAGTTTCGAGACTGTTTTTAAAAACTTTCTGGCGTTTGGCGTAAAAATGATTGATGTCAAGCTTTACGATAGTCGTATCTGCACGTTTTGCGAACGGTTCATTCCAAGCGCGTTTAGTAATATTGTTCATAATTTCTTTCTCCTTTCAGGTTAGTTTAAGCTGCGAGTAGTTTGTTGTGTAGGTAGGCATTTACGCCTTGTTGGGCTTCGTCGGTGAGATACATCAGATTGATGAAATCAATAATGTAGCACTCATCATCGGCGATTTCACTTTCACTCATAAAACAATGAAGAGCTCGTGAAATAACGTTCTGAACACGTTCTTTACACAGAAGCCATTCAAGCATTTCGATACAGCGAGGGGACACACGATTGTGGAACTGCTTGATATCTTCGAAAACTTGGTCGCGAAGCTCTTCCGCAAGGTCGGAAATAGCCTTGTCGGCAGCAGCGCGTTTTTCTTCGATTTGGGCAGCGAGCAGAAAGATATCGTCGCGACAAGCAGGCATTTCAGCGACAAGTTCATCAGTACGGTTTTTGACGGTGCCTTCAAGAGCAGAGACGCCGATACCACAACGAACGCTGTGAGTACCAACTTCCCCATTGATATTGACGTCAAACTTAAAACTATTTGCAAAGGGTTTTTTCATAATATTATTTCTCCTAAGTTAGAGTCGAAAGGGCGAATTCCCCACCGACTTAAAGATTATACCTTGAACGCTATTTTGCCACCGTGACAGAAATCACACCTGCCCAAGTTAATGGATGGTGGTTGGATTATGCGGGTTAAACATAAGAAAGAGGGTTCCATTGCAGTGGAACCCTCGAAAGTACTACAGAGAGTTAATCGTTGTCATTATCGCCTGAGACTCACAAAGTGCTTATCACTCTTTGGCAGTGCTTTTGGACGACGCCTTAGCTACTTCCCCGAGATTCTTCTGCCTAGAGCTTCTCGGCGTTGTCTTCGTGCGTGTTGTCGTAGCCGCTCGTGGTCGCCGTGAGGTTTTGAGGCAACAACCGATCTTGCCCCATACCAGGCACTTTGCTTAACGCGCGTCTGTACGTTCGCTTGGCGGTCGAACATCTGCTGTCTTACCCATCCCCTCGAAAGACAGACGTGCCCATCGGAGACCTCATCGTCTGCCTGCTGCTGATCGCAATGCACACCGCCAGCGCTGAACTAATCTCAGGCTACGTCGTGGGCGTCACGGATGGTGACACCCTCTCGTTGCTGGTCAAGCAGCAACCACGCAAGGTAAGGATTGTGGGCATCGATGCACCAGAGCGCCGTCACCCGCAAGCCCCTGGCTCTGCACCAACGCGCCGCAGCAAGTTCGGCGCCGATCTGTCGCTCTCTGGAAAGCCTCAACAGAAGCGCTATTGATCCCGACGTCGCACAGCCAAGCACCGCTGCCCGCTCAGCGGGCAAGACTTCACAGCCCATTTGATATACCTATCACCCAACGTCGCGATGTGGTCGCCTGTGGTCGCTGTGCGCTTCTGAGGCAATATCCGATCCACTTTGAGCCGTGTAAGGTTGAAGAAGATGGCAGCCGCCAAGGAAGCTGTCAAGAAGGCGGTGCCTAAAGTTAGTGCCCGACTGATAACCAATTTATGTGATTTGTAGGGGATAGCAGCAACGGTTTAAATCACCGCCACAATTGCAAAAGACTTGGGCGATCACTTTTTTTGCCTAGGGTCCGTGAGTCTCGCCTAAACGGCGAGACCACCCAACTGACGAGTTGCAATGAAGTGCCACTCTACCAGTTGGTGATATTTGTCACAGTATCAGCACTGGCGCGATAACCGCAAACGTGAATAACGTCACATTATCCGTTAAATAGTTTTTCTTATTTTTAACCCATTGATTTTAAGCGACTTAATGCAGCCTTATAATCACTTTTTTCTTGACACATAATCGGGTTTGCGGTATTATAACGCTGTTCATTGATTGAGAAAGGCATTCCGCCACGATAATCATTTTGAACATTTTATTGGAGGATTACATAATGAACCTAAAAAACGAGTTTAATATTACTTTTTGTGTAAAACGAGAGACTGCGGCCAGTGCAGCCGTGACCAAGACGTTTAAGATTGTCTGCGCCATCAAGCGCAAAGAACTTCAGCGCCGCTATCGCGAGCACCAGTCCGAGCTTCAGCTGTACTGCGACGAGTGTCTTACCACGATGATTAACAAACTTGTTGCGGCCACCTATGAAAACGTTCGCGCTACTGTCAAGTCCGTTTACAACCCGACCGCGGAACAGCTTGCGCACGTCCAGCGTCGTTTGGCCGCCGAGGTGTCTGATTCTTGGTTGGAAACCAAGATCATTGAATACGAGCTTGACCAACGCGCCAACCAACAGTCCCAAATGGCCGCCTAACCCCCGTAGCGCCGAGGTCAGTCTTTAGTGACCTGACCTCAACCCCCACTTAATGAAAGGAAGCGACAATGAATGACCAAGTGAATGACTTCACCGATGATGATCTACCGCCTGAATGGCCGGTAAAGTTTGAGATTAAAGCCGAGAGTAGAAAAGTTGAAGGCGCAAGGGTGTCGAAGATCGAAATGCGAACAATGGCGAGTTTTGATGGTGAATACAACGGCTTGCTAGTGAGAGATTGGCGCGATGAAGAATGGGCACGCTACTACCACGACTACTATGCCCCGATTGAGCTTGAAGAGGATGGAAAGAATAACAACTGCACCAAACAGTTGTTCTGCGGTCCTAATATTGAACTGACTGATGAGCTGTTTGAGACAGTGAATTCAGAGGATGGTCATATTAACTACTTTGACGCTCCAATTTGCCAGTATCGCGCGTGTGGTCGTGGTCTGGCCAGAGAAGAAGTGCAACACTACTTCGAGAACTACCCCTACCCTCCTGTCTATGAACGCTTTATGGTGTCGTACAATGCCCGACTGAAAATAGCTGAGCAGGAAGCTGAGGCAAACCGTGATGACGTGTATGAGAGGTACTCGTTAAACAACTTGGAAGAATTGGAAAGACATATTAGCGGCCAATGCTGGTCGATTCGCAAAGGCTACAATAGTTCGCTGGATAAGATTCAACTACGTCAAATGCTTGAGCGGAAGCAGCAATTACTTCCCCGCGAGAAAATCCACCCAGGATATTGGTGGATATGTGATGTGATTACGTTAGAAGAGTATATCGCGACCGCTGAATATAAACAGGATGAGGCGGCGCAGTTGTATCTGAGCAGTGCTGAACCCACAGAACAAATAGAGTTTCCGCGCAATTTCGCCTCAGAGCCAGGAGCATTCTTCTTTGTATGACTTACTTCATAATGGTCATCAGTGACGATAGTTGAAAGGCAGTAAGCCGCGCTGAAGCCGCCTAGCAAGCGGCTTTTATTTTGTCTGGTGCGGGTTGATCGCGCTACTGGAAACGGAAAGTGAAACTGCCACTGAGCGGCAAACGGCTTTTTCTCTAGAGAACGGGTGTAGTGATTTAGTTGGATGTAACGCCCTATGCGTGCAAGTCCTTCCTTGCGATCAGCGCCGCATCTTAAACCAGAATCGGCAGCTAATAAACACCCTTGAAACTGCAACAGAAATGCAAGAAAAGCAGGTCTATGCGTTGGCAGAGTATCAAGGAGTCACTTTTTACAGGCAAAGTAGAATTTCACCTTGCGTCATTGCCAACACGGAACGTTGTACCCTAGCAAAAGGCTGAGTAGTTTTGTTCCGTCTCGCGATCTCACCTAACGTGGTTTCAGAGGTACGGCTTTTCGCTCACCTGGCAAGACTACGACCGCCCGTTTGATATACCTATCACCCACAGTCGTGCTGTGGTCGCCTGCGATGGCCCTGAGCCTCTGAGGCAACATCCGATCTTTCTTGACCCTGTGCAATGTGCCTCAATCCCCTCTCGTACCTTCGCTCGACAGCTGGAGATCTGGCATAGTGTCCTACCGTCCCAGAAAAGGACCCTCGTGCCCATCAAAGCCTTCACCATCGTCGTGCTGCTGATTGCACCGCACGTCACCAACGCTGGGGAACTGCGAGGCTACGTCGTGCGCATCACTGATGGTGACACCCTGACCGTCTTGGTCGATCAACAGCCGCACAAGATACGCGTGGTAGGCATCGACGCACCAGAGCGTCGGCAGCCATTCGGAGAGCGGTCCAAGCAGAACCTTGCCGCGCTAGCCTTCAACAAGAATGCGATTGCAGACTGCACCAAGAAGGATCGCTACAAGCGTGACCTGTGCAGGGTGTTCGTTGGTGGCCAGGACGTCGGGTTGAAGCAGATCACGGACGGAATGGCTTGGTGGTACAGGAAGTATGCTCACGAACAGAGGCCGACCGATAGGGTTGCCTACGAGCAAGCGGAAGTGATGGCTAGGCGTGGTCGAGTAGGCTTGTGGGTGGATCGTGATGCTGTTCCGCCGTGGGAATGGAGGAAGCGAGCGCGGCCGTAATAAGCTCTGTTGCCCGCGTTTCTAGCGGCACGAACGGAGTCTCGCGCGTCCTCTCTTCGTGTGTTGCGTTAGCTTGACTTTAAGGACTGTATTGACAATGGAAATCGAAGAAACCACAGTCGAGTTTTTCACCCAACCTTTGGTGGTCAGCGCCTTAACATTCTTCGCGACAAGACTTTGGGACTTATTAGTAAAGGGAAAACACGATAGCAAATTAAGGAGAGCTGATGCGGTTGATTCCATTAGATTCGCAACATTTCACAAGGAGAGCGCATCCGCCATTGCCGAGACTTACTCTCTCTTGGGCTCTCTGTTTTCCACTGTTCAGGATTACACCCACTTCAACGAGCATCTTGGTCACATAGATCACCAACCCACACTTGAAAAACTGAAAGAGCAGCGAAACGCCTTCTTCAGGTATTTCTATCAAAAACAGATTTTTTTGCCAAAAGAGGCTGTTCAGCTTATAGAAGCTTTTGATCAAACGCTAATACCAGCAATAGGAAAATTCAGGGAGAATTGTATTTCTGAAACGAACCCCGCCACCAAGGAGGACTGGGACGTAGTTAAGCGCGCAGTGAACACAGAACTACCAGAGATTCTAAAGAAGCTTGAAGACAGATTTAGGGAGCTTCTCGGTAGTCCGTGAGCGACCTAAGCGTGCGACTATTGACCCTCCAGCGAAAGTCACTGGATGTTCAGGTCAGCATTCAATACAATGATGACTTGCCTTAGGTTCCAGCTTTGTCCAGGTCTCAGATACGGAGAGTAGAAATGAGAAAGCTGCTTGATAGTATTGCTATAAGAAATCTAAACACCGTTCAACGGAGTGGCTATTTCGCTACGATTGTGGGATGTCTAATACTTATCGTTCTCCATAACCCGATGAGTTCTTATGATCTCTATCAGAGTAAGTTTTTAGGTTACGACCCAAGAATCTATATGCATACCAGTAGCACAAGCGGTAGAACCTTCAAGTACGATGGGAACTTTAGTGGCCTAGCGACATTTCGCGACGGCAAACTGGACGCCGGCACGCAGTGCTTCGAGGCAGTCAAGTTGTATTATTCGGTAGATGAAGACCCGTCTCACTCGGCTGAGAGGGAACGTGTCGAAAATGAAGCAGTGGCTATTATCAATCGACTTGACTGCTATGGGGATTGGTTCAAGCCATTTTCCGAGTGGAAGACATACTCTCCACTGGTTGCTTCGTTAGGCAATGTTGTGAATCTGCTTTTCTCGATTCTTGCAGTTCTTGGCGTTGGGTGTTTCTGGTTGTTCGTTTTTCGCACTACCAAGCCTCTTGGGGCCGACGATTAGGCGAAAGACCTCTTGTGGCACGTTGAAAAGGTAGCGGTTTTGTGAGATTGGATTCCCTCATATGACACACATCCATTAAGGCATTGCTGTAACACTTTTATGTATTTTCACTGCATATGTTTTCATTAGTCACCAATTGGCCTAAAATATTAAATCGGCGTCATAAAGTGTCTGCAATCAAATGGCTGCACGTGCGCCAAAAAACTAATCTGCGCACATAGATACGCACAGACGTGATATTGATCGATTCCTATTATTTTACTTATATACATAGGAGCATCAGGCTGACGCTTTAAGGGTTTCGTATGTATTGCTTTCTCTCGGAACATATAATTCTGTTTCCTAGATATCTTAAGTTTTTGCGTCTGAGCAAGCTTTTCTTAGGCTTGATTCCGCTTCTTTTAAATGCCTGTCATACTCCTTTCCCCACGCATCCAAGACACCCATCAAGCCACACTCGTTTGGGTTAAGGCTCGCCTCCCAGGCTCCCCCGCTACACGAGATGCGATTAAAACTTGGCTTGTATGTTGGAAGTACGAGATCTGCCGCGGCGGGAATTCCTTTGAAAGTGTCGAAGTATATATCTAGCAATCTTTTTCGGTGCTCTCTAGGCAGGTCTTTCTTGTCGTACTCCATAATCCAATGTCGCGGAAATTCTATACCATCAATCATCTGCTGCTTCTGAAAGGCTTCGCTTACTAAGAAAGAAATTCTTCGTGTAGATGAATCTCTCCAGGAATTTCTCTTGTTGTTTTCTTTTCCATTTTCAACAACACCAGCATTCTTCTTTGTTAAATCAAGAACATATTCTCTTAGGTTCGTTGCGGTGGTCCAGCTGGGGGATTCGTCAAACGAATCGATCAAATCTAAGAAGGCCTGATTGGGATTTTGTATTGCCAATAACCACGAATACCATTGAATATCCTTTGCCATTTTTGATACAACAACCTCATCGTCGTTGCCTTTCAAATCGTCTGAAATATATGTCGACAAGGCCAGGAGGCATTTATGGTATACATCTCCAATGGCCTGCTTTTCTTCTTTTTCACGCTCGGAATACCGCTCCTCCTTGGCGGCCAAATGTTGGCGCTCCCATTGTTTCGCCTCCCTCTTGTTTGCGAAGTGCTGAGAAATGATACTGCCAAGCTGAGTCAGGGCAGCGCCTACAATTACTCCGATACCACTCCACAGCGCTGGATCAATTAATTTTTCTTCTGCCATAGTCGTTCTCAAAAAATAGAGCGTAACGGTGATCTACACAGGGCAATATGAAGTGCTTGCAGCAGCACAAAAAACAGGGCGCAATGGAACCCTTGGTCAACATTAAACACTTCGCATCAGCGTGTCACCATTGATCTCTTTCCATTTTGATTCTTCTTATCTAAGGAAGCCTGCACTCGGCTGGAACCTGGCGCGGGTCGTAACTGTATCGGATGCGAGCGTGCAGATCCCCATCAACTTCCGTTGATGACCAAGTTCGGGCCGCCCGCGTTCGTTTCCACCAGTCCCGCGGTGAGCACGAGCGACCACATCACAGCGATGTGTGGCTAAGAGGCACACAAATTTGTGTCTCGTAAAAAAATATATCATCCTAGTGTTTTCATTAGTCGCTGACTCACATCAAATGGCTGCTCGTGAACCAGAAGAACCTTCTGGGACACTTCCACTCGCTTAGAAGATCAGGCGACCACTAGAGGCTAGACTACACGTTCTACAAGAGACTCTCGCGCTCAAGCGCGAGGCTAATTCTATGGAATGTCGGTTCTAAATTACCGCGCGGAAAGCGAATGTCATTCACGCCAGCTGCGTTTGAATATGATTCACAGCCATCTTCACGAAGAGTGATGACTTTTCCCTCGCCTAGACGACCTTGGAACAAGCCAATTTCGTGGATAACATTCTGCCGCGCGCGAAACGTACCATCGATGTGCTCATCCTCGGCTGTCATAATCAAGAACGCAAACTCTGCAGTATCGAGCATCTCATCGATTCGAGCGGTCGTCTTACGCCCCGCCATATTCTCAGGCTCGAACTCAACACACGTAAGGCCGCGGCGCGTTAAGAAAGTGTTCAGTTGATGCCAGATCAGCGATCTACCGTGCCCGATGAATATGGACTTATCCGCGCTAGCAAAAGATGCCTTTCCCGAGTTAGATAGTGCGTCGGTGAGTCGTTCAAAGTGTAAAAAGAACTTAACGAACAGAGCGCGTGACCGATCGACAAGACTTGATTGTTCAAACGCAATCAGCCGTATAGTTTTTGTCCAAAGAGCCACAAGCTCGTGCTCTCGGCCATAGATAACTGTGAGCTCTCGTCTGGCGAGAGCTAACCACTTTCTGATCGAGACATTGTCCAAGCGAGGGTTTTCTAAATGTCCGCGGCCCAGCTCAAGGATGTAGTTCAAGCGTCCAACAAGCGGACCGTCTCGAAATGATTGCGTTTCTGCGGTTTGCGTTGTCATCTAGTGAGCCAACAAGTTGAATGTCACCATCTTTAGGTCCGCCTACTATGCGATATACTCCCGAAGTGACACAGAATAACGATTCAAGATATCTTACGCGGAAAAGACTTTTCACCCACGTCAAACGCCACTGCCTTACTAAGATAAGCGGAGCGAGTTGCTTATGTGTTAGTCAAGTCTTGCGAGGCTGCGGACGAGGGAAAAAACTACATCCCTATCAAAGACCACCTCAACCTTGATCCGATTAGAGAATACGCTTGTGCCTCTTTCTCCCGCCACAATCTCGTAGGGATTCACTGCACCCTGAACAGAGCACCCCCACGCGGTTCCGATAATCAGGCAATTATTCTTGGCTGATAGCCGCAGATCAATCCTAGAAGAACCTTTAACCAAACACCCATCTTGTGTAAGACTCACCCTGCCGAACGGCATCAACTGACTCGCATTCAAGACGACGGAGTGATTGGCTGCCAGCTCATTCAGATATCTTTGATATCGACTTGAAAAGGTCTTCTCGGACAAAATCTGGTAAGCTGCCTTTACGAGCTTGTTCGTTCGGCCAGCGGTTATCATTGACATCCCCGTAAGGAGAATTTTTTCCTTGTTTTCAAGCACGAGCGTGACGACAGTTGAGCTCGTGGAGGCCATATTCACTGTGAAAGTGTCGAAGTTGGCACCAATCGAAACGATCTGTTCGAAGCCTAGTCGTTTTCCCTTGTGCTCGAAAAATGAACCATAAATGGCAAACCTTCCGTTAATTTTTAGTGGAGCGGAGTCGGTTGGGAGGTCGTAGGTATTTGGTCCAAAGACATACTCAAGGATCTTGCCTGATCCAGCTTTGGTGCATACGGTGTTTTCACTGTGTTTTTCAATTCCGTCACTAGAAGGAAAATCACAGCAGCCCGTGCTTTTCAACTGCTCCAGAATTTTCTGATATTCCTCAATGGATATCTCACCTCGTGCAAGGCGACCCTTCAGAACATCGATTGGAGGCAAAGACGTTAGCATCTCGAATCCTTATCAAAGATTGCTCAACGGAAGTTATGCACCGGCATCAAAAAATTTGACCTCTCTAGCTGTTAGGGCACGATCAACCCGCGACGGTCCAGTCTTCGATGCAATCTGCAATGTAGTTGTCGTCAAGGTACAGCGACCAATGCACGGCTTTACCGGCGAAGTCGCCACCACCGTCAGCGCTATGGTGCGTGATGATGTTGTACGACTTATCATCGCACAAGTCGAAGCTGCTTATTATTCCAAGGTTGCAATCGGCACGCTCACCAATAATAATTGCTATCGTCGCGAGGTCTGTGTCGTGTCCGTCGTTGTTGTTCGCATTGATAACGCGCTGAATTTGCTTTGCAGTAGCGAGAGGTTGCATTCTTCTGAATCCTAAATTATTTGACAAGCCGAGTCGCTAGTATAGGTCATCGGGTTCTGGTCTTGAACCACCCTGAATGCCTCTATGGTCTCAATGCACATCATTGCTATGTCTTTGCACTCAACGACTCCAACCATTCGCAAGAAATACTGATAGCCCTTAGCATCTAGCCTCTGCTTGAAGGACGTGAAGAGAAAGCAAGGTGACTGAAAGCGAGAGTGCAGCTCTGAGTGATAGGTCCTAGATTGGAACACGGTGTCGTAGCAGATACCCGAAATGATACCGCCCATCGCGCCTTTCTGCTCGTCGTTTGCTGATGACATCCAATCGGCGTCGAGCATCAAGCCGACGATACTCACTGGATCACTTGGTTCCTTGATGTTGTCTGCGATGTACGAGGCGCCGTGCGCTGCCAGTTCCCTCGCTTCCTTGAACGTGTGCTGATAGGCGACGTAGTCTGTTTCGCCCAGAATGAAAACGCCGAACTTCTTCACCTTCTTCTCCGTATTTCCGAACGGCATATGCCGTAACGGTATTGGATACCATTGGGCGACTGGCGTACATAGGGTTGAGGCGAGGGCCTACCGTCGGCCTGTTAGCCTGTGAAATGACCTTTCAGCCTGTGACAGAGCAGGTCCAGAACAGTGAGCGGCCATAGAAGGTGCATTTTGGGATAGGAAGGTCTTGCTTAATATACAATACTGCTCGCCGGCCCGCCGGGTACCGGCAAGTCGATGCTCGCCAGCCGCCTGCCGGGCTTGCTGCCGCCGATGACCCTGTCAGCGGCGCTGGAGTCGGCGGCCGTATTGTCCCTGGCCGGGCAGTTT